>Ga0049084_10001270_pt1 | contig 10416 bp, 8 predicted proteins | sample GreLakmeON33MSRF_FD_66720 | JGI IMG/M metagenome (GOLD analysis project Ga0049084, IMG submission 66720) | Freshwater lentic microbial communities from great Laurentian Lakes, MI, USA - Great Lakes metaG ON33MSRF | ecosystem: Environmental > Aquatic > Freshwater > Lake | place: Great Lakes... | reverse complement strand
TGCCCGGCAGTGCGCCCAAATGCACCATTGCAATTACCGGCTTTTTATTTCCAAAGACATTTGTGAAATTGTTGCTCATAGTATTCTTCATAGAGTTGTGTTACGCAAAACTCGTGTGTCGTCGTACAACCTCTGGTACCAGACTCCCCAATCAAGAAATGAATAACAGCGCCAAAACTTAACGCTTCTTAGATGTTGACAAACAGTTGCTTCTTGTACTACTTTTGAATGTGGTCATTAATATGGAGGGACTAACTGTCGCGATCGTCACCTGTAACTCAACCTCCTATTTATCGCGCAGTTTAAGTGTGAAAATAAGCGCCCCACCATATCAGTGTCTCACAATTTCTGTGTAGGACTTATTAAATAATAAGAGGCTGAGAAACTTGATTATGGCATGCCAGAGCCCCAGCACCTTCAGAACGAGGGCGTTTATGCGAACAAAAGAGTTGGCGTTGGCTATGTGGTGCTGTTAGTGCGTCAGTACGGAGCTTTAACTTTAGCGCAAGCATCTCTCCGCGCACGCCCAGTTTATTCCTGGCAATATAAAATGCGCCCCAAAAAACTTTACAAGGGTTACAAAGGCGATGCCTAAAGAAGTATTGATAAATAAATTATGCATATATACAGTCTCCATATTGTAACTTGCGCTTTACCTATAGGTAGACGTGGGGTTGATTGTTGGTTTTACTTAGAGGCAACCTTAAGGCGCTAGTTTAGCACGCGCTGGATTCTCTGGACAATTTGTAAACGCATAATGGGTAGAGCACAATATCTCAGCCCTAAATTCTTGAGCTCAATCCTACCCCTTGTTTTTGGAAGATGTAATTTCAAACCAGTGACCAAGTACATCATATATTATGTCGCGCGTCGCATCAGCAATTTGATCAACCGCTTTAGGAGTCCGTGAAATAATTTCTGCAGTTTTTAGTTGCGATGGTTGAATCCAATCGTGGAAAACATTAATCTTTCGGATTCCACTTAACACGGCTTTCCGTATGTTGGCATCTCCCGTGCCAGAGCCACCATGCATCACTAATGGAACTGAAATAAGATTTTGGATTTGTTCAAGTAGATGGAAAGCGATATCAGGTTCCCCCTTGTATTCGCCGTGAACAGTCCCAATGGCCACAGCGAGGCAGTCCGTATTTGTTAGTTCGACAAAACTCTTGGCTTGTTGGGGATCTGTCAAGTGGGCGCGAGCTTCATCCTTCATCAGATAAGATCCTTCAACTGCCTCTCCTACATGGCCGAGTTCGGCCTCGACTGACACATTGTGCCTGTGGGCAAATTCCACAACTTCGCGGGTAAGTTTTACATTAGCATCGAATGTGTGGGCACTAGCGTCGATCATTACCCCAGTGAATCCCGCATTTATAGCCTCAATACACTCTGGCACTGTGGTGCCATGGTCGAGGTGCAAGCAAACTTCGACGCCATACTGTCCACATTCATCGCGAATTATTTGAATCCATTTGGCCCATGATCTTGTGGGGCACAATGCGCGTATGTGTTTTGTGTAACTGAGAATTACTGGAGAATTCCATGTTTCTGCCACTTCCAATATGTAACGCAGCGAATGCATAGTTGTATAGTCAGGCGCCACTACTGCGTAATTCCCTGACTTCGCTTTGTTTAGGATATGGGTCAAGTTTACAAGCATGTATCACACCTTTTTGCGTTGAATTGGAAACGGGATTGAGAATGAGAAGATTACTAAGTTCGGGTAACGGGCGATTAGCTTTTGGCGAATTATAGTTGGGAATTAATCTGTATTTGCGCTCCTACTACCGAAGTAATCATTTTACTGCGCCGGCGGTTAAACCTTTTACTATGAAGTTCTCGAGAAAAATTCCGACAAGGGTTAAGGGTGCAATTGCAGCCGTTGCAAGTGCGGCCATTGTCCACCAATTGATGCTTTGACTACTGGTTTGACTTGCTAGCATTACTGGCAGGGTTTTTGAATAGGTGCTCGTTAGTAACGCTGCAAAGAAGTATTCATTCCAACAAATGACTGCTGATAAAATGAATGCGGCTGCAATACCTGGTAGTGATATCGGGAGCATGATCCGTATGAAAGCCATCCACGAACTGCACCCATCAACTTGCGCTGCTTCTTCCAAATCTGACGGAATGCTGTCAAATTGGTTACGCATTATCCAGATTACAAGCGGTAGTACGGTCAGCGTATACACTAGTATTAACCCAATGTGGGTGTCCAATAATGCCAAGTGTTTGTAAAGTACTAGGTAGGGTAGTGCTAATACTACTGGTGGCAAAATTGTCTGCGATAAGAAAAAGAACGATATATCCTTATTGCGTATCCTTCCAAATTTATAACGGAAACGGCTAAGCCCGTACGCTGCTAGCGATCCGATTGTCACCGCCAAGAGTGAGGCTCCGAAAGTTGCAATGACGCTGCCCGAAAACCTCGTCAGAAATTCGATACGCACAGTTGAGGTTGCGAGAATTGTGTCTGGCGATAGACCAAGTGTTCTCCAGCCGCGCCAACTCGGTTCGAATTGCAACCACGGAACCACGCGGCCCTGCAGAACGTCGACAGGATTCTTAAATGAAGTTGTTATCGTCCAAAATATCGGGAACAATGACACAACTGTCCAGAAAAGTAGTACGGTGTAGATTAGAAAGTGTGAAGCTGTGCGCTGCGCGCGCAGCATGTTGTGAGAGGTTGGCGACCTTGAAGTATTAACGGTTTGTATAGTCAATGCCTGTCTCCCGGTGATTCGAAAGCGTGTAATATCAGGTTGTGTCGCCATATTTCTGGAGTATCCGGTTTGCGCCTACCAGCATCAAACTCACCAAAATGATCACTAAAATGAGGTAAACTTCGGCGATCATCGTTGCGTAGCCTACATTTGACCTATCGCGATATTCGCGATAGATAAAACTAGAAACAGTGTCGGTAGCCCCACCTGGACCGCCCGCGGTCATTGTGATCACTATATCAGCTAGTTTTAGCTCGCCAATAATTCTGAGTGTGACTGCTGTTACGCTGACAGGCAACATTAATGGAAAGATTATTTTTCTAAATGCTTGAAAAGTGCTTGCGCCGTCAACTTTGGCCGCTTCTAAAGTTTCTTTGGGCACAGCCTGTAGACCAGCAAGCAAGAGAATCATAATGAATGGGATTGAAACCCAAGCATCCATTCCCATAATGCTAAAACGTGCAACCCAAGGTGTTGCAAAGAACGCAGGTGTTTCCCATCCTATAAAGCGCGCAATTGTCGCGAGTGGACCGTACCGATATTCCATGAGCGACTTCCCTACCATCCAACTTACGGCGACGGGGCTCATCATAAAAGGCATTAAGAATGCCACCCGAAAAAATTTGCGTGCACGGATTTCAGCGTTTAGCAGCATTGCAAGTCCAAATGCGATGACATACTGCACGAAAACAGCGAGTACATACCAAACCATATTCCCCAGCGAATTCCAGAAATACACGTCTTTTAAAAGAAACCGGATATTGTCAAAGCCGTTGAAGTGGTGCTCCTCGAATGCACTCAGATTCCAGTCAGAAAATGCAATATAGAGACCAAACAGCGTTGGAAAAATCACACATGCTACCGTGTACATTATCGCGGGTAAGATAAAAAGTAAGCGTTTTCCCGCTTCGCCACGGATTAGAACCTGTGCGTAGCCGAATGCCAGACCCCACAACACGAATGCGAATAATAACGGGCGAAAGTTGGCGAATCCGATTTTGAATATTTGGTATGAATTCAGAAGTTGCGCAAAAGCTACCATTGCAAAACCTGCTGTAGCCACAATAATCAAATAACGACCCCAATTTACGCGTGCATTCGAATCTATGTTCGAACGGTAATTAAGGTTTAATCGACTCATTAAGAAAAATTATAGTCTGCAAAACGTCATAATTAAACGGTTCCATCGGCAAGACGGCGGTGTGCCACGCCGGCCGACGGAACCGTTAATCTGTAGTGCGGAGCCTACATTCCTAGTGAAGCTTTGTACAGCTCAATTTGCTTCTCTCGGCCGATCTGATCAGTGAGCTTTTCCCACGCAGCGGCGATTTTATCTGCGCCTTCTTGTGCGGTGGAGCCGCCGGCCCAAAGCCGCATCAGTTCATCTTCGGCCAAACTGTAGTATTGGAAGATGCCTGGGATGCGGGGTTCAACCGCGGCATTTGGGTGATTATAGGAATCCCCTTGCGATGCCAAATAGGATGTGATGAACGCTTCAGGATAGCCCGCATCTACCCATTCAGAAATGATAAAGTGGCTTTTCCGATATGGTTGGAATCCAGAAGGATAAGCTGACATCCAGAGTGAGACATCTTTACCACCCACGTGTGCGGCTGCGCTCCATGCGGCTTTTGCTTTCACGGGGTCACTTTCAGCTGCCTTCATGACATAAACTCCCCAGCCAATATAAGCATTGTTTGGAGAAAAGTTCGGGCCTGTCGAAAGCGTGTCCCATTTGCCAGTTTTGGAATTGTAAACATCGTCTGATCCTGGTAGGATTGAAAACCCGCAGGTATCACCAATAACTGATGTGTCATTAGTCCGAGCCTGCGATCCAATATCTCCCCACCACGATAGCATTGAACCGGTTCCAGCCAGAAACTGGTTAAAGCCCGTAGTGCCCGGATCAGCATTTAACTGGTCTGCTGGTTCAGACGGAAGGCAATCGATCACATCCTGAATCGCGCGTACCCAGGCCGGATTGTTAATGCGCGGCTTCATGGTATCCGCATCAAACAACCATGCTTTGTCGTCCGGATGCTTTGCGTAAGCGGTGGCGCGGCTTCCTAGGAAGTAAAACCCGAAGCCCCCCCAACCTTTGATCGGATCCAAATATCCATAAGCGTCTTGACCCGCAATTTTCTTACCCTTCAAAAACTTCGTCACGGCATTTACCTGTTGCCAGGTGGTGGGCACTGCCCACTCGCCCTTGCCGCCTTCCTTCTTCCATGCCGCGGCCAAGTCCGGATCAGAAAAGTAGTCGGTGCGGTAGTTGAAGTTGTGGCAGTCGCCATCAACTGAAACGCGGTAAGTCTTTCCACCCCATGTCCCAACCGGTGCCTTTAAGTAATCCACATAATCGTCCATGTCAATCTGCGTGGCTACCCAGTCGGGCATCTCCGCTGACAACCCCTTCCCACATACATCCCCTTCAAACGGTGCGCCCATCTCAGCAATATCAAAGTCAACAGTTCCTGTTGCAATCGATTGCTGTAGGCGTGCGTTATAGTCTGCTTGAGCTAAAGATATCCAGTTGATCTTAGCGCCTGTGTAAGCCTCCCACGGGGCAAGCAGGGATCGAAACAGCCCGTTATGCGTGCTAGGGCCATCAATCCCCAGAAATGAAAGTTCTACGCCAGCAAATTCACCCTGTTTGATGCTTTTCTTTGTAGCACCTAAGGTCAACTCGCCAACTTTTTGCATGTCCGCATCAACTGGTTGCCCTTTTCCAACACCTGGAATTGCCAACATTTGTTTTCGTAATTCCGCGGTTGAAAGGTCCGGCACTGCGGATGGCTGTGGGATCGCAGTCGCGGGCACGGCTGTTGGGGCTTCTACGGGCACTGCTGCCGGCAAATCTGTCGGCGCTTCAGCCAAGGGTGCCGCAGGGAGTGCGGCTGGAGCGCACGCCGCTAGAATTGCAGCGCCACCCAATGCAGTCGCCTTGACAAAAGCCCGTCTACTGACTTTTTTTGTACTCATTTTCAATTTTTCTCCTAATCAACTAAAAAAGTAAATCAACCGACTTGCACATGTTTCAAACGAACTAATTTATAACATCATAAGACCTCTTATTTCAGCATTATAACTCTGACCAGCACGCAAATATTATACCTATGAAGAGTCAACAGTCAAGGGATGTTTCGAAGTAGGTGTAGAGCAGTGTTTGGAGCTATTTTTACAAATGGCTCCAGCCACCATTATGTCGCCCCTCGATTTCGGGAAACTCCACAGATATTTATCGCAGCTGAATGGCTGAAATTCGGTGCATTAGATCCTTCGTGATCGGATATAACTCCCGATAAATTTGGTAGAGTTCACTGTAAAGATAGTGAGCTTCAGAATTGGGAGAAAGCACTGTTTCGATAGTGACCCAATGTTTGACATCTGAACCGCTGGAATATAACCCTATACCCTTGGCGGCTAAAAAGGCATCGCCATAGCTTGCACCCACTTTGATGGCAGGGATTTCCTGCGAAAAGTTGCAGACATCGCAGATTATCTGCATCCAAGCTAAGTTGTAAACCCCACCGCCAGCCGCGACGATATGTTTGGGGTGTTGGTTATCATTCCAAAACCCCTCCATATTATGGCGGACACCGTAACCGACAGACTCAAGTAGTGCGCGATACATATCCGCTCGGGTGTGAAGCAAGTTGAGTCCAAAGAACATCCCACGAGCGTATCCGTCAAAGATCGGGTTACGCTCACCAGAGAAGTAGGGAAGGGCCACTAGCCCACGGGAACCAACAGTAGATTGGCTCGACAGTTGGGCAAGAGCGCTGAAGGCGTTATTACCACCAGCTTTTTGGGCTTCGAGTTCTTGGTATCCAAGCTCATCACGGAACCAAGTGGTAAGAGTGCCCACTGTACCCAGTCCGCCTGCGTAACCATACTGACCAGGGTACATCAGCCTAGTGCCAGAAATATACTTTCCCTGAAATTGACCATCCAAGATCATCCAAAATATATTTGACGAGCCGTACATTTGCATCATGTCGCCAGGATCAGTTACGCCCACCGAAACCGACTCTGCAGCGGCATCATTACAACCACCAACAACTGGTGTGCCCTCCGCAAGACCTGTGAGTAAAGCGCCTTGTTTGTTGATACGGCCCGCGATTTCAGTAGGCCAAACAAGACGAGGCAGAATAGCGGGATCAATTTGGAAATAGCTGAAATACTCTGGGTTCCAGTCATTCTTGTTATTGTCATAAAGTGGGTAAAATCCGGCGGTGTCCAAAACATTCTGGGTGATTTCGCCAGTCAGTTTCATAATAATGTAATGATGTCCGCTGTAAATGTGTTTCGTATTTCCCCAAACTTTTGGTTCGTTTTTTTGTACCCAACGGATTTTTGGAGGAATATTCTGGTTGGAAACAAAGGTTCCCAAGTCGCGTTTTATCTCCTCGACTTCTTCAGACGCTCGAGTGTCAACGCCATAAAGGATGCTGGGTCGAAGCGGCTTGAGATTTTTATCTAGAAGTACCAACGCTGTACTTATAGAAGAAATTCCTACACTAAGAATTTCCCGGGGGTTGATGCCGCTTGTGGCGAGAAGACCACTGACTATAAACTTAAAGTCATGTAACCAGACCTCATCTGGATCGTGCTCCATCCAGCCCGGCTTTGGGATTGAGACAGTATGTGGAATACTGCATTGAAAGAGTAGTTTGCCATCCGTGGTAACCAGCACGCCCTTAGACGAGTAGGTTCCAATGTCACAACCAAGTAAATATCCGGACTTCATGATAATCCCCCCAAAAAAAGATAACCTTCTCGTAATGGAATTCGCACTTATTCGAGCCAGTCTGACGACATATCATACCTTGCTATTAAAACAATCTGGCAATGTCCACCCTGAGAGGTTCAAGCATAATCCAGACTGCAAGTGGCAGAAAAGATCAAATTATGAACAATATCCAGCAGATGCCCCAGTAAGTATTTGTTACCATCGCCTTTGTTACACCTCTGGGCGCAACAAATGCGTCGCTCATTCAGAATCTGACGGGGAAGATGCTTTAGAGCACCTGCCCATTTGTCAGCGACATATATTTCGGCGATTTATCTTTGCGTAATAAGCCCCCAATTGTCTCCGAAATCCTGATGGCGTTGCCCATAGTCAAGATCATTTATTGAATTTATTTGCAATCCAGCTACGAGGTCAATTTCCGGTATCGGGTTTAATGCGGATCGCTACTTTAAGAAAAGCAAAAACTCAAGCTTTTGCCCCAGTGCCGTACTTGTGCACGTCGGCGGTAGTTTGTATAACTAGAACGCTTCGCAAGCAGCACTTGCAAGAATATACCTTATCATTTACACTACTTCTCTAGGGGTTTAGACACCTTAAATTGGAGATATTTTACTGATGAAAGCTGCTGTAACGACTGGGCCTGGTCAAATTGAAATTCATGAAAACTTACCGAAGCCACAATTCAAGGAAGGTGTTCTTGTCTGCGTAAAGACCACTGGGTTTTGCGCTACGGATGTTAAAATGATCAGGGGTCTAAAGCCCGGTATGAAGTACCCCATGATTTTTGGTCACGAGTTTTCTGGGATTGTGGCCGAAAGTACAATACCAAAATACAAAAATGGCGACAGAATTTCGGTTGCTCCTTTTTGTGGATGTGGCCATTGCTATTACTGCCTCAATGGCGAGGAACAGTTATGCTTAAGTAAATCAGTCATATCTTCGGGGTCGACCGCAGAATTTGTTTCTATCACCCCGAGGCTTGCATTCATGGCTAGCTGGTTAATGCCTGACGAAGTAACATGGGATGAGGGCGCCCTGTGCGAGCCTCTAGCATGCGTGATACTTTCCTTGCGGTCGTGCGGTTTTAAACCTGGGGAGTCTGTGCTCGTCATGGGTGCTGGGGTGATGGGCCAATTGCATGTATTGCTTTCTAAGGCGTGGGGCGCGAGCCATGTGATGGTTTGCGAACCAGACCCCGTCCGCCGCCAAATGGCAAAGAATTTTGGGGCGGATGTAATTGACCCAACAAATTGCGAAAATGTTGGTGAATGGGTTCGGAGCGGCTTAGGAGGAAGAGGGCCGGATATCATTATTGCAGCAGCTGGTGTCAAGGCGGTTGCGGACGCGGCTATCAAAGCTGCGGGTATTGCCACACGCATTCACCTGTTCGGTGGAATGCCTCATGACACCGTGGTTGAAATCTCCGCATTTGATATTCATTACAAACGTGTGACTTTGCTCGGCACATCCGGTTTTCGCTCGGTTGACCTGCAGTGTGCTTCGGATATGATCAAGGGTCATACTATTGACCTTTCCAAGATTGTGACGCACAGATTCTCAGTTGACCGAGCCATGGAAGCCTTTAACATGGCACAAAAACCAGAGGCCTTAAAGGTAATGATGGACAATACTGAGTTCCCGAATCAGAATTATAAATGACATGCCTTGTTAGACTCAGCATGTACCCGAAAAAGATTTTTTGATGGGATCACGCTGAAACACTTTCAATAAATCCGTCTTTAATTGTTGATTGATGGATAGTAAAAATTCCCCACTTTCTAACTAGGTATATGGATGTGACATGAATTCGTGTCTTGGACGAACCAATCGTAAATAAACATGAATGTGCTTCACCCATCGGTGATAGATTGCGATCTGCACAACGAGTTGCCATCCCTTCAAACTCTTTACCCATACCTTGCGCCACATTGGGTAGATTATTGCAATGAATCAGGTTTTACCGAGCCAGACTCGGGTGATTACCCCAAAAATTCACGGCTGAACTCCAAGTTATATTTTTCAGATGGCATTGATTTATCGAGTTCGGCTCTTTCCGCGTTACGAACTCAAGCTCTTGACGTATGGTCATCCGAAATCGGTATTCTGAATTGTGCCTACCGGGTGTCTTCGGTTCACAATTCGGATTTAGCCGCAGCTCTTGCGACTGCACTTAACCAGTGGCAGATTATAGAGTGGTTAAATTTGGAGCCTCGCTTACGCGCATCTATTGTTGTGCCGAGTCGGCAGCCCGAGTTGGCTGCTCGTGAAATCGATCGCTTTGGCGACCATCCGAGCTTTGTTCAAGTGATTTTACCAGTTCGCTCTGAAGCACCCTATGGGAATCGTCGATACGACCCGATATTTTCAGCCGCGGTACGCCATGATCTTGTGGTCGGGATTCACTATGGCGGTTCAACAGGTTCGCCATCCACTCCAGCTGGCTGGGCACTAACTTATTTGGAGGAATCCGCCGGCATGGCTCAAGTATTTCAGTCGCAGGTCATGAGTCTCATTGTAGAGGGAGTGTTTGATAGGTTTCCCACACTCCGTGTGGCCTTGATTGAGGGCGGGTGGACGTGGCTGCCCTCCCTTATGTGGCGGATGGATAAGGAGTGGAAGGGATTGCGACACAACACCCCTTGGGTATCACGGCTTCCCTCTGTTTACATTCATGAGCATCTTCGCTTTACAACTCAGCCATTGGATCAACCTCCAAATGTTCGTCAAATTCAACAGTTGATGGATCAGTTAGAGTCAGAGGAAGTACTTTTATTCTCAAGTAATTACCCGAACAATTGTTTTTCCAAATTGGAACAGGCGCTTCCGACTGGCCTCGGTGAGATCGTAAAAGGAAAAATTTTGGCGGAAAATGCGCGGGGCTTCTATAAGCTGACAAAAAATCTGTGAGTGTTTACCATGTAGAATGCTCAGCACCCT
>Ga0049084_10001263_pt1 | contig 10436 bp, 7 predicted proteins | sample GreLakmeON33MSRF_FD_66720 | JGI IMG/M metagenome (GOLD analysis project Ga0049084, IMG submission 66720) | Freshwater lentic microbial communities from great Laurentian Lakes, MI, USA - Great Lakes metaG ON33MSRF | ecosystem: Environmental > Aquatic > Freshwater > Lake | place: Great Lakes... | reverse complement strand
ACAAGTACTACTACAACGCTTCCATTGCTGATGGCTACACGCTGCGATTAATCCGCGAAGAAATTTCTACGAACTACAAAATATCGCTGCAAGAAGCTCTTTCAGCTATCACCTTGCAACAAGGTGAGCTTGATCGCAAATTGATTTACTCTCATCCCAAGTTTGTTGAGCCAATGCTTGACTACATCGTTAGTGATTTTGAGAAAAGCCGTAATGCGCTTGGTGACTCGTCGATTGGCGGTATGGTTATTTGCGACAGTGCCGATCAAGCAAGACAGATGCATGAAATATTCAAAGCAATTCATGCCAAGCAAACATCAGTACAACAGACAGAGAGCAGTACAGAACAAGGTGCTTACGTAGCGCGGCTTGCTGAAGAAAATCGGGTCAAAACTACTGCACTTATATTGCATGACGTTGGCACAAAGGATGAACGCAAACAGTGGGTTGAAGACTTTAAAGCAGGCAAGATAGATTTGCTGTTCGTTTTCAATATGTTGCTGACTGGCTTTGATTCGAAGCGCCTGAAAAAGCTTTATCTAGGTCGAGTTATCAAAGCTCACAATCTTTTGCAAGCACTAACTCGCGTTAATCGAACCTACAAAGATTTTCGATATGGCTATGTAGTTGATTTTGCAGATATCCGCAAAGAATTCGACAAAACAAATAAAGACTATTTTGACGAGTTGCAATTAGAGCTTGGTGATGAGATTGACACGTACTCAAACTTGTTCAAGTCATCCGATGAGATCAAACAGGCGATTGAGGAAATCAAAGACGTATTGTTCAGCTTTAATATTGAAAATGCTGAGGAGTTCTCACGTCAGATCAGTCAGATAGAAGATCGTCCAACTATCCTAAGCCTTAAAAAAGCTTTGTCTGACGCTCGTGACTTGTACAACTTGATTAGGTTGCAGGGTGAATACAGCTTGTTGCAGCAGCTGGATTTCCAAAAACTGAACCAACTTTATCGTGAGACCAGCAACCACCTTGATCTTCTCAACTTGAAAGAGACTATTGAGTCGGAGACTGATAACAGCAACCTCCTTAACATTGCACTTGAAGACGTAATCTTTAAATTTGCAAAGATCAAAGAAGAAGAATTGGTGCTTGCAGACAAGTTGAAGAATACGCTGCGTCAGACACGTGAAGCATTGGCAGAAAACTTCGACCATAACGATCCAAAGTTCATCACACTACGGGAGGAACTCGAACGGCTCTTCAAAAAGAAAAAGTTGAGCGAAGTCAGTCAAGATGAAATGAACGCAAACATTGGTGCATTGAACGCTATTCACGATAAAGTTAAAGAGCTGAATCGAGAAAACAATCAGCTTCGCGCAAAGTACCAAGGCGATGCCAAATACACACGCATACACAAACGCTTGCAAGAAACTGGCAGCCTATCCCAGACAGAGCGTAAGCTTTTCGAAGCACTAGCTGGCGTCAAGTCGCAAGCAGATGAACAGGTACTACAGAACAGCCAACTTTTAAATAACGAGAGCTACTTTGAAAAGCTGATGCAGCCAATCGTCATCGGCGAATTTCTCACTAGACAACACATCAAACTCACGCCTGATGCCACTCGTTCTATCAATCATTTGATAGTTAGTGAATACATGAATGAATTTTTCGCTGGCACACGTAACAATAGCCAACAGAACACTGGAGCACGGTCTTGGTAAATCAACATTTTGAACAGCGCACACGCGAGCTAATCGATAGTCTTAAAGCCATATGCGCTGCTTATGGACTTGGCAATGATGGCAATGAGTTCAAGGTCATCACACAGGTATTTCTATATAAATTCCTGAACGACAAATTTGCTTTTGAAATCAAGAAAGTTAGACCTGAATTCGCTAGCGCTGAAAACTGGGAGAGCTTAGTTTCCGCTATGAGTGCGGATGACTTAGAGATGCTGCAAATGCAAATAGGTCCCGATACAGCACGATTGAAGCCTGAACATTTCATAGCCCATTTATTTGGTCGTCAAAATGCACCAGAGTTTGCAAAGCTTTTTGATGACACTTTGCGTGATATCGCGATAACCAATAACGATATCTTTGCTGTTAAAACAGACGGTGGTTCAAAAATTACTCTTTTTGATCGTGTTAGCGAATTCATCACTGACCCGTCAAAACGCGATCAGTTTTGCAAAGCAATCATCAACAAGTTAGGCGACTTTAGCTTTGAGCGAATTTTTAATGAGAAGTACGACTTCTATGCTGCACTCTTTGAGTACCTGATCAAAGACTACAACAAAGACAGTGGCGGTAAATATGCCGAGTACTACACACCTCATGCAGTAGCAAAGATCATGGCTGCTATTCTTGTACCAGAACAGCAACGCGGAAAAATTAATAACGTCAGTTGCTACGATCCATCTGCGGGTTCGGGCACGTTGTTGATGAACATTGCACACGCTATTGGTGAGCAACGTTGCACTATCTACTCTCAAGATATCTCTCAAAAGTCTTCAAGCCTATTGCGCTTGAATTTAATCCTCAACAATCTGGTGCATTCCATACCCAACATCATTCAGGGGAACACCATGCTTCATCCCTATCACAAGGATGGATCGTCCCTAAAGAAATTTGATTTCATCGTCAGCAATCCACCATTCAAGATGGATTTTTCTGATTTCAGAAATGAGCTTGATACTAAGGAACACCATGATCGCTTCTTTGCAGGCATACCTAATATTCCTAAACAAGCTGTCGAGAAGATGGCAATCTATCAACTCTTTCTGCAACACATCATTCAATCGTTAAAGCCTGGAGGAAAGGCGGCAGTCGTAGTGCCGACTGGTTTTATCACAGCACAAAGCGGAATTGATAAGGGCATCCGTCAGCACTTAGTGGATAAAAAAATGTTGGCTGGAGTTGTATCCATGCCTAGCAACATCTTTGCTACAACTGGCACCAATGTCTCCATCTTGTTCATTGATGCCTCCAATAAGTCTGATGTTGTATTGCTTGATGCATCTAACCTTGGCACAAAGGTTAAGGAAGGTAAAAATCAAAAAACATTGTTGTCAGTTGAAGAAGAAGATCGGATCATTGCATCATTCAACTCTAAAGAAGCGGCCGAAGACTTCTCTGTTGTAGTTAGCTATGACCAAATTGCTGAAAAAAATTACAACCTGAGTGCTGGTCAGTATTTTGAAATCAAGATTAAATACAACCATTTATCACCAATACAATTTGCCGAGAAAATTCAAGACTTCAATATCCAGTTAGATGAATTATTTAAGGAGTCATCTCATCTAGAAAAGCAAATAAAATTGCAATTATCGGGGTTGCGATATGAGTGATTTGCGCCAAACAACTCTTAGAAGTGAAATCGAATTTTTAGTTGGGTTTCCATTTAAAAGTACGGGCTATACATCGGAAGGTGTAAGGCTTCTCCGAGGTGACAACATTTCTCAAGGGACGCTAACTTGGAGTGATGCAAAAAAGTGGCCAAAATCAGATCTTGAAAAATTCAAAACATACGAGTTGCAAGAGGGTGATATTGTCATTGCGATGGATCGTCCTTGGATTGATGCCGGTCTTAAATATGCAACTATCACTGAACAAGATTTACCTTGTTTGTTAGTTCAACGGACTGCGCGATTAAGGGGCGGGAAAAACCTTGATACAAAGTATCTCAAGTATGTTATCGGCAGTCCTGAATTTACCAAGTACGTCAAGTACATAACAACTGGCTCTCTAGTTCCACACATTAGCGGCGACCAAATCAAAGATTTTTGCGTTAGCTTGCCAAGCCTCAATACTCAAGAAAAAGTCTCTGAAGTTCTGTTTTGTCTTGATAAAAAAATTGAATGCAACAATCTTATCAATGCTAAGTTAGAGGCGATGGCTAAACTCCTCTACGACTACTGGTTTGTTCAGTTTGACTATCCCGATGCAAATGGCAAGCCATATAAGTCATCGGGCGGCAAGATGGTCTACAACCCTGAATTAAAACGAGATATACCCGAAGGCTGGCAGAACAAGCAATTAGGACAAATTGCAAATATCACAATGGGAAGTTCTCCCGTCGGCGAGTCATTGAATGACGAATGCGAGGGCGTTGAGTTTTTCCAAGGATCGACAGACTTTGGCTGGAGATTTCCATCGGTTCGGCAATACACAAAAAAACCTGTTCGCATGGCAAGGCAAGGAGATGTCTTGTTAAGTGTGCGAGCCCCTGTTGGTGATTTAAATTTAGCAAATATTGATTGTTGCATTGGCCGCGGTTTAGCAGCACTTCACAGCAAAGACGGGTTTGATGGCTTCCTGTTCTACGTCATGCAGTATTTCAAAACCATATTCGATAGGCGTAACAGCGAAGGCACGACATTTGGCTCTATCACTAAAGATGATTTACATTCTTTAGCACTGGCCTATCCGCCATCCGATCTACTACAAAAATACAATGATGTAGTGTCTAGGTACAACAGTATGATTTTTGTTCGCAGCAGAGAAATAGATCAGCTAACCAAGTTACGCGACTGGCTCCTGCCCTTATTGATGAACGGTCAAGTTACTGTTGAGTGAATCGATCTTTTCTGACGTTATTCGTACCCGTTGCTAGGTAATGGGATTGAAAATTATCTATTGGGTTTGTGATGAAAAATATCTGGTGCGTTAGAGCGAACTTCGGTGCATTTGCTAATCACTTTGTAAACGGTGGCTACGTGGCAATTGGGTACGATTTAACCTCTTCCCTTGCCGCAGTTAAAACTCGTGAAGAACTCACAAACATTTATAAAGCTGCGCACCCAGATGAAACAAGCAACTTAGTTGTTGGGCAGCAAGTTGGGCAAATTGCTCGGTTTTTACTAGATATGAAGGAGGGTGACTACGTTGTCACCCCAGCATCAGATACGGAATGGCTGCACTATGGACGAGTTAGCAGCAAGGGATATTGGTTTCACGAAGGCAAAAACGATGGATGCCCTGACCCACATCGCAAAGGCATCGATTGGTACAAAGATAAGCTAAGTCGCTCAGCTTTTTCGGTACCTTTCCAAAACACAATCCGTTCATCACTCACAGTGTTCGCCATTAGCCAACAAGATGAGTTTTTGACTGTGATTAAAGCAGACGGTCACGTTTCACAAAAACACACTACAGCATATGACCCATACGAATCAGTGCTTGAGCAAGTTCTTGAACTTGACGACAAAGAGTTTGAAATTCTTGTTGGCTACCTGCTAACTGCCATCGGCTTTGAGGAAAGCCAAGTGACGGGTAAAACTGGTGATGGTGGTGTTGATGCAACTGGCATTTTGAATGTTGCTAACCTTGCCAAAGTAAAAGTCTTTGTACAAGCCAAACGTTACAAACGCGGATCAAAAATCAATGCCAATGTGGTTAAGCAGCTGCGTACAGCCATACCTGTTGGTGGCCAAGGTGCTTTTATCACTACCGCCGACTTTCAAAGTGCAGCAGCAGAGGTTGCTATTGAGGCAGGATTTCCACGTATTGGCCTTATAAACGGCAAACAACTGGTTGACTTGCTTGTAGAACATTGGGGCGACCTGCCAATTGAGTTTAGGGATAGGCTCGGATTACGAATAGGCTTAATTCGCGCATAAAACGGACATTTACATGACAGATATTTTCATAAGTCACATACACGAAGAGGCTGAACTAGCCAAACTAATTAAAAACTGGATTGAGGACACGTTTCTCGGCCAAGTCAGTGTTTTCGTTAGCGCTGATGATAGGGATATAAAACTGGGTGATGAATGGTTTCAAACGATCAGTGCTGCTCTAGAAAGCTCTTCCATCACTTTGCTTTTATGCAGTCCCATCTCTGTAACAAGGCCTTGGATCAGCTTTGAAGCTGGCTGGGGATGGGCGAAAAACGTTCCTATTGCACCCATCTGTCATAGCGGCTTATTACCTAGCGCATTGCCTAAGCCTTTTGATTTTCGACAGGCTATAAATATCGAAGATAAAAGTGCTATCACTAAATTGATTCAAGCAATCGCTCGGCATCGAAATTTCGCTAAAGTACCAAGGATTGCTGAGAATGAGTTTGAGGCGGAGTTGAAGAAAGTACTCGAATTTGCAAAGTCAGCGTCATCATCATCCAAAGTATCGACAACCATGTCACCATCAGTAGACATTGAATTTGATGATGAAAGAATAAAAATTCTTAGTTTTCTGGAGAAGACTGACGATAGCCATCATGATGAAACGATTTGTCGCAGTACTGGAGTAAATAAATCTCTAGTCAAGATACTTATATCGAGACTTCTAGATGAAGACTTAGTTGGTCAAACTCTAATCATGAATCAGCCAATCAAATACTACCTCAGCGATGTGGGTCGCGAATATTTGCTTAAGCGCGGAGCCTTAAATTTTTGACCAATGGTCAAGAAATCACCACCTCAAAAGCATAAGTACTCCCCAGCTACTTTTTGCGCAGCTGGTTTTTTGTGGACTACAGCCATTTTTTAGTGCAAGTCCAACGCTTTACAAGCCCTACAAGCAGCTAAAAGCCCAGCCCAGCAGTCTAAGCTAACCCAAAGCAGCAAAACAGCTTGTAGGGCTTGCTAGCAAGTAGCTCGTATTTGTGGCGCTTTAGCCACGACTTTGGGCTAAATAGCACTGAGCATAAATTACACAAAACATGCTCAGTGCGCACAACCTGTTGAAATCATTGAGGTCTGTGCGAGGCAAAAAAGGGGTAGGAATTCTGCACATACGAAAACATACTAAATGCACTTTTTTAATAGCAACATGAAAGGTGCATATGTCCAAGCAAGCCAAAACACTAAACGACCGCGAGCTGCAACGCTTGCTAGATTTTGTTAAATCCACAAAGAACGCAACACGCAATCGCGCAATCCTGCTGCTCACGCACTTAGCTGGGATGCGAATTGGGGAAGTCGCTGCTGTTCGCGTTTGTGATGTGCTCGCGAGCGATGGCACTGTTCGCGATGAAATCAACTTGAGTGCAGCCCAAACCAAGGGCAATCGCAGTCGTAGCGTTTTACTAAATGAGCGTATGCGCAGCGAACTGACTGCATACATGCTCACAGTTCGTGTTCGTGACACCAAGCAGCCGCTGTTCGCAACACAACGAAGCTTGGGATTTACAGCGAACTCACTGACACAAGTTGTGAACGGGATTTACCGTCATGCAGGTCTTGATGGCGCTAGCAGCCACAGTGGTCGCAGAGGCTTTTTGACCAACTTAGCTGAAAAAGGTGTCAGCGTTCGCGTAATGATGGCGCTATGCGGGCACCGCAACATGGCAACCACCCAGCGCTACATTGATCTACGTCCTGGCGTGCTGCGCAACGCAGTTGAGTTGGTGTAGTTTAAAACTACAAAATATTTAATGCCGAGTTTCGCGGGAACTTGTGAGCGATGAATAAACCACATGCACTAACAAAGCTCTGTATTCCAAGGATTGGAAGTTATTTTGCAACAGTGAGTCTTTGTACCCCCACACCTTATTGATGTAGTCGTCACAAAATTCAAAAGACTTAACTGTTTCACCCCAAATTGGCAGATCTTCCAGAGTAACCGTAGACTGGCTAAACGGTATCAGCTGGCTTGGATAAGCAGCGGCAAAGCCTTCGCAATTTTTAATGACCCATTCGTGCCATTCGCGATTTGTTAGTTGGTCAACGCCTGTGATTGATTGTCCATCTCTAAAAAACAGCGAAGACTGAAATCCCCACATTTGCTGAGCATATTCAGGGGACGATTCCTGCATCAAGCTCAGCAGTGCCAACTGTCCAGTTTCAAGTCCTAAGAAGTAATCAACTTTATTTGAAATCACTGAGTAAAAGCATCTATCAAATAGAGGTGGTAGCAAACTCCTGATAGCCTTTGCTATTTGCATCGACCCTTGAACATCACTTTTTGTATGTAATGCAATTTGGAACATTCCACATGAAAAAGCCTCTAGTAAAGTTGCTTCAGTGCTAGACGATCGTTTTCCCAAGGCTAGTATAAAAGCATCAATGAGCCTTGTTGCTTCGCATAATTTATCTACGGATCGAACGTCTGTTGCAAGCACTCCTTCGTCCTGTAAGTACGCAATGTAAAATATTTTTTCTAATTTCGGCACCTTGATTTCACGAAAAGCAAAGTACTCAGCCGTCAAGCCGCTTCGGTAGCAAAACTCGTTGATCTCTCTGTCATAACCGCTATACAAGTGACCGATAGCTTCATCAAGATTTTTAGACCTATCTACTGGCAAGACTACTTGCAAACAAGAAAATAATTCCTCGAGCTTTTCCTGCGTATTGGGTGCGCCTGCATACAGACCCACAAGAATGAAAAAGCCGTAGATTCTTTCACGATCAAAACCCAGCTCGATTAATCGCTGCACGAAATTACGTGTTGTTGCTGGCAAGCCTGAAAAATCTGATTCATTCATATTGATCTGCCATTCACTTTATATTTTTCGAGGCTTTTGCACTGCGCTTATCCACAGGTGCATAAATCTCGTTTGTCTCACTAAAGTTGAAGAAAGCATTCCGTGTCTCTTTACCTGCTAAATTTTTTGCAGTTTGTTTTGTACTGCTGCGGTCGTAATGCTTATGAATCATTGTCGGTGAGTTGCCTAACTGATGGGATAGATCGCGTGTTGAGGCTTGGTCTAAATCCAGCATGTTTGTGGTGTAGGTGCTGCGTAGGCTATAAAACACCCGCTTTCTTCCATTAGTTGAATCCAGCAATAGGTTGTGGTCACGCAGATAGCGTTCAAACAAGTGATTGAAGCTGCTTGCCTCATCACCATCCTTTGTTCTAAATACGTAACGCTGATCTTTTTTCTTGACTAGCTGATTGAACTCAGCGCCATCGTAATTTCTTACTGCGATTTCTTTGAGAGTTTTGTAGGTTTCCTCTTTCCCCAAAACATGACGACCACCTGTCTTTCCGTCAACATACAAAAAGACTTCGTAATCCTTGACCCAATTTTCTTCAATTTCGTGATGCTCTTCGTCAAAACCAATGTCAGCGCTTTCAGTTACACGTCCATCATCATCCACTTTGCGAATTGGTTCGACTCTGTCTGTAATCTTGAAATCAATCTGCTTCCACTGAACATTTAGCAACTCTTTGCCAGGTCTCGCACCTGTATCCAATAGAACTCTCACATAGTCAAACATCAGCTGTCGCTGCTGCTTGGATTTTTCTGTTTTTGCCGTCGCTATCCAGTTTCCAAAGTTAGCCAACATTGCATTAACTTCTGGGATAGTGAAAGTCGGATATTTTTCTGCTGGCTTGCCTTTGGTCTCTAGCTTAGGCAAGTAGGTGTGGGTAACAAACCCCCTTTTAACAGCCTCATCGAACACACGATTGAGAGTAACGTTGTGGCTTCGAACAGTGCTGTAGGCTGGCACTTTTTTCATTTTCTCTTCGCGCCACACAGCAAACTCATTGAGGTCAGCTTGCGTTAATGATGTGATTGCTTTTTTCCCAAAAAAAGGCACGAGATAGTCATCGATTATTCGCGTGTAGTCTGCATAAGATACTGGTACGTCACCAAGCGCAGCTTCATCAACCATTCGTTGCTTTGCAAGTCGCGCGATATCTTTGAAATACTTTGTAATAACGGGAAGGCTTGATTCCTTGCGAATTTCGGCTGCAATTAACAAACGCTGGGCACGCTCTTTTGCTTTTGACAGCTCGCGCTCTTTGGTTGTCGCAACAATCCACTTGCCAGCGACCTTGTATCGGCATTGCCATACGTCACTGTTTGGTCGCTGATACACAACCAACTGGCGTTCCATCAGCACATGTGTTGTGTCAATTTTCTTTGGCATGCTGTTACTTTAATTTCAACAAGCAAATAGTGCAACGGATTTTGTAGAAGCCAAAGGCAAAAAAAATGGACTGCATTGCTGCAATCCACTTTCAAAATGGTGGGCCCAGTAGGACTTGAACCTACGACCAAAGGATTATGCTTACCACTTCAGTTTTCACTGCCTGTTTCCAGTTTGTGGTCTGGACTGTCTCTTGTCTTTACGACCTACCCGTACAGTCTCTACACCTTCCCAATATTGCTACTGGGCTTGGCTCGGGATTACCACGCTGCTAGCAGCACAGGCTTCCCCGAATTTGAGTAGTTCTACACGCCAGCAGAGTTAACTTGCCAACATGCAACCCAATTGCAAGCAACCATGGCACTAGCTGTGCTTTAGGTTTGCCTGCTCTTTAAGTCCTCTGCTCTAACCAACTGAGCTATAGGCCCTTGAAACTATTGTACTTTCACCGCAATTCACGCCTTGATGCTAGCGCAAAACTGTAGAAGCGGTGTAGAAGCACTTTTTTAACATCATTCACACTTTAGAGTGTTGTTTTATATAGACTTTTCTCACTTTACAAAATTGGTTGAATAGATTATGAGTCCCCTGCTCTAACCAACTGAGCTACAGACCCGATTAGACAAAGATACCAAAAGCTTTTAAAAAAATGTTG
>Ga0049084_10001262_pt1 | contig 10439 bp, 17 predicted proteins | sample GreLakmeON33MSRF_FD_66720 | JGI IMG/M metagenome (GOLD analysis project Ga0049084, IMG submission 66720) | Freshwater lentic microbial communities from great Laurentian Lakes, MI, USA - Great Lakes metaG ON33MSRF | ecosystem: Environmental > Aquatic > Freshwater > Lake | place: Great Lakes... | reverse complement strand
CTTATATCTCTTTGTCATCTGTTCCTCCACTATGAATAATCTCTACTCTCATACCTCTATTCTACTATATTCGGGTCAAGAAAGCAAGAACTATTTTCGTGCCTAAGTCGTTGAAAAACCACAAAAATCCCCTATCCTGTTAAAAAGATAGGGGAACATCGTGTTCTCAATGAAAGGAGGGGTTAGAAACGAGGTTTATAGCGGTCTACTGGTCGAATCGCCCCAGATTGCATCAGCGGATATATCGACTGCACCCGCACACGCTGACGGTCTTGATAGATCCGAGACTGACGAATCATGAGGCGCATCAATATCAACAACATGAGACCAATTATAAAATAGAGATAAAACATCATTGTCCTATATTGGGTGGTTGAATGGGTCGGTCTAGCACTTGGACATAGCCCTCAGAGGGATTAGTGATGTCGAGGGGAAGGTCTTGAATTTTTCCCCGCGCACGGAGATCATCACAATACCGTCCATGACGTTCACTTTGGAGTCCCACCTGTGGATATTGAAGACTTGAGTGGTCACACCCACCCAACCACACGGCGGCATTCAAAATAATAGTAACGAGAATTTCTGTACCCATACTCTAAGTCTACCTGAGTGGAGCGAATAAGTCAAGGACAAATTCCAATCCGTATAAGCCTATTCGAAGTGTACCGATTTGGTGGAGCTGACTGGAATCGAACCAGCGACCCTCTACTTGCAAGGCAGATGCTCTCCCAACTGAGCTACAGCCCCATATGTCGTACCTGCGAATCTCCTTCTATTCGGTCGCCGTTAGAGGAGGGTCGTATGTAGATGGTGGAGAACGAGGGCCTGATCGGCCGGCGTGACATGCGCATACTCCGTAATGTGCGGGCGCAATGCAAAGTTTCCCATCAAATTCTGATACTTTGTGGCTCGACCCTTGAGGAATTGCTCAGATTGATTGGATCCACGGTCCCGATACCGCTGGAGGAGAATGGATTGGGGAACTCTCAAAAAATCGATATGCACTTCCGTGTCCGAAAGAGTGAGGAGAAATTCGAGAAAGGATTGATTGAAGACGCGATCACCCTCAAATAACACGTGAGACTGATGGGTCGTCATCCAGGCTTCGAGCACCGGCTGGACGGCCATGCTAAGTCGGTCCGTGCCAGCAAAGACCTCTCCCTCGGCATACTTCCCCAGAATGTACAGATCAAGGTCTCGACAATAGAGTGCAGATAGTGTTTTCTTAGGTTCGACCGTTTCCCAGACTTTGTCCTGCATAAACGCCCGCATGAGCGTGGTCTTCCCCGTTCCTGGTGACCCGCCAATCGCAATGACCGTTCGCATGAGAGACTCCTATTAAAGAGAGAAGTGGTCTAATCCTGAAGACGGCACTGCTTGGTTGTACCGATTGGTGAAGCACGGCCAATCACGGTCCATCATAATCACCTCCCCCGTGAGTCGGTAATGATTCTGCTTGATCGGATGCACCCCTGGATCACTCGGAGTATCCTCTAGGCGCAAATGCTGGGGGAGCGATTCGCGACGCGCCTGCCAAAACAGATCCAGCGACTCGCCCCACAACTTCTCAGCCCTGCGAATCCGCCCGTACAGCATATCGGTATATACATTAGGATACCGACGATTCGGTCGATACCAGCTCTTGTAATTACACAGCTGACTTTCCAGCGTTTCGTAACTGACGTTAGCTGCATACGGTTGCCCAGCAAACCGCTCTCGTGCCTCCTGTAGCAAGAGTGCGCCTTCCTCACGGAGCCACTGTAGCACGTCTTGAGAATATCCTGTAAATGCGGGGTTGGAATCATGCCAATCCAAGTCGTCCCGTCCCAGAACTTTACACAGCCCGTTGCGATGAGATTTGCTCCCCTCTAGATCATCCAAGAATAGCTGGTCGCACTCAATAGGCAGTCCCATAATGCGTAGATATTCGCTATATGAGAACATGCTGAGTCGGCCGAACGAATAGAAAGACTTCATCCTTACCCAGAGCAGCCGATAATTCTCTTTCTCATCGCTGCTCTGGGTGATTCCATCAAATAGAGTCTGTTGCGTCCCACGACCGATCATGAGACGGTAGCCTGCCACGGCCCGCAGAAAATTCTTCTTGTGGTACCGGCGATCCGTGTCAAACTCTAGGCGAGCGTACTGCGCCTCGAACCACCGGCCCAGCTCGAACTCGTCCAGCCCGTCCACGGCAGGGAACTGACGAAAAATCAGCCAGCTGGTCACGGGATTCTGCGTATTGCCATTCAGAAAGGCAAACCACAGCTTCTGCTCCTGCGTCCAGCCGTAGTGGGTCGTCAGCCACGGGAACAGAAAGTACACGCACCCAGGCATCGTCCCGTATTGGAGGTGAAACTCGTATGCACGCAAAAAGACGGCTCTCCTGTGCTGCGGAAGTCTAAAGTCCAGACCAGCCGTCAGCTGCTCAGGGGTCAACTCGGTGATCCCGCGCAGGGCGCAATATCTCCCCGCGCTCCCTGCGCTACCGGAACTCAAATCCATCATTGAGACCTCTCTGCGGAAACTCCGCCTCCTTTAGTTCGCTGTCTCCCTTGAGGCAGAGATAATACGCGGCATTGCGCGCACGGTACGCGGCCCGCCGTATGGAATAGCCATACGTGGCGAACAGGAAATCTGAAAATGCACACGTGTAGCTGTGCTTATCCGTAATAGGACGCCCGAAGAACTCGCTGTACACGCCCCGATGTACCGAAAGATACGAACAGGCCGTGTCCGTGAAGATCACCACCGTCGGATTCTTTGCAAATATGGCGGCCCACGGTGCCTTCCAGGTCGTATAGATTCTTGGGGCGGTAAAGCTGGGGAAGTCCAGTACCTGCATATCGGTACACTCGGTCGCACAGTTCAAGAGTATGTCGCCCTTGGCATTCGCTTGCCAGGCACAGTCTGCCCCCAGCAACCCCTGCAGTTGCTCCACGCATCGCGCATCGATGTCGGTGGCGATAAGCGTGCTCGGAGACAGCACACCTTTCAATATTGTGCTGACCACGCCGACCCCACCAAAATACTCCCGAATGCTCATGCCAGGAGTTAGTCCTGACACGAGCCATTCCGTGGCGAGGCACTTCGCCGAAACGAGAGGTTGATGGGCCGCGACATAGTGCACATAGGAGCGACGCTCCTTCGCGATTTCGCCCTCGCTTACGAGAGGGATGTAGAATGGGAGATCCCATTTTCCGCAGATTCGCGCGACCGCTTGAGCAACCATCAATTATCCTACTACCTGCTGCGCTTTCGGAAACGCCATGGCCCGAACAGGCTTCGGCTTCTTCAACGCCGCTGGGCGACTCGCCGGTGCCGCCGACATTGGACGCTCTGGGCTATTGACCAGCATCCAATTCAGTGTATTAATCACGGCCTGGCGATAGTCGCATGAATAATCACTCGCTTCCTTCGGTTGGGCCTCTACCTGCGCTAGATATTTTCGCACATTACTCGATCCTCTCATCATGACACCCCTTTTGTTAGATTGAAAACGATAAACACTACCCATATTCTTAGTCTACCTGATTGGAGCGAAGAAGTCAAGGACAAATTCCAATCCGTATGAGCCCATTCGAAGTGGTTGATTTTATGTTAGTATTTAACCAACATTAGTTAAAGAACCGATCGAGTTCGGGATTCTTAGTCGGATGATAGTGTTGCACGACCTCTTCTCCGAGTTTCTCTCGAAGAAACTCATACCACTCAGGTGACTCGAACATGCCTTCACTGACTCCATTCCATCGTTCCCGCTGATTGGGGTGCTGGGAGTTCAATCGACGGGATTCCACAAACTGAAATCGGCAGTCCTCATACTCATAGGATCCTAATTCCAACATGGCGGCGCGAAAATAGCAGACCAGAGACACCCGTTCAGCGTCTTCGTCTAACAACACAATTGGCGTATTGGCATGAATGCACTCATGATTATTGATCAACAGAAGATCGCCTGGACGCACATTAATGGCGACACGCACCTGCGGTAGAATGAGATATCCACCTGTAAAATTTCCAGTATTTGAGAGAACGAGCAGATTGGACAGACCAGTATTCAGATCTCCGGCATCACGGTGTGCGGCGGTTCGGAATGTTTTATTGACAGTAATGGTCGTCAGGGGTGTTCCTGGAACGAGAAAACGAGAATCGATCTGCGAGGCCGCAGCCTGTTGCGCCCGATATCGTTGGGGCATCAAGTCATGGAACCCTTTCGAGAGATGTTGAAGAAAGGGAAAGGACAGCTGAAATTGCGCCAGGTGATCTCTGGTATAGGCAGTCGCTCGACCATAGGGAATGCGCGGATAGCGATCAAACCATCCCGCAATGTTTGAATTGCTTGCATTGGCATAATGCGTGTCAGATATATACGTGTCCATGATCCTATTGGCTTCGTTGATCATGTCTTGGTTTGATAATCGTTGAGTCTGTTCCACCCAGACATCAAAATTAAACTGGTCACGTTCCACCGGAATGGAAAGCCAGACGAGACAGCGCGACGATCGAATCGGCTTCGTTCCACTCAGAAAGGAATCGCGAATACCCTGAATGGGATCGATCTGCGTCCCAAAATCTAAAAGTTTCTTGGGCGATAAGAAATAATTGAGAATTTCCAGCTGGCAATTATCCAGGGTCACCCGATTGCCCGACACCGCAACCATCGGCCCCGCCGCCATCCCACGATTATAAGAGATCCCCATGGCGCAATCCCGCAATCCAGCGTAGGCCTGATCCTGTTCCGCTTTGGTAAAATAGTTCTTGCGAAACTTAAAGGCCACGCGGTCTTCCTGGGACTCCAGGTCGCGGGTCTCGCAATCCTTTGGGTTCGAATCGCTTGACGCAGCCGTCACGTGACCGGCTGCGGGAAGATAGAAGTCGGTATCAGTTTCAATAAGCGTATCGTAATGTTGTTCGTCGAGAAACTGTCCCAGGAGATGTTCTGAGGGGTGCAGCGTGGGCGCTACAATTATTTGCGTCATAATAAATCTCCTATACAAGTATCACGATATCAATTATACTAGAATTAGAAAATTTAGTCAAGTGGGTTTTAGAGATATATGGCCCACCACGTCTCCTATTTTGCTGGTTTTTTCCTCACTTTGATATACTTCATCTGGTCAGTGTCCTGGGCCCACTCATAGAGCAGCGTCCGTTGTTCTCCAAAGGCTTCTTGTTCCCAGGGAAGTTTGCGATAGGCTAACCGTGACGTGTCCACCACTTTTGTGTGCCAGCGAGTGAGATCGGCAGTTGCCGTATAATCAAAGAGTTCATTTCTGACAAATTGACGAAGATGCACCATTTCATGCACCAACGTCAGAAGAACCTCTCGAAATGATTGACCTCGTTTGATGGCAATGCGAAACTTACGTGGTCGAACATTCTCTTCCACCCACTCACATTCTCCACATTCTTCGGGACAATCTAATTGACGTTTAATCGTAATCTGCAATGTCAAGTTATTTGATAAGTCAGACCGAAAAAACTTCTTGGCAAGCCAGAGAGTACAATTTCTCAGGATTGGCCGTTGTACACTCGTACACCCTCGAATGGTGAGTTTCATAGATGTTCCTCTGAAACTCGTGTATGCGCGGTGTTCGCTATTTTCTGAAGTGACCGAATATTGATGAGGTCGATTACCATGCCATGATCGTAATCCACAATCTGGCGATTGGGAATAAAGTCATCTACTAATATATTCCGTGATCCCTCGTAGAACGTGCGACACCAGAGATCAATAATCGTTTGCCGACCATATAATATCAGGTCTTCTTTTTGCCACCGTCCGACCTGACACATTTCATCGAGCGTAGGAATGGTGGTAATTTCATAACCCAAGGCCTCTTCGATCTGCGGGACTCGTTGTTCCATCAAAAGAATGCGGTCTTCATTTGTGATGATGGCCAACGAAAAAAGATGAAAGAAGAGATTCGTGTTATCAGAATCTTCCTCACGAATCGTTTCTACAAATTGACGAATGAGCGGCATATTGATAATCTCGCCCGATCCAGCGGTATCAATAGTGACCCGTTCGAGACCCAGAAAGATGTTCGTTGAGTGAAAACGCATTACACGGTTCCTTTCTGATACCAGCCGGTTCCCTTGAGACGAAAACTCGACTGAGAAATGAGTCGTACCCATGGACCCTGACAATGCGGACAGAGGTCTATTGCAGGTTCCCGAATGCTCTGCGTGATGGCGTGTTCATAACCACAAGACGCACACTGATATTCATAAATCGGCATCAGATATTCTTTTCAATATTGGAGCCACTGAGTGGAATTGAACCACTGACCTCGTCCTTACCAAGGACGTGCTCTACCAACTGAGCTACAGCGGCACATGGAGCCCCCCGACGGAAGTGCGCCGACCTCGCTGGTTTACAAAACCAGTGCTTCGCTGCCAAAGCTTGGGGGGCGTTCCTTATTCATAATCCCGAATCGCGATTCCCACAGGAAAAATGGGAATCCCTTCGTCGCTAAGGTTCTGAAATCGACAGGTCAACAACTTCCCCATGTATTTATCTCGGTTCTTCCACTGCTCTAAACGTGTCTCATCTGTGCCTTTCATGCGCACATCAAACTCGTCCTTCGCGGTGGTCTGACACCGAAAAACGCACTGTCCCTCGGCCTTTCCCACGCTGTCCTTGGCCCCAATAATGACAAAATCGTCATCCTGAAAGTCTTTGAGTTTGAGGAGTGAGGGTGACCGATACTTCGACCGATAGGGTTCATCTCCACCCGACCGAATCATCGATCCCTCATACCCTTCTTGAGTGAACTGCGCATGGTAGGCCCTCGCATCCTGTTCATTCTGCACTTGGTACGTGGGAACGGCTTTAATGTATCCCTCATCCTTTAATCGTCGTTGCCGCTGATGAAAGGGTTCAGGCAGACACCAATCATAATTCCAAAAGTAGACGTACTTCTTCAGGCCGTCGATATCAGCATTCTTTTCTCGCTTAATCAGCGCAATCAATTCCTGAAACGTCACACCACCATGAGAATAGAGTTCCCCGTCCATGAGTTCTCCATTTTTCAAAACTTTTAGACAGTCTGGGACGAGATGGTCCAGGGTCGTAAAGGTCTTATTCCCCCGTGAACGAAATGTAATCGTGTTTCCGAGCCGTTCGACTAGACATCGAACACCATTCAGTTTGGGTTGAATGTAGGCCGGCCAGACCACATCATGCTTGCGGTCATCAAACTTGAGCGCAAGCATGGGAAGATGTTCGACCGCCGTGACCGCTTTCTTCTTGGTCGGAGTCTTCGTAGGCGCATATCCCTTATCCTGCTTCTTCGTCCAAAACGATTCGGCTTCCGCTTGGGCCTGTTCAAAGATGGTCGTCGCATTCGACCGACCGACATTCTTTCCGGCGGTCACCTTACGCACGGTGGTTTGCATCTTCCCATGCTCGAGGCCATGGGCAATGGTAATCGTCGAGAGGGTCGGTGACACGTCCTGGACGGCAATCGTCCAGAGCTTCACCTTCCCCGTCGACGCGACATCATAGAGTGGTGGAAACGTTATCATCATCTTCCTCCTCATCATGATACTCTGTAATAGAGGACCCGATCCATTCTCGTTCGACCAGTCGTTCAATAGAGCGCATCTTCGCCCGTGACGGTCTCACCGCTTCTTGAACGATGCGCTGACGGTATTGATCATCCGCAAGCGATTCAGCAATCGGATTGCGATGTTTGCGTACCTTAGACATAATCCATTTACCGTTTGGTCGCTTTCTTGGTTGTAGATTTCTTCGCGATTTGAAGGCGGGCCTGACGCGACGCCTTCCATCGGGCTTGCTTAAGAATAGACTCTTGCGCTTTCTTGTTAATGAGTTTGGCGAGTTGTGTCTCGCACCACCGCATCTGGGTCTCATAGGTGGACCAGATCCACAGACGAACATTCCGAGCATCCTTGTCCAGGACCTCGCAACAAAAATCTAAGGTAAAGAGTCCACTCTGAGTTCCTTTGACCTCAGCCTCAGTAAACCAGTCCCAGGTTTGGAGCCAGTCTTCTATTCGTTTGATCGATTGTTTGGGCCGTGTGGGATGGAGCATGGGTTGCTCACCAATTTCATCCACGGCATTTTTGAAAATCGCTTCAACCAATCGATACTCTTGCACATCTTGAAGGTCATGGGCTTCATTCAAGGCATTTTCTGGATCAAGACTCATCGACATACAATACTCCTTGTTACACGGTCACTTGATAGGGTTTCTTACTGGTACCGATCGACACATCGACGTACCACCCCACGTCATAATAATCCGACTCATAATGGGAGTTGTCGTGATTCCCCGTATTCAGTGCTACTATAATCTGATCCAAGACCTCTCTGGACGGTCCCGAAAAGTGGTCCCGATAATGATAGGGGTTTATGCGAAATGGATGCCAGTCAAATTCGCGTCCTGTCGACTCAATATATGACGTCATAAAATCCGCTGGTCCACTTGCCAACGCGAGCACAATCGTTGAATTGTTTCGCACCCCAAGTGTGTAGCGATATCCCTGCTTTTTGAGCGGGGCCAACGCCATCGCCAATGTCTTCTTTCTCTCTTGATTCATCCATGCCATGATTCTATTCCTCCTATTGATTCACGTACTGCGCCAATGCGAAATCCCGTCTTCTCAACGTGTAAAACTGATGGCCCACCTCATTAAGGGCAATGCCGCACTCTCGATGTGTGACGCCTTTAGAAAGACCGAGGCGTTGACCGATTTCTTCACAGCTCATGACGTCATGCCCATTCAGCCCAAATCGAAGCGTCACAATCAATCGTTGACGGTCTGTCAAGAAGACCATGGCCCGCCGGACACGCTGTTTCAGTTCCAATGCGGGCCTTGGATCCACTGACTCAACGGGTACCTCGTTCATGAGTGGACTCTTCACGAGAGGTTCTAAACGATAGCGAGTCGTCAGTCGGTCAGGGTTTAAGAGTTTGCGTCGATTCGTGATATTCGTGGTGGTTGCATAATGCAAATATTTCATCGTACCTGCTCCAGTGATTCTCTCTACTCTCATGCCTCTATTCTACTATTTTCAGATGCAGAAGGCAAGAACTATTATCGTATCTAAGTCGTTGATAATGCAGAGCAATTCCCTATCCTGTTGAAAAGATAAGGAAAAATAGTTTTCTCAATGAAAACAAGGGGTTAGGGGCTTAGTCAAGAATGGACGTGGGATACAGGAGACGATCCAGTAATGGATGAAGGGTTTTCATCACGTGTGCCTTGCGAATGCGGCAGGACACCCAATCATTATAATAGTCGGGGCGAATGAGGGCATGACGAGCAAAGATTTCCATCGTCTCAAAATAGCCACATTCAGATTTGGACACACACAGATGAAGAATGGTGCGAGTAAAGTATTGGTGGCCAAAGGTGATGAGGTCCGCCTGCAACAGCGAGGACGATCCCCAATACGTTTCCCATTCAGAGGAGACGCGAGACCGCTTCTTTTTACCCTTGACTTGTCTGGTCTTGGATTTGGTAAAGAGTTTACGACCCACATAACGCTTGCCAGTGGGCTGGTGCGTAATGAGGTAGACAAATCCGCAATAGTGTGCGGGATCGGTGAAGAGTCGACCGTTATACGTCCACGGATTCACCATCATCGAGGGATCGGCCACGAATTACCTCATCATCATGGAGAAGAAATTCGCCACAGAACACGCAGTGAATGGGCGTTAGATCATGAAGCACGTCATCATAGTCCACCTGAAATGATCCGGTGCATTCCTCGCAGTCAAACGACTGAATCATTTCTACCTCTATAAATTACGGTTCGATCAACCAGTAGACTTTGCTGGCGACGGATTCATGACCCATCGTCTTGTAGGGCAGCAAGTCTTTACAAAGACCCTTCCCATAGATATCAATAAAGACTTCATTGGGAATCGCATCACCATCCGTATCAATTTCATAGAGGATCGGAAACTCCGCGTGAGGATAGGACTCGAATTCGCGCTCAAGATCGCCCAGTTCGAAAGTCTTCGTGACTGAATACGTCGCAACGTCTGGTTTCCCATCTAGATTCGCATCATACAGTTCTGCCCAGAGTCCATTGGGGAGCAGGCGTGTCTGGAGAATATTGGGTGGAGATAGCCGAAAGGGCACGGCGGCAAACTGCGGACAGTCCCGAAGTGATGGAGGCACGTGACCGTGCGCCGGACTCACCATCACCCACAGGAGTCCTAGGACCAGTAGCGTTCTTGTTGGCCATATAGAATTCATCAGACTATTTATACGTTCTAGAGATCACACTTCCCAGCTGAGCAGGCGAGTTCCTGCGACCCCGTGGTCATATCCACTCCACCATCATACTCAATAAGTTTATCCCAATTCAAGGTCTCTGGAAAGGCGGTGGCGGCCGCCTGATATTGTTCCTGGGTACATTCCTGATAGGGCGCCTGCTTGTAGATATGTTCGGAGTAGGG
>Ga0049084_10001261_pt1 | contig 10444 bp, 9 predicted proteins | sample GreLakmeON33MSRF_FD_66720 | JGI IMG/M metagenome (GOLD analysis project Ga0049084, IMG submission 66720) | Freshwater lentic microbial communities from great Laurentian Lakes, MI, USA - Great Lakes metaG ON33MSRF | ecosystem: Environmental > Aquatic > Freshwater > Lake | place: Great Lakes... | reverse complement strand
GATTTTGGGCCAATTAACCCAAGATTTCGGTAGTTGCTACTCCGCAAAGTTTACTAACTAGTCGAATTTACTGTTAAAAGTGAAGATTTTTTGAACACTGCAGCATTTTAGTCTTGTAAATTATTCATACAAATTGTAATATCTCCTCACTAACGCACTGTGTAAAATTTAAACAAACCGTGAATTAAGTGTAAAGGGGACAATCATGAAAAACGCATCAAATCACAACGAACTAGCAACTCTTTCATCAGTTCTTTTATCGAACCTAGATGAAGTCGTGTTTTTTGCCAAGCTTACAGGCTTCGTTCAGGACATTATGGGCGAGCACAAAGTTCTTGGTTTCGAAGTTCTTTCAGATGGTTGTACACGTCTTCTTTCAGAAAATGGTCAGGCCCTTTCTTCTGCTAAACTTTTAAACAAAGGCCAAGGCCTTTCTGGTTATGTAGCTCGTATGAAGAGAGCTTACTACTCAAACTCAGTTAAGCGTGATCCTATTGCTTCATCTGGCCACCGTGATGACAGTGTTGAAGCAGAACTTTGTGTTCCAGTAATGGTAGATGGAAGTGTAATCGGAACTATCAACGTTCAATCAATTAAAAAAGATAGAAGCTTCTCGGAACTAGATATTGCAGCGATTAATGATATCCTGACTCAACTTCAATCTCCGATTCGTAATATGCACCTTTATCTCATGGCCAAAAATCTTAACCGTGAATTACAAACAAGAATCGATGCTAAAGAAAAAGAATTATCAAACCGTGTAGAAATTCAAGTTACAAAAGGCCTTGAAGATAACTCGCAGATGATTGGTCTTTCTAAGAACTTCTTAGAAGTGGTTCAAACAGCGAAGAAAATTTCGACTCAAGATTTCCCAATCCTTCTCGAAGGCGCACACGGTGTAGGTAAGAAGATATTAGCTAAGAAAATCCATACCTGGTCTGCGCGTAAGGGTGGCTGTGTGATTGCTTCTTGTTCAGCTCTTAACGAAGTTCAACTTGACCGCGAACTATTTAGCTCTAAAGGTCTGATGGTTCAAGCAAACGGTGGAACACTTATAATTGATGATATCGGTCATACAACTCCACATATCCAAACAAAAATTCTTCGTGCAATGGTTGCCGGTGAAATGAACACAGTTGATACCGATGAGAAAATTGCACTTAACATTCGTATCGTGGCCACTTCAAAAATCAGTCTTAAGAAATTAGTTGAAGAAGGTAAATTTAAAGAAGAACTTTTCTACCGATTGAATACAATTGCACTTCGCATCCCATCTCTTCGTGAACGTCAAGACGATGTAAAAGTTATGTCTGAATTCTTTCTTAACCTTGGAAAATCTCAGCCAAAAGTTTTAACTTCTGGAGCGATTGAAAAGTTAACTTCATATTTTTGGCCAGGAAATGCTCACGAACTTAAAAACGTTATGGAGCGCACTTATATCCTAACAGACGGCCAATACATCGAAGCTTCTCACCTTCCTGACTTCGCTCAAGAAGTAAAAGTAGAAGTGGTGGTGGCAACTGTTAAGTATGTTGAGTTCACACTTTTTGATCTTGAGAAAAAACATATCGTTGACACTCTTGGTCACTTAAATGGAAACAAGACTCGTGCTGCAAAAGCCCTTGGAATTACTGTAAAAACTCTTTACAACAAACTTCATAGCTACGGAATGATCGAAGCACGTGAACAATAAGAAATGTTGAAGAGTTGAGTTGATAAAAGTAAAATAACACGAATCCTAGGAGTATTTATGTCTAAAATAGTAAATCTTGATGAAAAAGCCGGTGTGGCACCTGAAGTAATGACACTTAAAAACTTCCGCACCAACGGTGATATTGAAAACTTTTACCGATACATCCATGAGAATGGTCTGCGCCGCGAAGCTTTCATGTTGATGGAATACGCCATCAGTAAAGTGGCCAAGTCACGCAAAACGAAAAAGAAGACATCAACTTTTCATTAAAAAAAATTAAGATCTAAAAGGGGCCCAAGGTTTGGGCCCCTTTTTATTTTCGCAGGACAAATGGAAGTTAGTTCAAAAAGCAAAATCATCTTCGATCCTCTTTATGGGTTTATCCACCTTTCAAATTTAGAGTGGGAGATCATTCACACTCCATTTTACCAACGCCTTAGGTGGATTAAGCAGCTAGGCTTCACATTCTATACATTTCCTGGCGCGGAACATTCTCGTTATGGTCATTCGATTGGCGTGATGTTTAACGCTCATAAAATTCTGCAGCGACTAGGTAGAGGCGTTTCTGAGGTGGAACTGTTTGATGACAAGATACAGTCTTCACAGAAGGTATTTCATCAAAGTATTCGTTTGGCGGCACTTCTGCACGATCTGGGAACATTTATGTTCTCTCACACGACTGAAATGGCCTATATCCGTTATGGTGAAACAACTCATGAGAAAAATGGGAAAGGTCATCCCGATGATCATGAACATCTTGGCTCTTACATCATTAAAAATACTGATTATCCCGGCGGCGTTACCTATATTTTGAAAAAGTATCATCTGGATCCACAGAAAATTTCCAATTTAGTTAAGGGAAATGATTCGAGCATCCTTGCGAATCAAATTCTACATTCTGAGGTGGATTGTGATCGCATGGATTATTTATTGAGAGATGCTCATTATTCAGGAATTAAATATGGAACGTATGATCGCGATTATTTGCTTCACCATTTTAAAGTCGCTACCGTAAACGGTCATGAAGTCCTAGCTATCAATCATAATGCTCTTCACGCTGTTGAGGATTTTCTCATGGCCCGTTTTGCTTGGTATTCCCAAGTTATCCGTTCAGCTCGCGGGGCCAGGTTTGATGCCATAGCAGAAGAACTTTGCTTTTATATGTTGGAGAAGGGGAAGGTTTACTCCTACTCTCAACTGATGGAGATGATCACGCACGATCCAGAAAAGTTTTATACTTTTAATGACCAATATTTTATGACTCAAGTTCATCACTGCTACTCAAGCGGTTTTTTTGATAAAAATCCACGCATCAAAGACCTTGCGTTTTCTTTGCTTTTTGGAAAAGCACCTCGAACAGTAAAGTGCGAAGAATTCAAACAGCGTATTCTTAGTCAGGATGAAGATCATGTTTACGATAAAATAGTTAAACGTGCAGAAGAAAAAATTAAAGAGATCAAGGATATCATAAGAAAGAAAGGTACAGAAAAAGACTGGATTGTTGAAGATTTGCCAAAGAAAAATATTATTTTTGTTAAATCTCGTAAAAAATTAGTAAAGTCAAAATCCCAAGAAAACCTCTTACTCGAAAGAGACCCTGCTAAGATTTTAATGGAAGATGGAGACGTGAAACTTTTGGGTGATGTTGAAAACTCTATAATTAGTGATCTTCAAACCAAATTTAACTTCGTGCCTAACGTCTATTGCTCTGATTCGGCCTATGAACTCTTGAAAAAAGAGGGGATAGTACCCGGCTAGAGTTGTCAGGTATTCGCTTGACTCGTAACCTTTACTTTCCGTTTTGTCTCTCGGTACAATGTTTGCATAACGTTAAATGGGCGCCATGATGGGGCCCGAATAGTATAGGCAGGTTTCAAGGATGTTAACCGGTCGGCTTCCACAACAAGGTCGGACTCAACAGGGGTCAACTAATCAGAATTATTTATTTCACCTCGATAATCTCTCGGTGGAGTATGGTTCTATTAAGGCACTGAAGTCAGTGCAGCTTACTGTATATCCCGGCGAAATTTTGTTCCTAACTGGCCCTTCTGGTGCCGGAAAGACATCACTTCTGAATGTGCTGGGTGGATATTTAGAGCCAACTTCCGGAAAAGCCATTTTACCTCATCAGCGTTCCACCAAACATTTTGTTTCATCAGTATTTCAAGATCTTCGCTTACTTCAAAAGAAAAGTTGTGAAGATAATATGTGGATGGCGTACGACTCCTCACTTTATGACAGCAAAAATGACTATTATCGAGAGATGGAAGATCTTTCTCGCTTGCTAGGCGTTTATGATCATTTAAATCAAAAAATTGAAGATTGTAACGGTGGCCTCAAGCAAAAAGTTGCTATGATACGCGCCCTTCTTTCTAAACCGACCGCCTTGTTGGCGGATGAACCAACGAGTTCTCTGGATAAAGAAAGTTCTTATCGTTTGTTCGAAGTTTTAAATCATTTCAATCAAAAGAAAGGTTTGACCCTTATTTGGGCCACTCATAATAAAGAACTCATTAAGCAGTTTCCAGGCAAGATTGCTCATCTTGATCAGGGTCGCTTGGTGTATTCGGGGCACGCATGTTTTATTTAAATGAATTTTTTAAATCATTGGGTGAATCTCTTATTCGTGGATTTAGTTTCTTTTTCTTTTCCTGTCTTCTTGCCTTTAGTTTGACTCATAGACCTTGGATTGCAGAGGTTGTGGAAAAAATCACACCTGAAAAAATCGTAAATCCGTATTTTGTTGCTGTAATGGATGAAAAAGTCGATGCGCTAAAGCTTAACAGGCTGATTGGTCATTTACCTGGAGTCTTGAGCATTACAGACAAGACCTATGAAGAGAGCAGAGGAAAATTAAATCAATTGGTAAGTGAGCTTGGATCTGATTATCAAGTAAATTCAGATTTGATGAACTTTAAGTCAGTTCGAATTTCTCTCAACCCATCTTTGTCACAAGAAAGCTTAGATTTTTTGAGAGAGCAAGTAGTTAAGTTCGGTGGTAAAGATCATCTGACTGCAACTGATGTTAAATATCCTGAAATCACAAACGTTATGAAAACTCATCCATTTTATAAATTTATCGGGAAGGCCGGTGATTGGGGAGTAATCGCTCTCGTTGCAATTTGTTGGATTATTAGTTTCTGGCTTAGCTATGATCTTTTCAGATCAAGGTCATATATTATTGAAAAATTTCAACGAAAAAAACTTGTGGCATCAAAAACGATTGCTGTTGGACTATCTGTTGTTGTAGTTACTTTTTGCGCTTTAGGTCTTTTGAATGGAACATTAAAATTCTTTGATACGATTATTTTACTAATGGTGTTTTCCGTTTTTTGGACATTTTCGATGCAAGACTGGAGATGGAAACCCACTTTATGAAATTGGCCGTAATTATCGGACTAACTTTCGCACTTACTGCTTCTGCATCCATTAAGGGACGCGAAGACGGACTTATTCATGCGCGCTCCGAAGTGATGGAGCTTGGGGCCAGACTTTCTTCGTTAGAAAAACAAATAGGCAGTAAAAATAATCTTTACATTTCAAGTGTTGAACAGATTCGCCAATTCGAAGGCGATGTCAAACTATACAGAGACAAGCTCACCGAAATTCATGCTCAGGTTCATAAGGCACAGTCAGAGAACAAACAAATCTTTCAAAGCTATTTGATCGAGAGTGAAAATGAGGGGACTGAAGACTGGCAAAAGAAAGTTCATTTTGAGCTTCTTAAGCAAGCTCAGATAAAATTGAAGAATAAGGAAATTGAACTTATTTCCTTCGAAAATAAAGTAACTGAATTTGATGCTAAACTCGTTGGTCTCAGGACAAATGAAGAAGAGCTTTCACAGGTTATTAAAGAACTTGAGGATAGAAAAAAAGTTGCAATGGAACTTTATTTGTCAAAAGTGCAGAGTAAAAAACTCGCTGAGTCTAAAGTACAAAAGATCAAACTAAGTCAAAAAATTGCTGAAGTTAAGAAAACTTTTTCTCTGGCCCCAATTGTTGAGAAAAGGCCTGATCGCTACTTCAAGAACCCTGTTGAGGATTTCTCTACTTACACTGCCAGTGCCAAGGGAGTTACGTTCAAATATAATTCCATTCAGCCAGTCAAGGCCGTAGGTGGAGGAAAGGTTGTTTTTGCTGGGGATCTTGCTAGTTATGGTCAAGTCGTTCTAATTGACCATGGTGGCGATTTACGAACGGTACTTCTAGGTAAAATGGACATTTGGGTTAAGAAAAATGACACGGTAAAAGATGGCGACACACTCGCTTATACCCAAAAAGACTCTAAAGAGGATCAAAATCTCTACTTTGAAGTACGGAAGAAAAATACCGCCCAAAACACTATTTTGTGGTTAGACCAGAATGGAGTGAGTAAAATCTAAGACTGATAATCAGTCTAGGAGTATTCATGTCTTTGCATTCAGTCTTCACTACCTTGTTTTTTCTTTGCCTGTCATTAAATGTATTTGCACAGAAAAATTCAAAAGAAATTAAAGAGATCAAAGTTCCGGCCCCCAAGATAACGGAAAATCGCTCTCGCTTCGAGCAACTTGAACTTTTTAACAAAGTTCTTCATCTCGTTGAAACTCAGTATTATCGGCCCGTGAGTACTGAGAAATTAATTGAAGGTGCACTCAAAGGTATGATGGATACATTAGATCCTCACTCTGCATTTTTAAATAAAGATTTTTTCGAAAAGATGCAAAATGATACTCAAGGAGAGTTCGGTGGTCTTGGTCTTGAAGTAACCCAACGTGAAGGAGTTATTTACATCATCACGCCTATTGATGATACCCCTGCATTCCGTGCTGGCGTTTTACCTAAGGATAAATTAGTTGAAATTAACCATGAACCAATTGTTGGAATGTCCTTAGAAGATTCGATGGAAAAAATGCGTGGGAAGATCGGTGAAAAAATTCATCTTGGAGTTGTTCGGGAAGGATACGAAGGCATTAAGCATTTCAACCTCGTCAGAGAATTAATTAAGGTTAAGCCAGTTAAATCAGAAATCGTTGGAGATCATTTTGCCTACATTCGTCTGACTCAGTTTCAAAAACGTTCTGCTGAGTCTATGGAAGAGGCGATGAAAGCCTTGAAATCAAAAACGGAAAAGAATGGCGGCCTTACTGGTATCATTCTAGATTTGCGTTCAAACCCAGGCGGCCTGCTAGATCAGGCAGTAGATGTTTCTTCATTGTTTTTAAAAGAAGGAATTGTTGTTTCAACCGAGTCTCGCGATCCTCAAAACAAAGATATTCGTTATGTTAAGAAATCAGGCTTTAAAGATCTTACAACTCCTATGGTAGTCCTAATCAATGGAGCATCAGCATCTGCTTCTGAAATCGTGGCCGGAGCTCTTCAGGATTATAAACGAGCAGTCATTATGGGGTCTCAGTCTTTCGGAAAGGGTTCTGTCCAAACAGTTGCCCAATTGGATAAAGAGACGGGAGTAAAGCTCACAATCGCTCAATATATGACTCCAAAAAATCGTAAAATTCAGGCCGTGGGCATCATGCCTGACGTCACAATAGAAGATGTTGATCAAGATGAATTCGAAAAAAATCTAAGACAGGATCGCTATATTCGTGAAAAAGATTTGCGCAACCACCTGACTGCAATGATTGAAAATACTTCTGAGAAAAAACAGCGTGAAGCTGACGAAAGAGTAGAGCGCCTTCATAAGATGCAAGAACTAGAAAAACGAAAAACGAAGAAAAAAATTGTTGAAGATGAATTATTTAAAACTTTCAAGGCCCAAGAAGACTATCAGGTGCTTCAGGCCATCAGATACCTTCAAGGTTATAATGTCTTTAAAGAGACAAAAACTTTAAATAAATGATGGAATTTGAAGCCGCTTCAGTTTCAGACCTTGTTTCCTCAATAAAAAATCTCCTGGAAGAAGAATTTCAGGAAGTTTTTGTTCAGGGAGAAGTCACCAACCTCTCAACTTCTTCAAGTGGTCACTGGTACTTTACGCTCTCTGATGAATCTGCATGTATTTCCTGTGCATTATTTAAGGGGGACGCTTTAAGGAATCCCTTAATTAGAACGCTTAAGAATGGGGACCAGATTATTGTTTTAGGTCCTGTTACTGTTTATCAAAAAAGAGGATCGTTTCAGATCCTGGCAAAAAAAATCCTTCCGGCCGGTGCAGGACAACTCAAACTCCAATTTGAAAAACTGAAAGCAAAACTTGCTCATGAAGGATTGTTTGATCTGGAAAATAAAAAATCAATTCCAAAGTTTCCTCAGCGCATTGCAGTTATAACCGCCCAGCATGGAGCAGCTCTTCAAGATTTTTTGAATGTCTATAAACGCCGCTCTCTTTGGTGTGACATCATTATTATTCCTTCATTAGTACAGGGAGATGGAGCTGCTAAAACTTTGATTTCTGCGATTAAAAAAGCAGAAAATATTGAAGGAGTCGAAACGATTGTCCTGACTCGTGGAGGGGGAAGTCTTGAAGATCTCTGGGCATTTAATGATGAAGAGCTTGTTCGTACCATTCATAAATGTAAAATCCCGGTGGTCAGCGCCGTAGGACATGAAGTTGATTTTAGCTTATGTGATTATGTTGCAGATCATCGTTCTGAAACTCCCACTGCTGCAGCGGAAATTCTTTCTCAGCCACAAACAGAACTCAACGCAAGACTACACTTTTGCCAGACTCATTTAAAATCTGATCTATTTAAGCTTCATCAGAGAATTGAGTTATTAACTCATAAATTTCATCCTAGAGAAATGATCAATATTGTTATGCAAAAGGTGCAGACAGCGCAAAAAGCATTGTCACAAATTCGTCTGCAGGATCGAGCTGAAGAGCTCATTGGGATATTAGAGGCAACTCAACACGTAGATGAACTCCAGATCCGTCTTTCCCATGCAGTTAGTTTTAAAATGAATGGGTTCTCTGAAAAATTAAAACGTTTTGAGCACGTTCTTTCAGCTCTTAATCCGAAACTTGTTTTAAAACGTGGTTATAGTTTTGTGATGGCCCAAAGCAAAGAAGTGGTTTCATCATTAGAGCAATTCAAAAAGCAACCAACCGGTTCAAAGTTTGTTCTTCAGTTTTATGATGGTCAGGGAATAGTTACGAAGGATGTTGAATGAATTTTATTATTCTAATTGGCCTGTTTATTATGGGAGTGGCTTGTGCACAGACGAAAATGAAGATGGGGAATTCTTCAAGACCGATGGTCATTAGCCAAGGTGAGGTTCGTTGGATTGAATTTCCTCTCTCCTCGGATGAAGCGAAGCTTAGTTGTCATGGACATGATGTAAAATACGTTAAAAAAGGTAATCTTGGCCTGGCCTTTGTGATCGAAAGTTATTTTTCCGATCTGGCCCCATTTAGCTGCAAGGTCTCTTTGAATGGAATACTAACATCTGAGTTTAATTTCATTGTGAAGGAAAGGCATTATCATGCGGAAGTTTTAAAAGTTGATCCTAAAAAAATAAAACTTGCGCCTAAAGATGAGAAAAGAGTTATTGCCGAACAAATAGTCTTAAATAAAATATATGACTCAAGTGTTTCAGATTTTCTTTTTACTGAAGCTTTTATGCCGCCATTAAATAGCACAGTCACAAGTGTCTATGGAAATAAGCGAGTTTATAATAAAAAGAAAAAGGGCCAACACCTTGGCATAGACTATCGAGCAGCAATAGGAGACAAAGTTCCTGCTGCGAATGCTGGAAAAATAGTATTTTCAGATGATCTTTTTTTTACAGGATGGACGGTAATTATAGACCATGGCCTTGATATCTTTACTGTTTATGGGCATCTTTCAAAAACTCTTGTTAAGGCCGGCAATATCGTGGGGCGAGGAGAATTGATAGGTCTTACTGGTAATACTGGCAGAACTTCAGGACCACATCTTCATTGGGGAACTAAAGTTCAAGGGCAATATATTGATGGGTTTGTTTTAATTGAAGAGAGTAAAAAATATTTCAAAAATTAACATATGACTAATTTTTCAGGTTTTATATCATTCAGGGTTGACCCTTCCTTGTCACAGGACCTTAGAAAATCTTTGGATGGATTATTATCAAATTTTAAAGAAGTACCTATTGAAAATAATATTTTTTCTACATCCTTGCCATCGGGACGCTTGACCGTCGATTTTATTTCAGAAAACTCACTCCACTTGATTCAAGAAAGCCCTTCGTTTAAATTATGTCTGCTTGATAAGAATCAGGGGTTATTCAGTTTTGGTCAAAACATAGAAAACTCCTTAGTCGATGCTGTTTTGGATGATTCATTCGATATTTTGCAAATTCTTAAACTTATTGAGCCCAGAGTACTGACGCTTATTAGACTTCAAGAAGATTATTTATACTCGATAGGGTCAAAAAATATTAGAAAATTTGAAGCTCGAGCACGTCTCGAAACGACAAAATCCTTAGAGCAAGCAGGAGGGTTAACCTCGGAAAATCTCCTCGCGTACGCTCAAGCCTTAGTCGACTTGGAAAAGGAACTGATCCATACAGCAGATCCTGGGAGAATTGAAAAAGTACTCAATCAGTTCGTAAAAAATCACGTGGAGAAGGCAAAATTTCAGTACTTCACATCGGTTGAGATCTCTCAAATTAAAATATCTTCTAACCTCCTTAGCTTGCCTAGATTTAATGGGACATTTTTAGCTTTGGAAATGAATTGGGATGATGCGGATTATTCAAGACTCATTAAAAAATTATTCTTCTTTTATACCCTCGTTAATTTCTTTTCTTTTAAACAAGAAATCCATGATCCAT
>Ga0049084_10001258_pt1 | contig 10456 bp, 12 predicted proteins | sample GreLakmeON33MSRF_FD_66720 | JGI IMG/M metagenome (GOLD analysis project Ga0049084, IMG submission 66720) | Freshwater lentic microbial communities from great Laurentian Lakes, MI, USA - Great Lakes metaG ON33MSRF | ecosystem: Environmental > Aquatic > Freshwater > Lake | place: Great Lakes... | reverse complement strand
TCATAAAAAAAATTACGTCCCCGCTACCCGAAGGTTGCGACGCGATTGTGGAAGTTGGTCCGGGCCCGGCAGTGTTAACTCCACACTTGGCCGCTTATGAGAAACCTATATACGTTATTGAGATGGATGAACGTTTTGTTGAAATCCTTGCTCCTGTAGTTGGTGCCGATCACATTTTTCGCCAAGATGCTCTGGAGTTTAACTGGCCTGAGTTTTTAACAAGCAAAAACTTTAAATCCATCTGGCTGGTATCGAACCTTCCTTATAACGTCAGCGTGCCACTAACTCTGGCGTTCCTGCGAATCCCAGAAATCACCCAAATGACTTTGATGTATCAAAAAGAAGTGGCCCAAAAGATCCTTCCGAATGATTTACGAAATGCCATGGGTTCTCTCCACGTCTTGATGCAAACTCAGTTTGATTTATCTCACGTGGTGTACGCTCCTCCTGGTGCATTTATTCCACCACCGAAAGTTGATTCACAAGTTTTAAACTTTAAACGTAAAACCACTCCTCTAATTTCTCTCAGTGATATTGATAATTTTGAAGTATTCCTCAGACTGGCCTTCGCTAACCGCCGTAAACAATTAGGCGGAATCTTGCGTAAGGAATGGGGACCTGAAAAGTCTATTTATTCTATGGAAAAAGCCGGCCTGTCGTTAGAAATCCGGGCAGAAGCCTTAACCCTCAATCAAGTATTAAAACTTTATGAAATTTCTTCTAGCTATACTCCTTAGTCTTTCTTTCACAGCTCATGCTTCATTGCCTGAACTTTTTGGTCCATCTGCCGGAAGTATTGCTATTGGGAATCAGCCCCAAAAAGATTCTGCCGCTAACAATTATCATGCGCCATCGCTCTTGGGTTACTCACAGACAACTCAGTTTAGTTTTGATTTTTTCTACATTGATACGGCCTTTAAAGACATCAACAACGTTACAATAAAAAATGAAAACACCACCGTCAATTCCTTTGAAACTGGTGATATTGATGTAAACACAAACCCCTCTACGATGTTTGCAGTTCACGTCTCGACACCACTTTTTTCTCCAGCTGGTCCAAAATTCAATTTCAGTTTATTTGCCCCTGCTGATCGCATGATGGAAGCAGATACGGGTGATCCCTACACACCTCGATATGTTATGTATGCCAGTCGATTAGCGCGTCCAACCATGGTTTTTAGTTTTGCCCAATCATTTAATGAATGGAGTTATTCATTGGGTGCCCATACTGGATTTCAAACCACCGGTGAAACTTATTTCGTGACTCGTGATCAAAGCACGGCGAATGCGAGTGTCGGTAAAATGACCTTCAATGCGAAACCTTCAATAGGTGCAGTCGTTTCTGTTGCAAAACAAACCGCAAACCACACGAGCTATTTTACTTTCCAACAGGAAATGAAATCAAAGTTCACCAACCGAGCGACCGGTGAAACTGATATTGGTGCCGGTGGTGCGTTCTCATTTGATTTCGATATCGTCTCTCTACTCTATTATGATCCGATGACTATTCGGTTAGGTGATCAGGTAAAACTTGAAAACGGAAACTTGATGTTTTCTTTAGAATTCCAGCAGTGGGAAAATTTTGAAGCATCAACCATGAAGATCAAAAAGCGTGGTGGAACCCTCAATAGCTCGAATGACCAAGAGAAACTAAAACTCAGAAACATTTTCATTCCGAAAATTGGCTACGAACAAAATATTAATGAAAGATGGATTGGAAAAATTGGTTACTTTTATCGTCAGTCCCCACTTGATACTAATAACTTAAAAAACGCCGGCAATACTATTGATGTTGATAAACACGTGGCTTCACTTGGTGTGGCGCACCTTTTTAAAATTTATGAAAAACCTGTGACGCTGGATCTTGCTTATCAAGCGCACTTTCTTAAATCTAAAAAAATCACTAAAACACCAGATCGCGAAGATGGCACACCGGACGACGGATCTGGAAATCCCGAAGTAAAGATCGGTTCGCCAGGTTACACCGTTGGTGGTATGATCCACGTCCTGAGCATAGGACTTAGCTGGATGTACTAAATGGGTGTCAAAATTATCTGTAAAAATCAGCGCGCTGGTTATGACTACTTCCTAGAAGAGAAGTACGAGTGTGGTATTTCCCTTTTGGGAACAGAAGTTAAGTCGATGCGTCAAGGAAAGGGAATCATCAATGATGCCTACGTAGTGATTGATTCTCAAGGTGAGGCCTGGCTTCAAAACGCCACTATCCCTCATTATGATTTTGGGAATATCAATAATCATTCCGAGACCAGAAAGCGTAAGTTACTGTTAAAACGAGAAGAAATTCATCAAATAGAGAAGAAAATGGCGACTAAGGGCTACGCACTCATACCTTTAACGCTCTACTTCAAAGACTCGCTAGTCAAATGCGAAATCGCGTTGGCCAAAGGCAAAAAACTCTTTGATAAGCGTGACACAGCTGCTAAAAAGGACGTAGAGCGCAAACTAAGACAAGGACAATACGAGTAATGGAAACGTCAGATAACGTACGCACCATATATCCTCTCGATAAGACCAAAATCTTCAAACATGAAGAAGCCCTAGAGCTTGTTCCCCTCTTAATGCATATTTCAGCAAAAACCAAACGCGACCTAAATGTTCTCAATTCTCAACTGGGATTTTTTAAGACTAATTCTGATAAGGCCATAGCGATTCAGGAAAAGATTAATATTTCACTTCAGGCATGGTCGGACAAAATCAGAAGACTTGGTGCGATTCCCGTTTCTCTGTGTAAAGTTCGTATCCCGGGAGATGAAGGTCATTATCTTTGGGAATATCCGGAAAAACGTTTATACATGCACTAATCGTTTCTAGATTAGCTCAACTATTCCTTCATACAGCACTTTAACCGCGATCAGACCTAAAAGAATATTTAGCATAAGGTCGAATTTCGCATCGGAAATTTTTCGAGAAATTGGAATTGATATTCCTACCCCAACTAATGATGCCAATATGAGAATCAGGACATGCTCCTTGAGATCCATGAAATTAATCCCTGCGGCACCCCAGAAAGCAATAATCTTTGAAAGTTGAAGCAGTGCTTGCCCCGCACTTTTAGTAGAAAGCATCGCTTGTCGTTCAATCTTGAGACGATTGAAAAACGGCATCACAAGAGGCCCAACGGCTCCAACGAATACACCTAAAAATCCTGAGATGGCACCAAGAAAAATAAAAGTCCGTAGTTGCGGGACTCCTTTTGGTTTGAAGCGAAAAGGAATAATTGAAAAAATTATAAATACACCAACCATAATTTTTAGCCAACTAGGATTTACGAGATGAAAAAGCTTGGCTCCGCCCCAGGCCGCAGGAATCATCAATAAAGAATAGGCCCCTACCACTTTCCAATTAACTTGTTTGAAAAATATTCCCGTTCTTAATGCATTGGCGGAAAGTTGCGTAAAGCTATGGAGGGGAATGGCAAGTCCGGGCGGGAAAACCAATAGGAGTCCGGCAAGAATAAGAGTCCCACCGCCAAGACCAGTAAGGCTCGAAATCAACGCACCTAAAGTCACAAGAAAAAATAATAAGAGAGAACTCATTACCAGCCTTTATAGTCCTGATAGAGCTGCATTTTTCTTCTCATTGCCTCAAAGGCCAGAGAAATTTCAAACGTAAATAGTTTTGAGATTTTATAATATCGATCAAAGTTTTCACGAAAATCTTTTTCAAAAAGCTCAACATGCTTTTGTTCTTTCAAACCTTTTCGATGACCCTTACCAAGTTCTGAGCCAACGGAGTAAGCAAAATCACTTAGTTCATCTCTATCAAGAAATTTTTTAACTTTCACAGAGAACGATGGAATTTGGCGGCCCCAATATTGTTTTCCTTGGTGAGTGCAGTATCCTAATCGCTCTTCCATTCCATCTGCAAATATTTTACTCGCCTCAATCATACGCAACCCATGGTGATCAAATGGAGAATAGAAAAAACGATTATTTTTCTCAGTATATACTTCTTTAATATCCAAAAGGATTGCATCTGCTCGAGAGTCAGGATTTTTTGGAAGAAGCGAATAGATATAATGCTTTTTGCCAAAACTTCCTGGAGTTAGACCGACTTCATCAATGTAATATTCATTCATCAAGGCGGATTCACTTCTTGATTCCAAAAATTTTTTTAATAACTGGGTAGTGATTTCGCTTCTGGTATTAATGGGAAAATCACGCATTTTTTTTGCCCATTTTTTATTAGCGCCTAAGTAATTCCGTGTATTCATCTCCCAATTATCAGGTTTTACATCTTTTAGCATTTTGAGTTGTTTATGTGGAATTTCAGGATTTAAAAAATGGGTATAATAAGCATCGATAAAATGTTCTACAACCCGATGATCCAGGAATCCTCCTTCATTTTCTCTTCGTAGTGAAAGTGAACTTAAAAAACGAATAATGTCCCAACAATATGGCCCCAAGCGAGAGCGATCAAAATCCATCATGGCAGAACCGCGCGAGGTTTTTACATAATTATCAATATGAGGATTGCCATGAATAAATGTCGTCGGGACTTTTGAAAGATCCACAAACCTATGAAACTTGGCCTGCATAATGGGTCCGGCCATGCGAAAAAAAAGATAACGTGCCTCTTTACGGGCCAAAGGAGCTATACCTAAGCGTTTTTGAAAGACTTGGCTCTGGCGTAAATACTCTTCCATAATAAAAGTATATCAGAATTCCATTCTTTTTGGATTTAAGTTAACATAGGTTCATGAAAGAAAAGCTGCAAAATCACTTTATGAGAATTGGTCCTCGACGCTTCGTGGTGGGCACGGTCATTTTGTTGGTTATTTTGGATGTACTTAATAGTATCTATCTCAAACTTTCATGGGTCAAAAATGATTTATCACATAAGATCGTTTTATTGATTATAGATCGCATGAAACTGCAGATCGGGGATTTCGATCAGGCCACCATAATGGAAATTAGTGGATTAACGAATAAATCTTTCGACTTTTTTCTTTTACTAATTTTAGTCAACAATTTGTTTTTTTACTTTTTCTACCTTCGTAAAAAGCTATGGGCCCAAGCCTATGTTTTATTTTATGCCCTTACGGCCTGCATTTTTTCAGCGACAATGATTTTTGATGGTTATGGCATGGGTCTCGGTTGGACGATTTTTAACATCCTGACAGTGCCACTTTATTTGTATATTTATTGGGGAGTCAAGCTTCTCAAAAGCGAAACTACCCTTGTGCCAGAAAAGAAGGGACGATAAAGTTCGCACCGTCAGAGGTTCCCCAATCCGGAATCTCCCTCAAACCATTCATCAACATTCTCTGGCCAACTACTGACAATATAAATGAATCAAACGCCTGACCATTTTTTGTAATGGTGTCCAGGTCGTTTTCATATATAAAAATATCCATATTCTGCTCAATCTGTTGAACAATCATTTCTCTTGCAGCTGGAGCAAGCTCCAAATCAAGAAGTTGATACATGGTTGTTTTTTTAATTATTCGAGCACGGTAAAGTTCTATTAAGCAAATTTCGATACTTGATTCATACATTTTGAGATCACGAGGAAGATGTCTCACAAGATATTTCAGCCTTGCAAGAAGCATCACTGATACGTTTCCAAATGAATCATATGACATTTTAAATACTTCTAATAATTGATCGTAATAATTTTTCCAAATCCAAACATCTAGGGGACGATGCCAGTAAGGTACAAAACCTTTTCGAAGTTTTCTTTTAAACGAACGAGAAAGCATGTGCTCATCAGGATTTTTGTTCGTTAAATCTTTAGAGTAATCAAGTTCCAAAGATGCTACTCGGTCTTGCTCATATTTTTTTGGATTGCAGCGTTCAAATTCTGCATCCTCATCTAGGAGCTTTTCCATTTCACTTCTGACTTCGATGACTTCTCGACGTGGACAGGCATGAGCTCCAGTACAATTATTCAAGCAAGCTTCCTCACAGGGAGGGCGGCTGAGTGGAAAGTCGACAATGAGGTCTAAGAGGCCATATTGATCGACCCATGAAGCTATAATGGCATCACGGTCTTGGATTTCCTCATCTCTTACTTGATGAAGAGATTTAAGAAACCAGCGCTTTTTTTCAGGATAATATTCAAGGAGCGATAGAAAAAAGTTTTCGCGACGTCCGCCACCTAGACTCATTCCTGCTACGTTTTTAAATTTATTTCCCAAAATAAATTCCTATTAAAGAGGTGCTTCCACTTTAAATGGAAGAATCTCCATTCCATGTGCTCTAACTTTCGCTTCGATCACGTTTGGATCAAGACCTTTGTGAACTAGGATGAAGCACCCACCGCCACCGGCACCGCACATCTTTAATCCTATCACATTTCCGTCTTGTTTTAATTCTGCCGTAAATTGCCGAATTTTATCTGTCGAAATGCCTGGAAAGAGTTTTTCACGCTCAAGACCCTCTAGCGCAATATTTTGAAGCATTTCATCCCACTTCCGTTCTTTGATGGCCAAATAAGTGGCATGAGAAATTTCTGCAATACGAGTTAATCCATTTACGACTTCAGGTTTTTTATCAAAGAAGGCCTTATAGACTTCCCAGTTATTGATACCTGATGCACGAGATTGTTTCGAAGAAATGAGAGTGAGATGAGCTTCCAGAACATTTTTGAGTTCATCAGAATAAAGCTGTTCTACCTTGATCTCCCCTTCCATCCCTCTTATCGCAAGTACTCCGCCTGTCAGGGCCGGAAAATAATCCTGATAGCCGGCCATACCTTGATTAAGAATACGGCTTTCAACTGCCTTCACTCGAACAACTGCCGTGTGACGATCATAATTGTGCCCTGTAAAATTACAGAGAGCTCGGTAAAGGGTTACTCCCATTGCCGACGAACCACCCAAACCTGATCCAGCTGGAGCACCAGAAGCAAGTTCAAGCTTTAGACCCGAATTAATATTAAATAATCGGAGAATTTGAAGAACAAAACTCATTTCAGCATATTCACCGTCGTATACTACGCGATCTTCAGTTAAGTCGGCCGATTCGTATTTATACGATTTATTATAATCTGCAGAATGAATCTCAATTCCATTAAAAGCTATTTTAGAAAGAGTAACCGAAGCCTTGAGACCTGTGGCCACATTTAAGGTCACTACATTCTTAATAATTAGATTAATAGGCTCAATATCCAGTGTTCCACCAACAAGATCGACTCGCACACTCCCTTGATTAGTTACCTGCATTTAAAACTCCTATGTAGGGAAGTTCGCGATATCTGCCGGCATAATCAAGACCGTAACCAATCACAAATTTGTCTTCAATTTCAAAACCTAAGTAATCAATTTTTACTTTGTACTTAAGTTTAACGGGCTTAAAAAGAAGTGAGGCGAGTTTAACCGTTTTTGGTTTTCTTACGGCCATCATATCCATCAGTGTTTTTATTGTAAGACCCGAGTCCACAATGTCTTCTACGATCAAAACGTTTTTTCCTTCAATGTTAGCAGTAATGTCCATCTCTAAACGTACATTCCCCGAACTATTGGTGGAATCACCATAAGAAGAAAGCGAAATGAATTCGACAGAGATTGGTCGATTTATTTTTTTAATCAAATCGGAGCAAAAAATAAAAGCACCCTTGAGAACACAAATAACCACCAGATCTTCGTCTTCAAAATCTTTAGTAATCGCGTTACCAAGAGCTTGAATACGCAAAGCTATCTCATCTTCAGTGATTAAGGCTTCAGGTGTGTATAATTCCATTTGAAAACTCCTAACAGTACGAATTGTTCAGGATCTCACCTAAACCGCCGGCACCAGGGACAATATATTGAATAGGGTTAAGTCCCTTTTCTTGATTCCATTTTTTTCCAGGCTCCGAATTTAATACATCCTCTGGCGAAAGACCTCGATCAAGTCTTAAAGCGAAGATATGCAGATCAGGACAAGCCTTTGTAACTTTTTTCAAATACTCGGGAGTGATAATTAAATGCATCGCAATCATCATCTTCGGCTTACCGCCGACTTCCGTTAGATAGTGATCATGCGCCTGAACAATTGTTCCACCAGTGGCTCCCATTGGGTCAGGAAAAAGCACGATTGCTTCTTCAACACCGCCACCAATTTTTGATCCAGAAACATTTACGCCTGTAACTTGTCCGCTTTCATCACTTACACGAGAAACATAAAAGTGATCCTGCCGAACAAGCTCTGGATTCATGAGGTAATTAAGTTTGTTGTAACAAAGATGAGAAGGAAATGTTCCTGCACGTGCAAGATCCACACTTACAACCGGAACTTCAGGATCAATAATCTGACCTTCATAAACTGCTTCAGCATGTGAAGAGTTCATGCGTGTTTCGATCGCTGCAAGTTTTCTTGGAAATACCGAATCGATTACATTATCCATGAGGTATGAATAAAGCATACCCACGAGTTCATTAATCTGTGGCTGATGAGTTTGAGGTGACCCTAGCTTGGCCAAAAGCGAAAGCATGAGGGGTGAAGAAACTAAATGAACATTCTTTCCATAATGATGAATCATTTCATTAGAGTGAAAATCTAAGTTCTGGTGTTGTATGTCTTTGGCCATAGTTGATAAGTCTAACAAAAGGGGTTTATGTGTGTCACGTATCCGTAAAAATAAAGAGCTGACTACCCGCCCAAAACACTCCACTAAAAAAGTATTCTTATTTTTATATTAAGTCGCTATATCCGGAATTTTTCCGATAATTACATAGTTGATTAATTTTAACGTGAGGTTAGAAGCATGTTACTTCGAATTTTGTCCTGCCTACTTTGCTTATCTTTTTGTAATATTTCTATCGCGGATGATACTTGTGTTAAAGAAGGGCATTCAATTGTCATCTACCCGGGTGCACCAAATAAATGTTGCGCAGGCCTTACTTTAAAAGCACCACCTAAAGGATTGGCCGGAAGCGATGGAATGTGTGTGGGTACAAAAGCCTGTGTTAAAAAAGGTAAAACAGTAGGTGTTTATCCGAATGCACCTCAGTGTTGTGAAGGTCTTGTCATACAACCTGCTGCTCCTGGAGTTATGGGGAGTGCTGGCAAGTGTGTGGAAAGTACTCTAAGCAACGTAAACAACACTTCTAGGGATTCTAAAAACAAGGATCAGTTACCTACAAATTCAACTCCTAAGACCAACAAGAAAACAGATGGTGTTGAAAACTAGACCATACTTCACAGCGAACATAAGAATAAAAAAATGCCCAGCTAGTTAATGGGCATTTTTAAGTTTGGCTACTTAGATTTAGCAGGCTTTTTAGGACCTAGAATCATTTCCTCAAAGGCGTCAAGAAATTCTCGGTCATAGTGACCAATATCACTCTTCATTCGGCTAATTGCCAGAGACGGGGATAACGCCGGCTCACCGGGGCTCGAATTTGTTATCATGGTACAAAATTCGTCAGCAATCGCTACAATCTTTGCAGGTGGAAATATTTTATTACCACCTAGTCTATTAGGGTATCCTCGACCATTGCGCTGTTCATGATGCTGAAGAATGATTGATCTCACGTCTTCAGGAATTAATCTAGATCGTTCAAGAATTTTCAATCCAAGAATTGGATGATCCTTAACTTCTTCCCACTCTCTTGGGGTGAGATTACTCTTTTGAAATAGCTCGGCATTCAATCTAGAATGACCGATGTCGTGCAGGAGGGCACCCAAACCAATTACCACAAGATTTTTTTCGTTCGTAAAATCAAGTTTTTTAGCCAAAGTTAACGAAAAGAGAGACACCAAATACGAATGTTTTAAAAGAGATAGGTCTGAGGAAAGTACCTTGAAAATTTCAATTGTCGAAGCCGCATTATCGCCCATTAGATATAGAGCACTTCTGACATGATAAGAAGCCCAAGTAATGCTTGTATCAAGTTCATTATTATCTTCTACAATTTTCTCATAGGTTAATTCAAGCGCCGTTGCAATGATCTCGACAATTTTCGCTTTATCAAATTGATCAGAACCATTAGTGAATTGATCAATTTCCTTATATAAAAAATTACCATAGCTAATTTTATCATTTTTAGAGATATAAAGAGTTTTAATATCATTGCTCTCATACCGAACTATCTGATTAGAATCAGCTTCGGCATCCTTGTGATAAATCTTGGTAAATTTCCCTGTAAATCGTTCCAAATAAACGTCAAAAGGCAGAGCACCTTTAAAATAACTTATGAACTTGGTTGAAACCGGGAAAAATTCAGCCGTCATGTGAGCCCCATGCTTTTAGACGATTTAAGTTTAACACACTTCGAGAAAAGTATTAAGGCATTCTTAATGTTATAAATCCAAACGGTCAAGAATGCCTTGTAACTACACGATTTTTAATATTTATTAAAAACAAAAAGACTTCATTTTGCGAATATGGGGCGAAAGTTGAAAGGATATGAAAGCCCTGTGTATTTGGCAGTTAGTCCGCTCCCCTTACGGTTCGCCTTGACTCGTTATCTCCATGAATTTGATAAGGTAGGCATGATGACCGAGAGAAA
>Ga0049084_10001252_pt1 | contig 10490 bp, 7 predicted proteins | sample GreLakmeON33MSRF_FD_66720 | JGI IMG/M metagenome (GOLD analysis project Ga0049084, IMG submission 66720) | Freshwater lentic microbial communities from great Laurentian Lakes, MI, USA - Great Lakes metaG ON33MSRF | ecosystem: Environmental > Aquatic > Freshwater > Lake | place: Great Lakes... | reverse complement strand
CTTTGCCCTGGCGCGCGGACAAGGCGTCCCAGCGCTTGATTGACTTTGCGCATGCCAGGGCGGACGTAAGCCAGAGAGAAGGCGTCTTCGGCCCCATCGTTGACGAACATTTTTCGGCGGGCTTCCTGGAGCGCATTCACTTCGGGTAAGGCCGGACCGATGATCACGGCAGAGCGGATGCGTCCGCCGAGCATATCGACGCCTTCGCCCAGCGAGCCGCCGAGGATCAGGCAGAGAATCGTGGAGCGATTGAGCGAATCTTCGACGAAGCGTGCCGTACCGTCGGGGCCCAGGCCGCGCGGTTGGAGCGCCAGGTCGGCCTTGGGGTTGAGTTTACGGATTTCGCTCACGACATTTTCCGCATATTTATAAGAAGGGAAGAACGCCGCGACGGCCCCTTCTTCGGCGAGAAGTAAGAGTGCGGCGGCGGTCTGGGGCAGATGTTTTTCGCGCGTCTTAAGTCGCGTATCGACCCGACCATCAATCGCGACGGTGTAAGCGCCTTGTCGCCAGGGGGCGAGGGCGTCGACCCGGATGAACATGTCTGGATCGAGGCCGCAGTCCGCCGCCAAGGAGCCTTTCGGTCCGGGCGTGGCCGTCATGAGTAAGGCGTGACCGTAGGTCAGGAGGCGTTCGCCCGTTGCTTTGGCCGCCGACAGGCAATCGAGACTGAGCATCCCTTCACGCGGGGACCACAGGAGCCATCCGAGGTCAGCTTTTTCTAAACGCTCGGACCAAGCCGCGGCGTTCCATACGGCTTGCTTTCCGCTGTCAGGTAAATCGTCGGTATTAAATGGGTGTTCGCCGGCGAGCGTCGAAAGTCGATCGGCGATGGCCATGGCTTCGATGCGATCATCGGGCGAGAGCGCATCTGCTTTCGGAAGCTTTTGGAGAAAGTCGGCCCAGGCTTGGGCGGCAGTACACCAGGCTGCGGGGGCTTTGAATCGGGTCAGGGTGAAGGAAAAGTCAGCGGCCGCGGCGGCTTCGTCGCGCATCGAGAGGCATTCCGCGGCCCGTTCGGGTAAGTTATGGGCTTCATCGACAATCAAGGCCGTATCGGCGTTTTCCCAGCCCGGAACGGTTTCGAGTGCCGCCCGGTTACGGGGGGAGAACACGTAGTTGTAGTCGCAGATGACCACGTCGGCGTGACCGAGCATCGCTTTGGTGATATCCCAAGGCGGGACGCCGGCGATGCGGCCGAGTTCGCGAATGCGACGTAAGTCCGCGCCATCTTCGAGCAGTGCTTGCGGGTCGATCGCGGCCCGCGCCCAGTTACGGCGGATTTCTTCCGGGTCATCGGTCTGGCCTTCGACTTCATGTTCGGCGCGGGGACGAAGGACGAGGGCGCGCAACTCGCTTGGTTTGGCTAAGCGGCGTAATTCATGCAGGACTTGAAGTTGGCCGGTGCCTTTGCCCGTGAGGTAGAGCAAGCGGCCCGCTCGGCCGCCGCGCATCAACGCCAGCCCATGTCGCAAAGCCGCGGAAGTTTTTCCGAAGCCCGTCGGCGCGACCAAGAGCCGCGTAGCGGATTCGATGCCCGCTTGGTCGAGATCGGCGCAACATTGCAACCATTCGGGACGGGGTTCCTTGAACGGCAGCCGGTCCGGCAGATTAAGCAGGCGGGCATGACTGGCTCGGCGATTTTCCGCATGGGCGGCGACGGTCTCGGCTTGTTTTAATAAGTCGCCTTCCGCGGAAGACGAAAGCGCGACGGCTTGCTGCGTGCCGTCGGTGGGATCGATGAAGATGACTTCGCCTTGGACGGAACGAGTGTCAGGTAAGAGGCGGGCGGCATGACAATAGGCGGCCAGCTGTAGAAAGTGTTGCGGGTAACGTTTGATCAGGAATTCCGGTTTGCGCGGCAGGCTCGTACTGACGGTTTTGATTTCCCGGATTTTGATTTCACCCTCGCGCTCCAGCCATTGATCGGTCCGCCCGGTGATGGCGATTGTCCAGCCTAAGGCCCCAATCTCGCTGGCGATGGCGTGCTCGAACGTCCAGCCTTGACCTTCCGCATCCGCGTGGCGCCGCAGGGTCTCATGCCATTGGCGGCCCGCTTCGGCCCGCCAGGGGGCGCCGCCGGCACCGGCGCCGGGGCCAGGGCGGAAGGTCGCAAACTCTTGGGCGCTGAGTTCGACGCGCTTAGTCTTGATGAGGATTCGCATCAGGGCAGCACGAAGTGGGCTTCGCCTGCGGCCCAGCGTTCGAGGTCGATGGAAAGGGCTAAGACGCTTTCTTCTTCGATGGTTTGGGCGTCAAGGGGGTGCGTCAGAATGCTGATCGCGAACTCTTGGCGAGCGCCGAGGCGGGCGAACCAATGTTCTTGGACGGGCCAGCCGCCATCTTTGATCATCAGCCAGAGAGATTTAAAATAGGCGCAATCCGCGCGGGGGCGGGAAGCCATCGCGTCAAAACTTTCGAGCGCAATGCGATAACAGACCGCCGCCGATTCCGGGGGCGGCGGATTTTTGCGAATCATCGAGGCCAGCCGGCAAGCCCGTTCCAGGGTGCGATGATTTTGCGCGAGTCCGCTCCGGCGAGTCAGCAGCCGGTAATCGCGGGCAAAGCGGATGCCGTTGTCTTTGGCGAGTTCGAGGATGACTTCACCCTCATCAAAGAGATCGGGAGCCGTCGTGCCTTTGCCGCGATGGGTGCGGAGCAAGCATCGCGTCAGGCCTTGGTCGGGTTCGAGCGCCGTGATGAGCGTGTGTGATTCACCTGACGGGTCGCGTCCGAGGATGAGGCAGCGCAGACTCGAGGTGGACATCAGCCCCGCTTTTTTTCTTCAAGCTTAGGGACGACGGCGCCGAAACTCATCAATAGACCCAGGGCTTCGGAGACGGTAAGTTTGGTCTCGCGGACGTCTTCCGGCGAAACTTGTAAAATAAAACCGTTCGTGGGGGCCGGCGCGGTCGGGACAAACACATTGATCACGGTCTTACCCAGAGCTTCGCTGAAGATGACTGGGTTTTCGTGCGTGACGAAGCCAACGCTCCAGCTGCCGGGACGTGGGTATTCGACCAACACGACCCGGCGAAAGGTTTCTTTATTCCGGCCGCTTAGGGCGTCGACCATCTGACGGATGGAACTGTAGAGTGAACCGAGGCCGGGGGTGCGCTCCAGGAGGGTGGCGAACCAGCGGTGGAGGAGTTTGCCGAAGAGCCGTTTGGAGAGCCAGCCGACGATGGTCAGGATGATGATCATCACGAGGGCGGACGCCACCATGAGACTGCCGCCTAAGGTGCCGGAGCTAAAGTCAGGCAGGGGTTGGCGAGAACTTTCAAAAAACAAGCGCAGGCATTCTTTGGCGATAGTTTGGACGGGCTTGCCGATCAGATCCAAAAGAATGGAGATGACGTAGAACGTCAGACTAATCGGTAGGAGTAGGAACATCCCCGTCAGGAAGTTGTGGCCGACCCGGGAGGCGAAGGTCGTCTTTTCTGGAGTTTCACTCATGCCCCCACCCAAAACCGCTTCGTGCTATCTGGCAAGGGTCGTCCCTGTATTTGGAAGATTGCCCCCGGGGGCGGGATGGATTGGATGGTCAAATATGAGACTTACCCTTATCCTGGCTTTTATGGCCACCTTGCTGCCCCCGTCCGCGCGCGGGTCGGACGAAGCTTATGCTTTGACCTCTCCGGGCCAGATCGAGGTCAAGACCTTGCCTGCCGCCAAGCTCCTGCGGGCGACCACGGGGCAGGATTATTTCGCCGGCGATAACGGGCTCTTCATGAAACTCTTCCGTTATATCGATAAGCATAATATTCCCATGACCGCGCCCGTGGAAGCCCAGGTCGCGCCTGGGGCGATGGTGTTTTATTTGGGCAAAGAAGCTGCGGAACGCAGTGACCTTGCCCCCACCGCGCAGGTCGATTTCGTCCGCCGGGCGGAGCGTCAGGTCGCGGCGATTGGCGTGCGCGGATCGTATAGCCGCGAGAATTACGACGAGGCCTTGGGGGAGTTGCGCGCGTGGCTGCTTTCGCATCCAGAAGCGAAAGTCATCGGTGAGCCTTATGCCGTCTATTGGAATAGCCCTTTCGTCCCGTTCTTCCTGAAGAAATCGGAAGTGCATCTACCCGTCCAGCTACTTACAGCAAAGTAAACGCGTTCAGATCCAAGGACGTTGGCGCCAAGCGAGGCCTTCGGCGATTTCGCGAGCGAGTTCGGGACCGCGGAAAATAAGACCGGAATACACTTGGACCAGACAGGCGCCTTCGTCCATGAAGCGCCCGGCGTCTTGAGCGGAGAGGATGCCGCCGCAGCCGATGACGGGGATCCGGCCTTGGGACGCTTGGACGAGGTAGCGCACGGCGTGCAGGGAGCGTTCAAGGAGGGGGGCGCCACTTAGGCCGCCTTTGGTCGCGCAGGCCGCCGTGCCCGGCGGGCGCGTGATGGTCGTATTGGTCGCGATGATGCCGGCGAAGCCGCATTCTCCCACGACGCTGACGATGTCGCTGAGCTGGTTGGGGTTTAGGTCCGGCGAAACTTTGAGCAAGAGCGGGACGGGTCCGCCGACCGTGGTTTTATTTTCTTGGGCCAAGGTCGAGAGTAGCTGGACGAGCGGGGCCCGATCCTGCAAGGCACGTAAGCCTGGCGTGTTGGGGCTGCTGATGTTGACGACGAGGTAATCGGCCAGCGGGGCGAGGAGTTTGAAAGAGTAGAGATAATCTTCATGGGCCCGTTCGTTGGCGGTGTCTTTGTTTTTACCGATATTAATCCCGAGAGGGCAGGTGCGTTGACCGCGACCGGGTTGGCTCTGGAGTTTTTTTTGCAAAGCCTCCGCACCGGCGTTCGGGAAGCCGTACGAATTTACCACCGCGCTAAGTTCCGGGTAGCGAAAGACGCGGGGACGTTCGTTGCCTGGTTGGGCCTTAGGCGTGACGGTGCCGACTTCGACGTGGCCAAAGCCGAGCGCGGCGGCCCCGCGCCAGCCGATACCATCTTTATCAAACCCGGCGGCGAGACCGACGTGGTTGGGAAAGTTTAGGCCGAAGGCGGCGATCGGTCGGCCGCCCTTGGGGGTCAGATGCCGCTCCATTAGGCCACGGAGCGGGGGCAGGGCGCCGAGGGCACCCATACCTCTTAGGCCTACCTGGTGGGCTAATTCCGGGTCTAGGGCGTAAAGGGCCTTGGTTAGCACTTTTTCATACAGGAAAGACATTCCCAGCAGTTAAGGGAGGAATGGACGGAAGGAAAGCGGAGAAGGGTTCCTTTTCAAGGCGAGTCGACCCCTCTTGACTCCCGGCGATAGTTGGGCAATTCACCCTGCCATGGCTGTGACTACCTCCAAACTGCTCTGGTGCACCCTTCGTTTTAAAGAGAAGGAAGGGACGTGGTGGGTGAAGGAGAATTCCGACCCTAAGCACTACGAGCCTGATGGTTTGGGCATGCTCGACCCGCACCAATTCCCTTGGATATTGGACTTGATGGATCCGCTCCGGGAGTACGGTCTGTCTAACGAAATCTTGGAAGCGGCTTTCGTTCCTTTCCAGGCGCAAGAGCTGGATAAGGATCAAGTGCTTCGCCTCGTCCGCGTTGCTGAACACATTCTCGATTCCGAAGAACAGCTCTTCGCGATGCCGAACGTCAAAGACGGCGACAAAGGAGCCTATGCCGACTTCCTCGAGCACATCATGCGTCTGCGCGTGAAGCTCATTAACGACACCATCAAACTTGAGCAGAAGTTGACCGTCGAAGATGTGGATGAACAACTGAGCGAATTGCGCAACCAAGCCCTCATCGAAGGTCGCGACATCCACCCCTTCGAAGAAATCACCGACATCCTCGAGTTCGTCCCGTTAGGTCATGAAGTCCCGAACGACGAGGACGATGATGACAAGCCTGCTCGTCCGCAATCTGCCGCCGAAGATATCCCTGATTTGCCGGACGTTGAAGAAGATAAAGACATGGAAAAGAATCTCCGCTGGGACGAAGAAGAAGAGCCCAGTGAAGAAGGTCGGGAAGAAGAAGGGGGCGCCTCCGGGGGCCGTGCCACTTCCGGACGTCGCCGTTAAGCGATCGGCGGATTACTTCGCGGGCGTCGGTTTATCTTCGGTCTGAGGCCGCGGAGAACTCGCCGTTGGGTCGGTCGCGGAAGTCGCCGCCTTGGTGCTGACCTGAGATTCAAAGAGCCAGAGCCGCCGAGAGGGCATGTGGATCGCGATGGGGTGGGCTCGCAAGAAATCGTCGCCCAGCAGATTGTGTTCAGTGTCGCGGATGAATTCCACGCCCGTGAGCGGCGTGCCGCCGATGAGCAGCGATTTGATTTGGCAGACTTCGATGCGCGTAAGGCTGACGCTGCGGACAGTGGCGATGGGGATGTAGCCACGAAAAGAGGTCTCCCCCTTGAACTTCATCGAACTCATGTAGGATTTCGAAGCTCCGGAATCGATAATCATCGGGACTTTCTGGCCATCGACTTCGATGTTCACGCCGCAGTGTCCGCCCCGGCTGTAACACGCGATTTCATGGGCGGCCGAGGTGTCAGGGGTTTTTCCTAAGGTCATGACCCGATTGCCGAGGTCCATGTAGAAAGCGTTTTCAAATAAAATATCGGCGCCGAGCAGACCGTCGAGGTCCATGCCGTCGAGCGGCATGATGGCGACATGGAAATCTCGCCACGTCGCTCCGCCGGCCTCAAGGGTCTCGACGTAGGCATAAGTGGACTCGCCGCGACCCGAGTTGCCCATGGTGGGCACGCTGAACGCTGCGCTGATCCCGCAGCGCTCCGCCGCCTGGGGCGTGATCACCGCCGAGCCTTGGCAGCCCGTATCCACCCCTAAGACTAATTCCGTGCCATTGATTTTTACCCGGATGGTGGGGATGGATTTGATTTTTAACCGGAAGGTGGCGATACCCTCGGGTGGCAACTCGGTCTTCGGTTTTCTGATTTCCTGTGCCGGAAGGCTCGCCGCAAGGCCGAAGACAAAACTGATTAGAAAGTATTTCATCAGGGGGGAAACTTGTCAGGTTTATGTCACCTTAGGAGTATTTAGGGTAAGGTCGACAAGGACTTGATGATTCCTGCCCTCAGACGGCCACGGAAGGCCCACGCCGACGGCGCCACCCGTAAGTCAGCCCGAAACAAATCCCCCCCAAGCCGACGGCCCAATCTCCGTAGCGCACCCAGAACGTCATCTCGTGTGGACCTTTGGCGATGGCAACCGGGCTGATCAGCTGGCTCCCTTGGAAGTAAATCGTGCCTTTGTTCGTGACTGGGAAGGCGCGCCCAAGCGCGTCGATTGAGCCGCTCCAACCCGCGTTACCGCAGCGGATGACCGGCAGTCCGGTGGCGGCGGCGAGCAGGATCGAGTGGGCCGCATGCTGGTAGGCCCCGGCTTCGCGTCCGTACCAAGCATCGTTGGTCACGACGATCAACAGGTCGGCTCCAGCCTGCGCGTGTTCGCGGGCCAACTCGGGGAATACGTCCTCATAGCAGACCAGTGCGCCGGCGGAGAACGTGAACCCGCGACGGGAAGTAAGGGGCAGCAAGGCGACGTCTTGGCCGGCGATACAGTCTTCGTTAATCGGGACCACTTTTCGCAAGGGGATGAAGTCGGCAAACGGCACGTACTCGCCAAAGGGTACGAGGTGTCGCTTGGCGTAGGTCGGTTTCTGCACGCCATCTTCGGTGATGATGGCGACACCATTACCGTAGCCGTTACCTCGGCGGTCGATGGCGCCGATGACGAGCGGGGTATGCGCGGCTTTGGCCAAGCTGCTTAAGCGTGCGACGTAAGGTTCGCTTTCCAGCGAGAGCGGGAGCGCCGCTTCAGGCCAGAGGATAAAGTCGGCTTTTTGGGATGCGGCGACGTCGAGGGTGAGACGGCCGATCACTTCGATGTGGTCCTGGAGGCGGGCGCTATCCCATTTTCCATGAGGATCAAAATCGGTTTGCACGACCGCAGCGGTGACATATTCGTGGGCTTCGTGGGCGGTGCGGCTATTACGGTCGAGGAGGGCTAAGAAAGAAAGCCCGATCGGAACGAGACCGAGATAGAGTTCGGGAGTGATGCGATTAAGCCAGCCGAGCGGGCCTAAGGGCACGAGTTTGGCGTCGGCCTGATAGAATCCGATGAGACGAACGATCCAGCGGGCTAAGCCCAGATTAAATAATACCAAAACAATCGAGAGCCCATACGGACCCGCCCAAGCGCAGAGGCTGAGCATGACGGGATTATCGGTCTGGCTGGCGGCCAGCGGCAGCCAACCAAAACCGGTCAACGCGGTCGCGCGGATCCATTCGAACAGGCCCCAGGCCCCAGCCAGCCCAAGCATCGCGAGCAGCCGGGCCGGAAGGCCGGCGTTATTGCAGGCGGGAAATATCCAGCGCAGGGCCAGCAGCCAGACAAACGGATACAGGGCGCAGTAGGCCGTGAGCAAGATCAGGCCTAACCAACCGAGCGGGGGGTAAACGTGCCGCAGCCAAATCAATAAACTAATCCACAGTACCCAGCTCGTTGCGAAAGAGGCGCGCCGCCAAGTTTTGAAGTCGGGGAGTTGGGCGGCCGCGATAGCGGCGGGCACCAGCGCGATGAAAGCGATGAACGGGTGGCCAACGGGACCAAAGGAAAAGAAAAGCAGCAAAGCGGTTAGCGACGTTCCGCCCCAAACAAGTCGGGAACTGGAACGCACGCTCATCGCCGCGGCTTCGGTCATTCGGAAATCGTTTCGACGTATTCCCAACCTTCATCCCGGACGAGTGCTTCGGCTTTCTTCCACTTGATCTCCTGGATTTCCGGGCCTTTTTTAATTCGCACGATAGCGTTGCGGCCGATCTTGACGGTCGTGCGGCGGAAAGGTTCGTGTTTGATCGGGGCCTTGGCGGCCGCCGTGACGGTTTCGGATTCGGTGCCAGGCTCCGCGGGGCCGGTTGCCTTGGTCAGGCCTTGGGCGCGGCGCATCAGGGCTTCCAGTGCTTCCATGGAAGAGCCCGTCCGGAAGAGACCCGAGCAGACGTCGTTGCGCAGTTGACGCATCAGGCGTTCGAAGGCCTTGAAGGCTTCGGTCTTATATTCGTTCAGCGGATCTTTTTGCGCGTAACTCCGGAGACCGACGCCACGGCGAAGGTCTTCCATTTCCGTCAGGTGGTTTTGCCAATTACGATCGATGCCGCGGAGCAAGATGCTGCGCTCGAGGTACTGGAGCATGGCCTTGGATTCGTGTTCCTCGCGGCCGACTTGCAGATTGCGCACCTTGGCGAGAGCGAACTCGAGCGCTTGCGCAGGCGTGCGGCTTTCAATCTCATGGGCGTCGATGCGCATATGGAAAGCGGTGATGAACCAATAGACGAAGGCCTCGGTGCCACGGGCTTCGGCCGGGCTGTGGGGGTCAGGGAAGGCGGTGGCGAGGCGCTCTTCGATTTCCTCGGTGATGATATCGAGGACGGTTTCGCGCGTGTCTTCGGTTTTTAGAGTTCGATTGCGCAGCGCGTAGATGATTTGGCGCTGCTGATTAAGCACATCATCGTACTGCAGCAGGCGCTTGCGCATCGAATAATTTTGGCCCTCGACCCGCTTCTGAGCGGTACCGATGGAATGGTTCATCAACGGGTGCTCCAACGGTTCGCCCTCCTTGAAAGATTTTTCGAGCAACGAGGAGATGATGCCTTGGTTAGAGAACAGGCGCATCAGGTCATCTTCGAGTGAGACCAGGAAGCGTGAGCCACCAGGATCGCCTTGCCGCGAGCAGCGGCCGCGCAACTGGCGGTCGACGCGCCGGGATTCATGGCGTTCGGTGCCGAGGACGTAAAGACCACCTAATTCACGCACGCCTTCGCCGAGGCGGATGTCCGTCCCGCGTCCGGCCATGTTGGTGGCGATGGTGACGGCGCCGTTCTGGCCCGCCAGCGTGATGATATCGGCCTCTTGCTCGTGGTGTTTGGCGTTGAGGATCTTGTGGGGGATTTTGGCTATGCCGAGCATACGGCCCAAGGTTTCGGAAGCTTCGACCGAGGCGGTGCCGACCAAGACGGGTTGTCCGCGTTTATGGGCCTCGCCGATTTCTTTGATGGCGAACTGATATTTTTCGCGGCGGGTTTTAAAAATGATATCGTTGTCGTCGGTCCGGATGCAGGGGCGGTGGGTCGGGAGGGTGACCACCGACAGCCGGTAGATGTCATTGAATTCCGAGGCTTCCGTTTCCGCTGTCCCCGTCATGCCGGCCAGCTTCTGGTACATCCGGAAATAATTTTGGATCGTGACGGTCGCGTAGGTCTTATTCTCTTTCTCCAAGGGGACGCCTTCTTTGGCTTCAACGGCTTGGTGTAACCCGTCCGACCAGCGTCGGCCTTCCATGATGCGTCCCGTATTTTCGTCGACGATCTTCACCTTACCTTCGTGAACGACGTATTGTTTATCGCGTTCGTAGAGCGAGTAGGCCTTCAGCAACTGGCCGATGGCGTGAATGTCTTCGGAGACCCGGGCGTAAGCTTTTTCGGCTTCATCGCGTAAGGCCGCCCGGCTTTCAGGCGAAAGGCTTTCATCGCGGTC
>Ga0049084_10001249_pt1 | contig 10494 bp, 6 predicted proteins | sample GreLakmeON33MSRF_FD_66720 | JGI IMG/M metagenome (GOLD analysis project Ga0049084, IMG submission 66720) | Freshwater lentic microbial communities from great Laurentian Lakes, MI, USA - Great Lakes metaG ON33MSRF | ecosystem: Environmental > Aquatic > Freshwater > Lake | place: Great Lakes... | reverse complement strand
ACTCTGTTTGCGCCCCGCGCGGTGGGGCCGACCGCGCACACTGCAGCGAATCAGCCGGCAGGAGTGGAGCGGGAGGAGTCACCTGCGACGAGCGGCGGGAGTGCTGCGGATAGCGCCGAGGCGAGGAATCTCCACGCGGCGAAGGTGGCCCAAGAGGAATTTGGTTTTGGGGAAGTCGAGCGTCGCGGGCACTTTGAGAAGACGGACCGCAACCTTTTCGACGGCCAAGATCTCGACGTGCCGACCTACCTGCGCAAAGGGATCAAGATTTCGATCTGACCACGCGCATTGGTCGGTCGAGAATTCCCGCAGCGGGAAATTCACCTCTGGCGAAGCGTCATTCAGTTCGGGCGGTGCGCGCGTTTCATCCGCTGGGCGGCCGCCACGGCAGTTGACTGCTTTTCCTCGTTTGCCTACTAGCTCGAACGCATTCCGCAGCCAAGACCGCCCGCGCTGTGTCAGCGTCACCCTCCCGACTAGATCATCCCCCATGCAGCCAATGATTGCTCCCGCATCGTCCCACCTCCGGGTTCTACGTCGCTGGTCGGTTGTCCTCGGCCTTGCGCTCTCGCTGCTCGCCGCCGCGATGCTGGCGCAGACTGCGCCCACCGGCTCGATCTCGGGCCGTGTTTTCGATGCCACCACGGGCAAGTCCCTGCAAGGCGCCGTGGTCAAAGTGAACGGCACGACCGCCACCGATACCACGGACGCTGAGGGCCGCTACACCATCTCCGGAGTGCCCGCCGGCACCCACCAAATCGAGGCGGAATATGTCGGCCTCGATTTGTTCCGGCGCGAAGTCGCCGTGCGCGCCGGCTCCACCGCCGCGCTCGACGCCGGCCTCAAGAACGACGTGCTGCGGATGGCCGCGTTCGAGGTCGCCGAGTCTGCCCGTGGGCAGGCCCTCGCCATCAACCAGCAAAAGACCGCCCGCGGCATCGTGAATATCGTCTCCGAGGAAGTCTTCGGCGCGATGAACGACGGCAACATCGGCTACGCGCTCCAGCGCCTCCCCGGCATCTCCGTCAACGAGGGCGAGGATGGCGCGCCCGAGGGTGCCAACATCCGCGGGCTTCCCAGCGAGTTCAACTCGTTCCAAATCGACGGCAACCGCGTGGGCCGCGGCGGTTTCAACAGCCGCAACCTCGCCGCCGATGGCATCGCCAACATCGAGGTCATCAAGGCCGCGACGCCCGACCGCGACGGCGACGCCATCGGCGGCATCATCAACGTCGTCTCCCGCTCCGCCTTCCAGCGCGATGGGCGCGAGATCCGCCTCAGCACCAGCGGCACCTACCTCGATCTGCCCAACAAGTGGGGCCAGAATCTCCGCGCCGCCTACACCGACATCCTCGGCATCTTCGGCGCCCACAAAAATCTCGGTCTCAGCGTCACCGCCACGAGCTACACCGCGAACCGCTACTACACCAACAACGACACCGACTGGGTCGTGCTCAACCGCGCCAACAGCCCGACCTACAACCTGCCTTCCGAGACGTTTCTCTACCTCCAGAACGCCGCCACGGAATACAATCTGCGCACGACCAAGTCCGCCGCCCTCAACGCCACGATCGATTTCCGGATCGGGCCGCATCACACGTTTTATTTCAAGCCGCTCTACAGCCACTACGATCTCGAGTCGCAGCGCTACATCTCGCGCCCCTACATCGACACGCGCAACGAAAACACCCTCACCGGCCGGAAGACGTTTCAGATCCTCACGCAGGACTACGGCCGCGGCAGCCCCGGTGCCAACGGCAGCCGCGGCGAATTCCGCTTCAGCGTCGAGACCTCCGACACCTCCAACGATCTCTACTCCTTCGCCACTGGCGGCCGGCACGAGCTCGGCTCGACCACGGTGAACTACGATTTCTTCGGCTCGCGCAACGAGACGCGCCGCCCGCGCAACCTGAACTTCATCGTCCGCAACGTGCCCGCCGCGCAGGGCTACTTCCAGTGGGAATACAACGTCGCCGACCGGATGCTCCCCCGCATCAACGTCGTCAACGGCCTCGACCCGCGCAACCCCGCCACGATGAACCGTGCCGACATGACGATCGAACCGGAGTCGCGTCTTGAGAAAACCTACACCGCGAAGCTCGACGTCGAGCGGAAGTTCGTCGGCGAGCGCATGGCCAGCTCGTTGAAGTTCGGCGCCAAGTTCCGCGTCAGCCAGCCCGAGTTCAACCAGACGAACTACAACTACACCACCACGGCCACGTTCCCCTACGCCCAGGTCATCCGGCCCGTGGACAAGATGGTCCATAAGCGGCAGCAATACGTCGAAGTCGATCCCGCCAAGGTCCTCGCGCTGTTTGCCGCGAGCCCGAATCTTTTTCCCTACAATGCCTACCCCTCCCTACGCGTCTCCGCGATCGAGGATTCTATCGCCGAGGAGACGACCACCGCCGCCTACGGCATGGGCTCCGCCCAGATCGGGCGCACCACCATCCTCGGCGGCGTGCGCGTGGAGCGAAACACCTGGGATGCCACGCGGAAAGAAATCAGCCAGGTCACGCTGCGCGAATCGCCGGTGAAGAACGGCAACGACTACACGACCGTGCTCCCGGGCCTGCATTTCCGCCACGTCCTCGGAATGAACCTGATCCTCCGCGAAAGCGTCAACCGCAGCTACGGCCGCCCGACGCTCAGCCGTCTGGCCCTCGGTCGCTCGGAGGACCTCAACGGCAACGTCGCCGTCGGCAACCCCGACCTCGATCCGACGACGTCGACCAACTTCGACGCGCAGCTCGAGCACTACACCACCAAGGGCGGGCTCTATTCCGTCGGCGTGTTCTGGAAAAAGATGAAGGGCTTTTACTACAACCAGATTTTCCGTTTCACGAATCTCGACGCCGACGAAAACCCCATCCCCGATCCCGCCGGCCTGCGCACCTACCAGAAATGGCAGAACGCCCAGGGCGCGGAGAACAAGGGCATCGAGCTCATCGTGCAGCAGAAACTGTATTTTCTGCCCAAGCCGCTCAACGGCCTCGGCGTGCAGCTCAGCGCGACGTTTACCGACAGCGTCGCCAACTACCCCGACCGCCCCGGCGAGAAACTGCCGACCTACGGTTTCTCGCACACCATGTTCAACGCCGCCGCGGAATATGTGCGGGGCAATTTCCGCGGCCGCCTCAGCTACCGCTACCGCTCGGAATATCTCGAGGGCATCGACACCAACCGCTTCATCGACGACTGGTTTGCCGCCCGCGAACAGATCGACGCCGAGGCCAGCTACCGCCTGCGAAAAAACGTTCGGCTCACTGTCAGCGGCGAGAACCTCACCGCGCGTCCGCAAGCCGCCTACCAAGGCACGCTCCCCTACATCGAGGACAACAGCATTTACGGCTGGCGCGCGACGGTGGGCATGGAAGTGACGTTCTGAATCCAACGTCCAGTAGGTTCCCGACTGTCATTGCGAGAGCCCGACCGAGACGGGGCACCTTGGGTGAGAAGGGCAATGAACCTTTCAACCAAACTTTCGCCGCTTGTCATGGCAAAGGAGGATCGCCGACTGTGGATATCCACTTGGGCGTGCGCCGTGGATTGCCGCAATCGCTTAGCCTCCTTCGCAATGACAAACAGCGTGTGGTCATTAGCAGGAGCGAAGCGACGTCGGGATTCATCTGAAATTTCAGCCGGATTGCCGCGCCCTCCGCATTGCCCGACACTGCTCGGATTATTCCCACAGATTCAGGGCTCCGCAGATGGCAGAAACGGATTCGGGCAGACCTGCTGATATCAAGCGGCCGTAAACGCCACTGTGTTTCCTGAACACTGGACTCCCGCGAAAGGCTGGCAGCCCCTCTGACTGGGACGAACGCCATCCGGAAATCGGGCTTTTCAAGCCGCAGAACACCCGAACGGGGTCTGGCTTTGGGGTTTGGGGTCAAGCCACCGATTCAAATGGCAAAACGTTCACTTTTATCCGGCCGCTGACTTTTTGGGTAGGGGACACCAGGATCCAATTTATTACCCTGCCTGAGGCCACGCGCCTGTCGCTGAGAGAAGGGCGATCACGGAATCTCACTGCGACCAATCCGGCGATGCCACCGTTGCGAATTCTACGCCGAGCGCGGCTGGCCGTTCTCACAAGACGGCGCGGTTTGCACTCACCGCGGAAGCTAGGCCGAAAAATATACGCGTCCCTCTCAAAATTCCGCGTGACCATGATTCTTCAAAAGTGTCGCGCCCGTTTTTGGCGGCCGTTGACGAAACATGGCCGGTGAAGGAACACCCCTTGGCAAACGTGCGGCCATCTGTATGGTCGTGGTATGTTTGTCGACGAATGCTCAGTGAAATTGGCGGCTGGTGACGGTGGGCGGGGCTGTATCAGCTTCCGCCGCGAAAAATATGAGCCGTGGGGCGGGCCCAACGGCGGCGATGGTGGCGGCGGGGGCGATGTCGTGCTGCTCGGTGACGTAAACACTAACAATCTAGTCGATTACAAATTCCAGCCGCATTGGCGGGGTGAGCGTGGCGAGCACGGGCAGGGGGCTGATTGTCACGGTAAAGATGGGAAACCGTGCATTATGCGCATGCCGCTCGGCACCGTGGTCATCGATCTTGCAACCGGCAAACCGGTGGCCGAGATCGTGGAAGACGGCCAGCGGGTGGTCATTTGCCACGGCGGCAACGGCGGTTGGGGCAATACTCATTTCAAAACCTCAACGCATCGTGCGCCGAAGCGGGCCAATCCTGGCCTCGACGGGCAGCGCGGTGAATATCGGCTGATCCTGAAGAGCATCGCCGATGTGGGGCTCGTGGGTTTCCCCAACGCGGGTAAATCGTCGTTGACCACGCGCATCACCAAGGCGCGGCCCAAGACGGCGGCGTATCCGTTCACCACGCTGCATCCGCAGATCGGGGTGATCGACTATTCCGACGAAGTGAAGGGCACGAAACGCCTCTTGCTCGCCGACGTGCCGGGTCTCATCGAAGGCGCCCACGAAAATCGCGGTCTCGGTCACCGGTTCCTGCGGCATATTGAGCGTTGTGCGCTCCTGATTTTCCTCATCGACATGGCCGGCACGGATGCGCGCGACCCGCGCAATGATTACAAGCACCTGCTCAACGAACTGAAGCTCTACGATCCCAAACTGCTCAAGAAACCGCGCCTGGTCGTGGCCAATAAGATGGACGTGCCGGCGGCGGCGGCGGAGCTCAAGAAGTTCAAGACCCGTTACAAGACAGCCGAGACGATCGAAATTTCGTGTCTCACCGGCGATGGACTTGAAAAAATGAAGAAAGAATTGCTCAAGCGGGTCGCCAAGTTCCGGGCGGGTGAAAAAGTGGCCGCGGCCGCCGCGGGTTAAGTGCGCGCCTCATGTGTTTATCTAATGCGCACCGCGGGACAGGTAGGGCTGCACAGAGGACGCGGGCGCTGCAGAATGAGTGATGGAGGCGGACCGACCACCGTTGGATCCGTCACCGGGATTGACGGCTGGCGGGCAACGTAGCGCTATGGGGCCATCATCATGAAGGCGCGCGCAATGATTGTTCTGGCCGACCGGGCCGTGCGGGTTTTTACGGAGGGCAAACAGATCGACACAATGACGACGGACATGACGACGGACCCCCGCTCAAAGGAAATCGCGCTTTGAGGCGTGGCGCGATGGACGAGTATGGGGTCGAGTTTTCCAAGGTCGCGCTCGCTCACCTCCTAGCGGTGGTGAGTCCGGGACCGGATTTTGCGGTAGTGCTACGGCAAAGCCTCACGCACGGGCGACGCACGGCGATCTGGACGAGTGTGGGTGTCGGGACAGCGATTCTGCTCCATGTCGGGTATTCGCTATTGGGGCTGGGGCTGCTGATCCAGAGCTCGGAAGTGTGGTTCGCTTTGGTGAAATATGCGGGGGCGGGCTACATCGCTTGGCTGGGGTTGCAGTCACTGCGCGTGAAGCCCCGGACGGAGGCGGAGGTTTTCGCCGGGCGAGACGAAGCGGGTGCGGTGGGTCTCCCGACGTCACGCGCCGCGTTTGTGATCGGCTTCGTGACGAATGCGCTTAATCCGAAGGCGACGCTATTTTTCGTTTCGCTGTTCGTGATGGTCGTGAGTCCGCAGACGCCGAAACTCGTGCAGCTGGGCTATGGCGTGTGGATGGCGCTGGGGACGATGGCGTGGTTTTCGTTGGTCGCGGTTTTCTTCACCCGCGAGGACGTGCGGCGGGGATTTTTGCGGTTGGGTCACTGGATTGATCGCGTGCTGGGTGTGGTGTTTCTCGCCTTGGCCGGGAGTCTGGCGTTCGCTGCCGTGCAGTGAGCAGTGAGGCGCCGGTGGCCCTGCATTGGCGCGTCAATGTGCCGAGGCGGCGCGGGCGACCGGGCTGTCTGGCTGATGGGGATACCTTGATGCCTATCATCAGGGAGCTAGCGGAGCCACGCGGGGATGGGGACTGATTCGTTGGTGACGCCGCCGAACCCATGCCGGTCTTCCGGTGCGCAGTGATCCCACGGCCATTTTTCATCGGCCGCGAGGAGGTTTGCGCGATAGGGGTTCATAAAAATGTAGGGGAACCTTCGGTAGCCGTTCTTTGGTGACGCGTAGGCGGTGGTCGTAGAAATTTTTCTGCCAACGGGGAGCGTGGGCGGGAGCGGGGGAGTACGCGGGCCTTTGAAGAAGCGGAGGGCGGCGGATAGATCGGTCGTTGGGCTCGCTCTCAGGACTGTGCTCGCAAGGTCCCTACACGTAGACTCCGCCACCCAGCAGGCGTTCGCCGTCGTGGAGCGCGACGATCTGGCCGCTGGCGAGTCCGCGTTGCGGGGACTGAAATGTGATGAGCGCGGTGTCGTTGCCTGTGGGAATAAATTCAATCGGGACGCGGGGGTCGCGGTAGCGGACGCGGGCTTCGAGCGGGCGCGGGGTGAGGATCGGCGGCGTGTTCCACTGCAGCGAGTGCACGCGGGCTTCGCGTTGGAAGAGGCCGGGGGCATCGGGGTGATCGAAGGCCACGAGGAGGGCGCGGTCGGTGGCGCGTTTGCCGACGACGACGTAGGCTTGGTGGTCGGCATTCGAGGGGACACCGATGCCTTTGCGTTGGCCGAGCGTGTAGAAATGCAGGCCACGGTGGTGGCCGAGTTCGCGCCCGTCGTGAGCGCGGATGATCGGGCCGGGGGCGTCGGGGACGTAGGCGCGGAGGAAGTCGGCCATCTTTACCTCACCGATGAAGCAGATGCCTTGGCTGTCTTTTTTGTCGGCGGTGCTGAGGCCGGCGTCGCGGGCCAAAGCGCGGAGCTCGGGTTTCGGGAGGTGGCCGATCGGGAAGCGGGCGTCGGCGAGCTGAGCCTGTGAGAGCAGAGCGAGAAAGTAGGATTGGTCTTTGTTTTTGTCGGCACCTTCGTGGAGGGCGTAGCAGGGATTTTCGATTTCCGATTTTTGATTTTTGATGGAGATGCGCTGCGCGTAATGGCCGGTGGCGACGGCGGTGAAGCCGTGATCGCGCGCATAGGTGCGGAACACGCCGAATTTAATTTCGCGGTTGCACATGATGTCGGGGTTCGGCGTGAGGCCCTGCGCGTAGCCGTCGAGGAGATACGCGACCACGCGCTCGCGATACTCCTGCATGAGATTCACGACGCGGAACTCGATGCCGAGGCGGTCGCAAACGGCGCGGGCATCGTCGATGTCCTGCTGCCACGGACAGTGGCCGATGATTTCGTCCTCGTTGATCCAATTCTTCATGTAGGCTCCGACGATGGGCACGCCTTGGCGTTGGAGGACGAGGGCGGCGACGGAGCTGTCGACGCCGCCGGACATGGCGACGAGAATTTTTTCGGGGGCGGACACAGGTGGAGACGAGGGCGAGGGGACGAGGATCCCTGCTCTCACGAGCAGGGCTACGGGGACGGCTACGGTGACGGCGTCATTTGGGTTGGAGCTTAGCTTTTGTTTCGGGCGGGAGCGGGGCGGTGGCGAGCCACGCGCGGGCGGCGGGGGCGTCGTGGAGCAGCCAGTAGGAGAATGGACCGGTGAGGCCGGCGAGCGGGAGGGCTCCGGTCGGTTGCGCGGTGGCCCAGAGCGTGGCGGCGGCAGGTTCGCTTTGGGCCCACGCCGAAGCGGCTGAGACGAGCGCGGCTTGGCGGGCGGATTCGTGGGCGAGATTTTGGGCCCACGCGACGGCACGCGCGGGGGCGCGTGCGGCCAGCAGTCCGGCGTAGTGGGTGGCGGCGGAATCGAGGCCGGGACCTGGCGGGAGTTTTTCGAGGTAGGGCGCGGGTGCGGTGTCGTCGCGGCGGACCCACTCCGTCAGGATATTGTTCAGCGCGAGACGTTGGACTTGGCCGGGGGGCAAGGTCGTGAGCCAGGTAATCGCGGCGTCGGGGTCCTTGGCTCCGAGGGCACGAGCGACGGCGACGGCCGCGAAGGTCTGGGTCTCGCCGGGAGGCAGGAGTGGGACCAGCGTGGAGGCACCTTGAGGATCGGTGGCGGTGAGGGTTTGGAGCGAGGCGAGCACGATGCGATCAAGCGCCGGACCGGTGAGGATTTTCTGCGCGAGTTCGATGGCCTGGAGTGGATCACGCGAGAGCACATTGTGCAGCGTGGTTTCCAGGGCGGGAGTGCGGTCGGCGAGGTCAGGCAGGGTCTGGGCCCAGGCCAAGGCGGCGGGTGTGTCGCGGGTGGCCCAAATATCGGCGAGCGCGCGGAGGGCATTTTCGCGCGGCAGACCCGGGGGTACGGCGGCGAGACGCTGCACCGCCGAGGGGAGCTCTTCGCGGGCGAAGCGGTCGAAGAGCAGGCTGTAGAGGTTGGCTTCGTCGTGGGTGCGGACGAGTTCGCGGGCGAGCGTCAGGGCGCGTTCGGGCGCGGAGCGGGCGAGCGCGTCGAGCGTGGCGATGAGGGCCGGGGTGCGTTCGGGGCCGGGCGGCAACGTGCGGACGTGGGCGAGGGCGAGTTCGGGTTCGCGGGCGAGGAGCGCTAGGAAGGTGGTGCCGAATTCTTGGGCGCGGGTGCGCGGATCGGGGGTGCCAAGGGCACGAGGGAGGTCCGCTGGAGTGGGGGCGGAAGCCGACGGCGGCGCGGGCGGGGGAGGTGTCGGGGTTGCGTCAACTGAGGCCGACGGCGGCGGTGCGGGCGGGCGCCGGAGGGTGACGACGAGTACCCCGACCAGAACGAGCAACGCGGCGATGGGCCAGAGACGTGAAGTGAGTGTGGACATTGAGACGGCGGAATTTTGCCGACGACGGCGCAGATGGCCGCAAAAAAGCGTGAGGGGCGCAAGCCATGCGAACAACGCGGCCACCCGTCGCGCGCAGGGCGGCGCGGTTCGTTTACGGGAGCTCGTAGACTTCGAGGAGGGCGGTGCCCGTCGCGCCGGCTACTCCCGTGACCTGCGCCGTGTAAGCGCCGGAGGGAAGATTGAGGATGAGGGCCGAGTCGGCGCTCGTGGCACCGAACACGAAGGCGCCCACGCGGGCGGCGGCGTTGGCGATCTCGGCGGCATCGGCGGAGGTGGACCAACCCGAGTTCTGCGCGAGAACGGCACCGGTGGCGGAGAAGAGCGAAAGGGTCGGGCGAGGGAGTGCGCCGGTGACGCCGAACTGGGTGAGTGACGGGCCGGCGGCGCGGATGAGCACACGTTTCGGCGCGGAGCCGCCGACGACGAGGCCGGAGATCAGTGTGCCCTCGCCGGTGCCGACGGCGGCTCGGATGGAGAGGTTGCTGAGCTTCTGCGCGAGGGAGCCGCCGGAGAGATCGTAAATCTCGATGAGGCCGACGCCGGGTCGGGCATCGGAGGCGCTCATCAGGGCGGTGTAGGTGCCGGGCGCGAGCGTGGTGAGAATCACCGAGTCGGCGCTGCCGACGGCGAGGGGGAAGGCACCGGAGCGGGCGGCGGCGTTGGCGATCTCGGCGGCGTTGCCAGTGGTGGTCCAGCCGGTGTTGGTCGCAAGGAGGACGCCGTTGGCGCGGAGTTCGAGGCGGGGCGCTGCGAGCGCAGTCGTGACTCCGAGGCCGCGGAGGGCGGGACCGACGGCGCGGAGGAGGACGGGTTTCGATTCGAGGCCGGTGATCACAAAGCCGACGATGGCGACCTGGTCGCCGCTGCCGGCGGTGGTGCGCGTCGAGAGATTTACGATACGCTGCTGGGCGAGGGCGGCGGAGTTGTCGGCGAAGCCGGTGAACGTCGTGGTGGTGCCCGCGGCGGTGGTGACGGTGGCGGTGATGCCCCCGGTTTCGGGAGCGAGGACAACGACGAGGACCTGCGCGGTGGGTGTGGTGATGGACAGACGGCCAAGGGAATCCACGGTGCCGGTGCCGGCGTCCACGCCGAAGGTTCGATCAGGTAGGACGATGGCGAGGCGATTGCGCCCGAGGCCTTCGACAAAGGAAGCGGGGGCGCCAGCGACGGGGTCGTCGTTGGACAGCACGACCACGACGGCCTGTCCCGTGGGGCTGACGATCGCCAGCAGTTGAGCCGAATTGGACGAGCTGCCACCGGTGTAAAAGCCAGCATAGCCGGCGGTGGGGCCGGTATCGGGAGATTTCTGCGCACT
>Ga0049084_10001241_pt1 | contig 10521 bp, 6 predicted proteins | sample GreLakmeON33MSRF_FD_66720 | JGI IMG/M metagenome (GOLD analysis project Ga0049084, IMG submission 66720) | Freshwater lentic microbial communities from great Laurentian Lakes, MI, USA - Great Lakes metaG ON33MSRF | ecosystem: Environmental > Aquatic > Freshwater > Lake | place: Great Lakes... | reverse complement strand
ATCGAAAAAATCGAGATCAAGGGCAACGTCAAGACCAAGGACAAGGTCATCCGCCGCGAACTGGCCGTTTCGCCGGGCGAAGTTTACGACATGGTGCGCGTCAAGCGCAGCAAGGAGCGGTTGGAGCAGATGGGGTATTTCGAGCGCGTCGATGCGCGTCCCGAGGAGACCGACGTGCCGAACCGGAAAAACCTGGTCGTGGGTGTGGACGAAAAAAACACTGGCAACTTCAGCATCGGCGCCGGGTTCAGTTCGGTGGATTCGCTGGTCGGCTTCGCGGAGATGAGCCAGGGAAATTTCGACCTGTTCAATCCGCCCACCTTCACCGGTGGGGGCCAGAAGTTCCGCATCCGCGGGTCGTTGGGCACGGAACTGCAGGACTATCAGATTTCCTTCGTCGAGCCGTGGTTTCTGGACCGGAAGCTGTCGTTGGGGGTGGATCTCTACCACCGGGACTTGAACTACCTGAGCACGCTCTTCAACGAACGGCGCACCGGCATGAAGTTGAGCCTGACGCGCGCGCTCGGCCACGAGAACCTCATCGGCAACGTCGGCTACACCATCGAGAGCGTCGGAATTTTGAACGTCAGTTCCGACGCCCCGGAAGCCATCACCGTGCAGCAGGGCACCAAGCTGGTGTCCAAGGTGGCGATGTCGCTCGCCTACGACACGCGCAACAGCGGCCTGCTCCCGACCGGCGGGCAGCGCACCGAGCTGTCCAGCGAATTGGCGGGCGGCCCGCTCGGCGGTGACGCGAATTTTTACAAGCTGGAACTGAAGTCGGCTTGGTATTTCCCCGGCTTCTTCGAGGGCCACGTCCTGGAACTGGTCGGGCGCCTCGGCGTGGTCGAGCCGTTTGGCGACCGGACCATCACGGCGACCAACGCCGCCTCCCGCAATGAGGTGCCGCTCTTCGACCGCTGGTTCCTCGGCGGCGCCTACTCGCTGCGCGGCTTCAAGTATCGCGACGTCGGCCCGCGGCAACTGAACGAGCCGATCGGCGGGAACAGCTACTACTTTACCTCCGCCGAATACAGCCTGCCGATTATTGAACGAATCCGCATCGCCGCGTTCTATGACATGGGCAATGTGTACGCGCTGCCATACGATTTTGATTTCGCCAGCTACAACGCCAACTACGGCGTGGGGCTGCGGCTCAACCTGCCCATCGGTCCGATGCGCCTCGACTACGGCATCCCCCTCCGGGACGTGTACCGCCCCCAGACCGGTGGCGGCCAATTCAATCTGACCGTCGGCTACACCCGCGAATTTTAACTCGAACCCAAATGAAAATCGGAAAAATACTCCTACCCGCCGTTCTTCTCGGCGTCCTGCTTCAGAACGCCGCCGCCCAGCCGGCCTCGACCCCGCCGTCCGCCGTGCAAAAAATTGCCACCGTTGATCTCCGCAAAGTGTTCGACGGCTATTGGAAAACCAAGCAGGCCGACACCAACCTCAAGGACCGCGCCGCCGATCTGGACAAGGAGCGCAAGTCGCTCATGGACCAGTATCAGAAAGGCCAGGAGACCTACAAAAAGCTCGCCGACGGCGCCAACGACCAGGCCGTCTCGGCCGAGGAAAGAGAGAAGCGCAAGAAATCCGCCGAGGCCGAGCTGCTCAAGCTCAAGGATGTTGAAACGACCGTCCGCCAGTTTGACGCCTCGGCCAAAAGCACCCTCGGAGAACAGCAGCGCCGGATGCGCGACAACATCCTCGGCGAGATCAAGGACGCCATCAAGGCCAAGGCGAAGAAGGACGGCTGGAGCTTCGTCCTCGACTCCGCCGGCGAAAGCATCACCAGCACCCCGGTGTTGATCTACCATTCTGGCGACCACGACATCACCGACGCCGTCGTCAACCAGTTGAACCTCTCGGCCCCGGCCGGGTTCAAGGCGCCGGATCCCAAGCCGTTCAAAGACAAATGAGCGGAGGCCGGGCGGGGCGCGACGGACACGGCGGTTTCCACCGTCGTGTTTTTTTCGGGTAATGCAGGTGGCCGGTGAAATAACGGCCGCTAATCGGCAAAACATCTGCCGGGAATTGACAGCTTCGAGGCCAATGTTAGTCTCCATCCCGCAACCGAGATTTCAGCGGTGCGGGTTTTCCCTGAAAAAGAAATTTACAGTGCAATTATTTATATGAGTGAAGCGATTCTAACCGCCCCCGGCGGCAGTCCGAAAATATCGAAAGTGTCCGAGGCCGTGATCCGCATCGCGGGCAACTCGCAGGATGGCATCCAGGCCATCGGCGGATTCCTGGCCCGCCTCGCCGGCCGCAGCGAGCAGGAAGTCATGACCTTCATGACCATTCCCTCGACCATCTCCGGCGGCCCGTCCATCTTCCAGGTCCGCATCGGCTCCGGCGAGGTGCTCAGTTCCGGCGACGAGGCTGACGTTCTCCTTTGCTTCTACCAGCATTCCTACGAAGAGCATGTCGGCTCGCTGAAAAAAGGCGGCATCGTCCTCTACGACTCCGACCATGTCGAAGTGAAGCCGGAGTGGGAGAAGGATTATCACCACGTCGGCGTGCCCATCTCCGGCCTGACCGTCGAGTCCATCGGCGGCACCGCCAAGGACAAGGGCAAAAACATTTACGCGCTCGGCCTCATCGCGAAAATGTTCGACCTTAATGTCTCCAAACTCGTCACCCTCATCACCGAACGCTTCACCGGCAAGGACGAGAGCATCGTCAACAACGCCCTCGCCGCCTTCCACGCCGGCTACAGCAATTCGCTCGGCGGCGTCATCGAAACTTTCAAGTTCGTCGATTCCCAGAAAAAGGACTCGCACCAGGTGGTGATGAACGGCAACGAGGCGCTGGGCCTCGGCCTAATTGCGGCCGGCGTCCGTTTCGGCGCGGGCTATCCGATCACGCCCTGGTCCGACATCATGGAACTGCTCCGGCGCGAACTCCCCAAATACGGCGGCATGTTCATTCAGACCGAGGACGAGATCGCCGCCATCTCCATGGCCATCGGCGCAAGTTACGGCGGGCGCGTGGCCGTGACCGGTTCGAGCGGCCCCGGCATCTCCCTGAAAACCGAGGCGCTCGGCTGGGCCGTCATGGCGGAAATGCCCCTCGTTATTGTCGATGTGCAGCGCGGCGGGCCGTCCACCGGGATGCCGACCAACATCGAGCAGTCCGACCTCAACATCGCCTGCTTCGGCGGCCACGGTGATTCGCCGCGCGTCGTCATCGCGCCGGCCAACGTCGAGGATTGTTTCTACATGGCGATTGAAGCCGTGAACCTCGCACGCAAATTCAGCGTGCCTGTCATCATTCTCAGCGATCAGGGCATCGCCACGCGCATCGAGGCGTTTGCCGAGCCGGACCTCGAGAAAGTCTGCCAGAACCTCGCGCCCGATCTCACGCCCGTGCCCGACCACAAGCCCTACGATCTCACCGTCCCCGACCACGTCACGCGCCACCTCGCGCCCGGCACGCGCATCCTCAGCGGCAAATATCCCATCGTCACCGGCCTCGAACACGACGAGCTGGGCCATCCGACCGGCTCGCCGCGCCTGCACACGCAGATGACCGCCAAGCGCCGTAAAAAACTCCAGGTGCTCGCCGCCACGCTCCCGACGCCGAAAATTTACGGCCCCAGCGAAGGCAACGTCCTGCTCGTCGGCTGGGGCAGCACCGAAGGCCCCGTTCGTGAAGCCGTCGATCAGGCCCGCGCCGCCGGTGACAGCGTCTCCTCGATTCACATCCGCCACGTCAACCCGCTGCCGAACGGGCTGGAAAATATTTTCGCCGGCTTCAACCACGTCTTTGTCGTCGAGATGAACGACGAGGGGATTTACGGCTACGGCCAGCTCGCCGCCATCCTGCGCGCCCGCTACTGCGACCCGAAAATCTGCGGCATCACCAAGACCGACGGTCTCACCTTCCGCGTCAAGGAAATCATCGACCGCGCCCGCGTCAACGTCAGCGCCGGCCTCCGCAAAATGTGATACACCCCTGAGCAAAAATTTATACATATGAGTTCTCCTATCACCGAAATCCCCGTCCGCGGCGGCAACCTCACCAGCGTCGCCCCGCTCACCCCGCTCCCCACCGAGGAGCGCAAGGGCCTCACCAAAAAAGAAATCGCCGCCGACCATCCGACCTGGTGCCCCGGCTGCGGTGACTTCTCCGTGCTCGCGCTTTACTTCAAGCTCATCGAGAAGCGCAAGATCTGGCACGAGAACATCACCACCATCGCCGGCATCGGCTGCTCCAGCCGCTTTCCCTATTTCGTCCAGGCCCACGGCGCGCATTACATCCACGGTCGCGCGCTCCCCTTCGCCAGCGGCCTTTCCCTGAGCCGGCCCGATCTGCATGTGTTCGTTTTCGGCGGTGACGGCGACGCCTTCTCCATCGGCGGCAACCATCTCAACCATACCGCCCGCAAAAACGTCAAGATGACCTACGTCATCATGGACAACTGGGTTTATGGCCTGACCAAAAAGCAGACCTCGCCCACCTCGCCCATCGGTTTCAAGAGCAAGACCGACGTCTGGGGCGCGATGGATCATCCCATCAACCCGATGAAGCAGTTGATCAGCGCCGGCGCCACCTTTGTCGCGCGCACCACCCATACGAATCCGAACCACGTGTTGCAGATGATGGAGGCCGCGATGGATCACGACGGTTTCAGCGTCATCGAATGCCTGAGCGAATGCGTCGAGTTTTACGAAGGCGCCTTCGACGCGAGCAACCCGCGCAAGGGCGGCGCGTTCAACCTTGTCCCCGCCGACCACGACGTGACCGACGAACTGGCCGCCTACAAGATCGCGGGCGAACCGTTCCCCGGCCTCTTCGGCGTGTTCTACAAGACGAACCGCCCGACCAAGAATGCCAACGAGGCGAAGATCAATGCCGGCATGATGGAAAAGGTTAAAGGCCTCCAGGACTGGCAGATTCTGAAAAAGAATTTCGACCGCATGAAGTAAGATTGAAATCTTCCACACGCCCCGGTCATCGCACCGGGGCGTTTTTGTTTATGCCCCACCTCCACGAGAAAATTGATTTTACCGTCGCCATCTTCGTCGTCCATGAAGGCAAGATTCTGCTCATCCACCATCGCAAGCTCGACAAGTGGCTGCCGCTCGGCGGCCACATCGAACTCGACGAGGATCCGGAGATGGCCGCGCTCCGCGAGGCGAAGGAGGAGAGCGGCTTCGACGTGGAACTGCTCGGCGAACGTCCGCCCACCACCGAACCTGGCACCCGCGCGCTCATCGCCCCGCGCTTCCTCGACATCCACCGCATCAACGACACCCACGAACACATCGGGATGATCTACTGGGCGCGTCCGAGGAACGGCACGCTCTCGCTCGCCGCCGCCGAGCATCACGACATCGGCTGGTTCACCAGCGAGCAGCTCGACGCGCTTCAGCCGTCCATGAGCGGCGCGGTGAAATGGTATTGCCGCCAAGCCCTGGAGGAAGTGCCGAGTTGAAAGTCACCGACCTCGCTCTTCATTGCGCACTCCGTGCTCCGCATGCCGCGTTTCTTCCCCGCTCGCTTAAGGCCGGCGCGTTTGTGCTCGAAGGGCTGAACGCGCTCGCGACGACCTGGTATTTTTTCTACATCTACTTTTTCATGCAGGAGCGGTTTGGTTTCGGCAAGCTGCACAACCTGCTCTTGGCCGCGCTGCTCGGCCTGATCTACACCTTCGCCGCGATGTTCGGCGGCCGGTTCGCGCAGCGGCACGGCTGCTTCACCGCGCTGAAAATCGGCTTCCTCGGCCTGGCCGCCGCGCTGGCCGCGGGCAGTTGGATGGAGACGCTCGCGGCCCACCTCGCCGTGGTCATCCTCGGCACCGTCGCCATGTGCTTCACCTGGCCGACGCTCCAGGCGCTGGTCTGCGAAGGCGAGCCGCCGGCGCGTTTGCAAAAAATGGTCGGCATCTACAACCTCGTCTGGGCCACGGCCGGCGCGTTCGCCTATTTCACCGGCGGAGCGCTGATTGAGACCTGGGGTTTGCCGGCGATGTTTCTCGTCCCCGCGTCAATTCATGTCGTGCAACTCATGCTGACGTTGTGGCTCGAACGAAAAGCCCCGCTCGCGCCGCCCGCGTCGCCGGGAATTTCCCTCGCCGCTCCTCCCGCCGGACCGCCTCGCTCGCTGGCCCATCAGCGCGCGTTTTTGAAAATGGCCTGGCTGGCGAACCCCTTCACCTACCTCGCCGTCAACACCCTCATCGCGGTCACTCCGAACCTGGCGCAGCAACTGCACCTCTCGCCGATGTTCGCCGGATTTCTCTGCTCCGTCTGGCTGTTCGTACGCGCCGGGTCGTTCCTGCTCCTCTGGCTCTGGCCCGGCTGGCATTACCGCTTCCGCTGGCTGGCCGGCGCCTACGTCGCGATGGTCGTGAGCTTCGCGTTCGTTCTCCTCGCGTCGAATCTGGCCGTGCTGCTCGCCGCGCAGGTCGTCTTCGGGATTTCCATCGGGCTGATTTATTACTCGTCGCTTTTCTATTCGATGGACGTGGGTGAAACCAAGGGCGAGCACGGCGGACTGCACGAAGCGGCGATTGGCGCGGGCAGTTGCGCCGGGCCGGCCATCGGCGCGGCCGCGCTCCATTATTTCCCCAACGCGCCCGGCAGCAGCGTCTGGGCGGTGAGCGGCTTGCTCGTCTGCGGCCTGCTCGGCCTGTTCTGGATGCGGCGCGGCCAGGGACGCAGAGGGGGAGTGGTCGCTTGACTCGTCGCCGGGTTTTCTCCAACTATTCTCACCAATCATGAAACCAATCCTGTCGATCTCCCTTCTCCTTTCCCTTGGTGTTGTTACCCACGCGGCGACCGGCCCCATCCGCGTGCTCTACTTCGACGCGCCCGGTACGGAGCAGACTTCGGTCGGGCCGCTCCACGGCGCGATGCGCGACCTGGGCCGCGACGCCATCTGGTTCGATTACGCCACCGGCGAGACGCCCGGCCCGGCGGACCTGGCCCGCTACGACGTGGTCGTGGTGCGCCCCAAGGCGGACGGCCCGGTTGAGTTGAAGAACGCGATCACCGTGGCCGACAAGGCCACGCCCGAGCAAATCCGCACCGACGTGCTCGCCAGCCTGTCCGTGGCACGCAAGGCGGACTGGGAAAAATTCCTCGCGCAGCGTGACGCCGAAAAACGCGAGGCCAATCCCAACGTGGCGAACTACGAACGCCGCCCGCAGGCCGTCACCTTCCAGCAGCCGTTTTCCGTGAAGGGCAGCAAGGAGCGCACGCAGGTTCCCGCGGATCTGCGGCTTGAACTTTTCGCCAGCGAACCGGAGATCGGCAAGCCCATCGCCTTCGCGTGGGATGAACGCGGCCGGCTCTGGGTTTGCGAGACGCGCGATTATCCGCATGGCGTGAAGCCGAACGGCGAAGGCAATGACAGCATCAAGATTTGCGAGGATACCGACGGCGACGGGAAGGCCGACAAGTTCACCGTCTTCGCGGACAAGCTGAATCTTCCGACGAGCCTCGTCTTCGTGAACGGCGGCGTCATCGTTTCGCAGCCGCCGCGTTTTATTTTTCTGAAGGACACGGATGGTGATGACAAGGCCGACGTGCGCCAGGTCATCATGACCGGTTGGGGCGTCGGCGACACGCACGCCCAGGCGAACAACCTCCACTACGGCTACGACAACTGGCTCTACGGCTGTGTCGGCTACTCCGGCTATGGCGGCGAAGTGGGCGGCAAGCAGCTCCGGTTCGGGATGGGCACCTACCGTTTCAAAGCCGATGGCTCGGCGCTGGAATTTCTCCACCAGTTCTCCAACAACTCCTGGGCCCACAGCGCGAACGAGGCTGGCGACCAGTTCGGCGGCACGGCCAATGGCGCGCCCATTTTTTACGGCGGCATTCCCGCCACCGTCTCGCCCAAGACCCGCATCACGTCCGCCAGAAAAATCAACGTCGTGGACAAGGCCCACACCATCACGCCGAATTTCCGGCAGGTCGATGTCATGGGCGGCTACACGGCGGCGGCGGGCAGCGCCTTCATCTACTCCGCCAACCTGCCGCCCCGCCTGCAGGGCCGGGCCATGGTCTGCGAGCCGACCATGAAGCTGATTGGGCTGATGAACGTGCAGAAATCCGGCGCGGGCTACACCGCGAAGGACGGCTTCAATCTCGTCGCCAGCAGTGACGAATGGATGTCGCCCGTCTTCGCCGAAGTCGGCCCGGACGGAGCGGTCTGGTTCGCCGACTTCCAGAATTTCATCATCCAGCACAACCCCACGCCGAGCGTGGGCCGCGGCGGATACAACGCGAGGACCGGTCCCGGCGGCGCGCATGAGAACCCGCTGCGCGACCAGGAACGCGGCCGCATCTACCGCGTCGTCTGGGAGCAGGCGAAGAAGCCCGCCATCACCTCTCTCAAGGGCGCGACGTCGGACCAGCTGGTTGCCGCCCTCGGCAGCGACAATCAATTCTGGCGCCTCACCGCGCAGCGCCTCCTCGTTGAGGGCAAAAAGACCGACGCCGCTGGTGCGCTGAAAAAAACCGTGACCGCGAAGGACTCCGGAGTCGCCCCCATCCACGCGCTCTGGGCGCTGCACGGTCTGGGCCTGCTCGATGACGCCACGCACAAGGCCGCTCTGCTGGCGCCGTCCTCGCCGCTGCGCCGCAACGCCACGCGCGCGATCAGCGCGGATGATCGCGGCAAGACGATCTTCTTCAGCGCGGGCGTGGTCAGCGATCCGGATCCGATCACCAAGCTCGCGGCCTTCGTCAAGCTCGCCGAGTTCCCGACGGCGAAGGACATTCAGAGCGTGATCGTCAGCATCGCGCGCAACCCCGCCAACCGGACCGATCCTTGGCTGGGCGATATCAGCCGGCTCCTGGCCAAGGTTCACCAGACCGAGCTTTACAAGGAAGGCCCGAACCTTCTCCCGAATCCCGGTCTCGAAACCGTCGGGGCCGACAAGCTGCCCGAGAGCTGGAAGCGCCGCGATTACAACAAAGACCCCGGAACAACGGGCGCAGAGTGGTCCGTCGTCACCGGCTCGGGCAACGTCCACGGCGGCGAACGCGCCATCCGCTGCGTGGCCACGGACACCGCGGACACGAGCATCTACGCGGAAGTCACCCTGAAACCCAACACGCTCTACCGGCTTTCTGGATGGGTGAAAGGCCGTGGCATGCGCGGTAAGATCAGCCTGAACGACCAGATCAACCGCGCCGAGACCGAGAAGGTCACGCGCGACGGCGACTGGACCCTGGTCACCACGGATTACACCAGCGGCTCGAATCCCAAGGTGAGCATCAACATTCTCCACGTCGCGAAAGGCGAAGGTTATTTTGATGACGTGAAGCTGTGTGAACTGTTGCCGGCCGAGGGTGACGGCGGCGCGCTGGTCGTCGGTGACGTCAAACGCGGTGGTGACATCTTTCACAAACACGTCGCGGCCTGCATCCTTTGCCACTCGCTAAAAGGTCAGGGCAGCGCGGTCGGTCCGGCGCTTGACGGCATCGCCACGCGCGCCACGCGCGATTATATCAAGGAAAGCCTGCTCGAACCGAGCAAGGTCATCGCCAAGGGCTTCGAAGGCCTCGGCACCCTCTCGCCGATGCCGCCGATGGGCGATATCTTCAGCCCGCAGGAACTGGAGGACATCCAGGCCTACTTGCAGACGTTGAAGTGAGTTGCCACGTTCGACGGATCCTCATTTGACCGAGGCGGGCATGGCCGGTTTGAGGGTCCACGCCTGCAGCCGTGCCTGCTCGACCACCTTGGGCGCGCTAAAGTTTTCCGGATGGATGATCCAGCCGCCGAAGAGGCCGGGCGTGTCCTTGGCCACCTGCCGCAACGGCAGAAGTTCCACACTTTTTCCCAAGTTCACCTCTGCTGGAAATTTTCTGGTCGTCTGCATTTGCCGAAACGCCGCCGCCAGCCCGACCAGAAAATTACCGGGCGGCACCGCCTCCGCGCCGAGGTAAACGCGCGCGGGCAGGCGGTGCTCGCGCTGGAGGAACTGGCGGACATCGAGCGTCGCGTCGCGAAAGGCGGGCCAGGGAATCTTGGCCAGCGAGTTGGTCGGCGGCGGACTGTCCGGCCCGATCAGGCGGGTGGCGCGGATGGGAAAGCGAACCTTCCCGGCCTCGATCCGGTCGGCGACCGCGCCGGCCAGGAGTTCAAACTGATCCGCGAGGGAATAGCTCGTGCCGTTGATGATTTGAAAATCAATGCCGCCCGCCGCGCCGTCGGTGAGTTTCGCGGCCAGGGCCGAAAGATCCGACTCGGAGGCGCCGGCCGTCACCGCGCGGTCGGGATAGAGCAGCGGCAGTTCCGTGGCGGTGACAAACGTCACGTTCGGCAGGGCGCGGATGTGGTCGAGGTATTCGGCGAAACGTTGGAAGGCGGCCTCGGTTTCCGCGGCCGGTCGTTGCGCCGGCGCCTTCCATTCTTCACGCGGCGGATTCGCGCCGCGGCGAAAATTCACGCCGTCCCAAAACTCCTGATGCACCCACTCGCACGGATGGTAGTAGATGCTGATCAGTCCGCCGCCTTCGCCGCGCAGCCGTTCCGCGATGGCCGAAACTTTTT
>Ga0049084_10001239_pt1 | contig 10524 bp, 8 predicted proteins | sample GreLakmeON33MSRF_FD_66720 | JGI IMG/M metagenome (GOLD analysis project Ga0049084, IMG submission 66720) | Freshwater lentic microbial communities from great Laurentian Lakes, MI, USA - Great Lakes metaG ON33MSRF | ecosystem: Environmental > Aquatic > Freshwater > Lake | place: Great Lakes... | reverse complement strand
CGGGGGACGAGTTGATCGGCGCCGTCGGGCTGCACATTTCTGTGCAGCAGGGCAAGCTGCACAGCGAGGCGTTCGCCCGGCCGGAGCTGGCCGAGGCCGCGCGCCCGCTGCTCTGGGAGCGGGTGCAGACCCTCGCGCACAGTCACGGGTTGATGCGCCTGTGGACGCGGCTCGCCGCGCCGTTCTGGCGGGCGGCGGGGTTTGCCGCGGTGGAAGCGCCGACCAGCCTGCCGGCGGAGTTTGCCGAGGACAACGCGCGCTGGGCCTTGCTGGCACTGCGCGAGGACAGCGCGATGCCGCAAACGCTCGACAAGCAGTTTGAAATGTTCAGGGCCATCAGCCGCGAAGAAACCGAGCGCACGTTCGAGCGGGCAAAAAAAATCAAATTCATCGCGCTGCTCCTGCTGGTGGTGCTGGCCGGCCTGGTCGCCATCTGGGCCATTTTTCTTTTCAGGCTGAAACCGGATATTTTCCGGCCGCATTGAGTCTGGATTCAGAAACAGGGATGGCGGGGCGCGCGTGTCGCTTCCAGCCGGTTACGGGCGGGACGCCCATGGACACAACTGGGACGGCGGCGCCACTTAGCGCGGGCGCGGCGGGGTGGTGAATTCGTCCGCGTGGTAGGAGCTGCGCACCATCGGGCCGCTGGCGACATGGACAAAACCCATTCCTTCGGCGCGGGTCTTGTATTCGGCGAATTTTTCCGGGCGCACAAATTCCACCACCGGCAGATGCTGCAAGGTTGGCTGCAAATACTGACCGAGCGTGAGGATGTCGCAGTGCGCCGTGCGCAAGTCGACCAGCGCCTCGAGCAGTTCGGCCTCGGTTTCACCCAGGCCCAGCATCACGCCGGACTTGGTGTGGATGGTGTCGCCGCGCTTGGCTTTCACCTTGGCGAGCACGCTCAACGAGCGCTCGTAGGTCGCACGATGGCGCACGGAGGGCGTGAGACGGCGGACGGTTTCGAGGTTGTGATTGTAAATCTCCGGGTTGGCCGCCAGCACCGCGTCGATGGCGAAATCCTTGTCGAGAAAATCGGGCACAAGCACTTCGATGACGATGCCGGGACAGGCCGCACGCACCGCCTCGATGGTCTGCCGGAAATGTTCCGCGCCGCCGTCGGCCAGATCGTCGCGCGCCACGGCGGTGATGACGACGTGCTGCAAGTTCATCCGGCGCGTGGCCTCGGCGACGCGCTGCGGTTCGTCTGTTTCCAGCGCGAGGGGCTTGGCGGTGCTGACGGCGCAGAAGCCGCAGGCGCGGGTGCAGCGGTCGCCGGCGATCATGAACGTGGCCGTGCCCTTGCTCCAGCATTCCCAGTGGTTCGGGCACTTGGCGCTCTCGCAGACGGTGTGCAGGCGCAGGCCGTCGAGCAGGTTGCGGGTCTGCGCGAAGGTGTCGCTCTGCGGGAGTTTCAGGCGCAGCCATTCCGGGAGGCGCGGGCGGGGTTTGAGTTCGGTGGTGGTCATCAAAATTCGTAGCCAAGTTTCTGCAAAAATGTTTCGAGCTGGTCCGTGTCGAAATCCGCGAGGACCTGGCCGTCCACCTCGACGCACGGCGCTTTTGTCTGGCCGGTAAGTTCGCGCATCTCGGCGCGGGCGGCGGCGTTTTCGGAGACGTTCAGCGTTTCGTAGGTCCAGCCGCGTCCGTCCAGCCACTCTGCGGCCTCGTCGCACCAGCCGCAAAACGGCTTGATGAAGAGGCGGATTTTTTCAGGTTTCATTCGTCAACAGTCCCCATCACGCCTCGGTGATGAATGTGTCGCTGTGTTCGTAGCACGGCGCGCAGCAGCAGAGCAATCGCAACGTGTCCGCGCCGTTGTTCCAGAGCTTGTGTTTTTTGCCGGGTGGGATGGCGATGGCGTCGCCGGCCTGGACGTCGCGCGTCTCGTCCTCGATGCGCAGCCGTCCCGCGCCGGCGGTGATGAAATAAATCTCCTCGGTCTTCGCGTGGTAATGCTCCTGGGTGGCGGCGCCGGCGGGCAGGCGGGCCTCGGCCAGGCTTTGGTGGCGGATGGCGGAGTTGCGATGGGCGAGCAGTTCGCGGATTTCCGAGCCGTCCTTGGTAATGAAAGGCGGGGCGGTGCTGACGTTGACGATGTCCATGCTTCGATGGTGGCCGGCGCGGGAAATTTTTCAAGCGCGCAGGAAAACGGGTGGTGACCGAATTGGCATGGAGCGCGGCGGTGTCGAAGACCAACCGCAGCGTTTTCGACCCGGCGGCGGATGGTCGAGGACGACACAGCCGCGCTCTGGCGAAGTGCAGATCAGGACACCACGGGAAAACGGATTGACCGGGCGGGCGGCGTAATTAAAGTGGGCACATGGATCATTCGCCGCAATTTTTGAAAGTCGTCAACGGGGCCCGCGCCCGGGTGAAGGAGGTTTCCATCGAGGAGGCCCGCCGGCGGCTCGGGGAAAATCCCAAGGCCGTTTTGCTGGACGTGCGCGAGGATGGCGAGTGGCAGGCGGGCCATGCCGCGCAGGCCGTGCATCTGGGCAAGGGCGTGCTGGAGCGGGACATTGAGAAGATGTTTCCGGACCCGGATGCCGAGATCATCATGTATTGCGGCGGCGGCTTTCGCTCGGTGTTGACCTGCGAGGTGGCGCAGCGCATGGGCTATCGGAGGGTGAGTTCGCTGCTTGGCGGCTACAAGGGGTTGGTGCAGGCGGGTTGGCCGATGACGAAATGAGTTTGCCGCCGTTGCGGCCGAAGAATGCGGTTGCTTTTTGGGCCGCCGTTTGGAATTTTGTGCGGACTTTGATGGATGGGGTCGTAGCTCAGTTGGTAGAGCGTCTCGTTCGCAATGAGAAGGTCGCAGGTTCGATCCCTGTCGGCTCCACCAAAGTTCTCCCCGACGGTTTTTTCCCGTTCAGCTTTTCTCCACCGGAGCACGAGGCGGTGATGCCTGTGCGTGGGGGGGGGCGGCTGGACGTCTGGGGAAAAAAGAAACCGAACTTTCGTTCGGTTTCCTGGTTTACGAGCTGAGGATCGGTCCGCCCACTGTGGCGGCCGGCTACGGTTGTTTGCGAATGCTGTAGAAGGTGCCAGCATACGGGGCATCGATCACGAAGCTGGTCGTGGTGCCTTGGGAGTTGATGCTGCCGGACAAAGTATCCCACAAGGCCCTGGGGGTGGTGATGTCCTGGACGTTGTCGATGGCGTAAACGGCACCGGGGGCGGAGTTCCAGGTGAGCGTCAGTTGTTCATTGTTGGCGTCATAGACGGAGGAGAGGATGCTGAGCGGGACATTGCCCTGGGCGAGCAACTGCAGGTCGAAGCTGGTGTCCGAGGAATTAAGCGCTGCCTGGTGGATTTCCACGGCGATGGTGTTGATCCCTGACACCAGCATGGTCGGGCTGACGTTGTAGGTTTCGAAGGCGGCTTCATCAGGTGGGCCCCCGTTCGCGAGGGTCGTGTTGCTGATGTTGCCGGCGGGCAGGCCGATGCGGACCACTTCATTGCTGTTGATGTGAATCAGCGCGCCGTCATCGCGAATGAGTTTCAGGACGAGGTTGGTGAAGGTGGAAGGGTCGGCCACCGTGAATTGTTTGCGGAAATAGGTAGCGATGTACTTGTTGTTGGGATCCGGACCGAAACTGACGGTGGTGGCCGCCGGGCGGGTGGGGTTTTCGGTGTTGTTGCCGTAGCCCAATTCACCCTCGCCCGTGCTCCAGGCTGAGTCATCGAAGCTCGATTCGATCCAAAAATTGGTGCCGCTGCCGGAATCGCCCAGGTTGGTGCCGGTGTCGAGATATTTCCAAGGCGCGCCGTTGGTGATGAGGTAGGTGAAACCCGGCTCATTGGTGACGGTGATCGAGACCGGGGCGGAGGTGGAGGTGTTGCCGCTGTTGTCGAAGGCCACGGCGACCAAGGAGTGAATGCCGGACCGCAGGTCGTGGAACCGGAGTTCAAAGGGCGTGCTGGGGTCAGAGCCGAGCAGTCGGCCACCCGAGTAGAAGGACACGGTGGTCACGGTGCCATCCGAGTCAGTGGCGGTGGCCTCAAGAGTGACCGAGGTGCCAACCAGAAAATCGCCGGGGGCGTTGATGAGGGCGACGGAAGGCGGGGAGTTGGTGATGTTGAAGGAGAGGCTGGTGCCGCTGATGCCGGAGCCGGCGTTGGTGGCGAGGAGAGTCTTCGCGCCGACCGTGCTGACGGTGAGGTTGGCAAAATGGGCGATGCCGGAGCCGTCGGTGTTCTGGGTGATGGTGCCGCCCAAGGCCCCGCCGCCGGTGAGGGACAGGCTGACGGGCAGGCCCACGATGGCCGCCCCGAGCGAGTTGGTGGCGCCAACCTGAATCTCAGGCGCAATCACCGCACCGGCTAATTGCTCGGAGGGTTGTTGCAAAAAGGTCAACGAAGCCAGCGGTGGAATGACCGTCACAACGTTGGTCTGGGAAAAGGCGGTGGCCCCGGTGCTGTTGGTCATGACTGCGTAAAAACCGTAGTCGCCGGCGGGAAGGGCGGCCGTGGAGACGGGATACGCGGTTCCCGCCGCGCTGGAGCCAACAAACGTTACTCCGTCGCTGTTGGTGTAGTAATAGGCGACGCTGCCCACGGTCTCCGGGACGGCCGCAACGGCTGACGCCGTAAGATTGATGATCGCGGGAGCGCCGATGAGAGTTCCGTGGGCGGGCGTGGACAACGTGACGGAGTTGATGGCGGGGGCGACTTCCTCGAGGCGGAAGCCGGCGAGGGCGTAGCCTTTGCTGTCCGTGGCCACCCCGGGAGCGGTGTTGTTGTAGATGCGGGAGAGCACGACGATTTGACCGGAGGCGCTGGGCGCGATGTTGGTCCAGATGACCATGTCGCCCTGGCCGGCCTGATGGTTTCGGCCGCTGTTGAAGGCGGCCTCATGCGTGCCCAGCAGGGTGCCGCCGACGGTGGTCGTGATGACGCCGGGGGTGTGGGCGGAGACGAAGCCCGCCACATTGGTGATGGCGCACCGGACCTAGCGGCCGGTGTAGGCGGTGTTGCCGCGACAGGCCGTGCCGGAGAAGCTGTAGGTCCGGGCCGGGTTCAGGCCGCTGATGACCAGTCCCTGGACGTCGGTGCCGTCCACTTCAATGCCGCCGGCGTTGAAATCGACGAAGGTGTTGAAGGTGGTGTAGGCCGGCGTCCCGGCGAGCAGGGGGCCGGAGGCGCCGCCATTTGCGCATCCGAGATTGGTCATGGTCACGGTGACGCCGGACAGGGTGACGCCGGTGGCGAAGTTGGTCAAAGACGCCGACTGGCTGACGCCGCCGGCGATGGTCGTCATCGTGGCCACGTTGCTGACGGAGGTGCCGCCGCCGCGCACGTAGTCCCAGTAGGTGATCCATTGGGCGCTGGCCGGGCCAGCGGTGAGGAGGAGGGACGCGCAAACGAAGCTGAAATGTAACAATCTTGTTTTCATATTTCTCGCCTGGGTAACTTGGTTGGGTGTGAGGAATGATTATGGCGGCCCGCACGGCCTGTCGAGCAAATTTTTTTACCGGAATGGCCGGCTTTCCCCATGAAGCGCGGAGCGCAGCCGTCCCGGGTGTTTTAGATCGAGCGGCGTCTCGCCCGTCCGCATTGACCCGGGGCGGGACGCCCCGTGAACTCGCCGGCGAGGACGCCGGCGCCACCCGGCGGAGCAGGATCGGCACTGCAATCAACTCGTCTCCCGGATAAAAAAAGAAACCGGACTTTCGTCCGGTTTCTTGTTTGATGATTTTTCAAATCTGCCCGCCGGCCACAGGGGCCAGCCGGCAGTTGAGGTCGCAGGCTACTGTTTTCTGATGCGATAGAAGGTGCCGGGCACCGGGGTGGTGATCACAAAGCTGGTCGTGGAACCTCCGGATGCAATGCTCGTGAACAGGTTATCCCAGCTCAAGGGAAGCTCGACCGTCGAAGTGTTTTCGATGGTGTAGAGCGCGCCGGGGACTGAGGACCACGTCAGCGTCAACTGGTCAGTGCCCACATTATAGAACGGTGCGCCAATGACGGGCTGGGCGGAGACCCCGATCGTGAACGCAATGTTGTCGATCGACCAGTCGCCGTCCGTGCCGGTGGCAGTGTTTTCGTCCGCCCAGATGACGTAGAGCGAAGAATTCGCCACCCAGCCGACGTTGGTCAGGCTGATGTTCACGTTGTTGGTGGCGAGGGCCACGTTGGTCACGGCCCCGGCAAAGGTCCACGAGTTGCTGAGGCCGGTGGTGCTGAAATACAGGCGGTGACCTGTTTGATCACCGGCCACGCCTGCCACCGTCTCCGCCAGTTCGTAGGCGACATCGAGCGTGGAGATCGTGCCTCCGCTCGTGTTGGTCAGCGTGGCCATCAAGAGGGTGCCCGCGTTGCCGGTCGGCTGGGTCGCGATGCGCCCGATGTCCGACCGCCAATAGGCGTTGCCAGATGTTCCCGGTCCGGCTTGTGATCCCAAGGCCGCCGTGATGTTTTCGACGGCGTTGGAATTCACATAACTGATCCAATCGGCATCCGTGCGGGTGCCGGAACCTCCGGGTATGCCAAAGGTGGACCACTGCGAAACTGCCGGGCGGAGGGTGAACGACTGGATGCCGCTGCCGGCCAGCCCCACGCTGATGGCCGGGGGAAGGGTGATGGCGAAGGCGGAGCTGCTGGCGGAGAGTCCGCTGCCGGCGTTGGTCGCCAACAGCGTGTTGCCCACACCGGCGGCGTTGACCGTCAGATTGTTGAAGGTGGCCACGCCGCTGCCATCCGTGGTTTGGGTGAGCGTGCCGCCCAAGGCTCCAACTCCCACCAAGGAAATGGTGATCGGCACTCCCGGAGACGGGTTGCTGTTCACGTCCAACGCCAGCACCGTGACCGCCGGGGTGATCGCGCCAAAAACCAGCGTGTCGGACGGCTGCACCTGGAAGGCAATCGAAGTCAGGGCGGGTGGGTTGGTGATGTTGAAGGCGGTGCTGCTGACTCCGACGGCTCCCGCCAGGTTGGTGGCGACGAGAGTGTTCCCGACTCCGGCCGCGCTGACCGTGAGGTTGGCGAAGTGAGCGATGCCGCCGGTGTCAGTGATGGCCGTGACCGTGCCGCCGAGCGTGCCGGCACCGACGAGGGAGAGGGTGACAGAAGCATTGGACACCGCGTTGGCGCCTCCATCGAGGGCCTTGACCTGGACTTCCGGTGCGATGATGAAGCCGGTGCGCGCTTCCGAAGGCTGCTGTTGGAAAACCAGCGAGGCCGCCGCCGCCGTCGCCGTGAAGCTGATGTTGTCAATCGACCAGTCGCCGTCCGGGCTGACGCCGTTTTCATCCGCCCAGATGATGTAGAGCGGGGAGCCGGCCGTCCAGCCGAGGGCGGCCAGGTTGAAGCTCATGTTGTTCGTGCTGAGAGCCAGGTTGGTGACGCTGCCGGCAAAGGTCCAACTGCTGGCGAGACCGGTCAGGCTGTAGAACACGCGATGGCCCCGGTGGATTTCGTTGGCATTCAACGTCACCGTCTCCGCCATCTCGTAGGCGACATTCAGCAGGTTGATGGTGGCTCCGCTGTCATTTTGCAGCGTGGCCATCAAGAGGGTGCCCGCGTTGCCGGTCGGCTGGGTCGCGATGCGTCCGATGTCCGAGCGCCAATAGGCGTTGGGGGAGGCTCCGGCAGCGGCTTGTGATCCCAGCACCGTCGTAATGGCACTGGCGGCGTTGACGTTGACCAGGGTGGTCCACTCCGCGTCCGTGCGGGTGGCATTAGCCGCTCCGGGATTGCTGAAAGTTGACCACTGCGTCACCGGCGGCAACGTCGTGAAAGTCAGGACACCGCTGCCGCCGAGGCCCACCGAAATCGCCGGGAGATTGGTGATGGTGAAGGAGGCGCTGGTGCCGCTGATGCCCGAGCCGGTGTTGGTGGCGACGAGCGTCTTCGCGCCGGCCGTGCTCACGGTCAGATTGGCAAAGTGCGCGATGCCGGAACCGTCGGTGTTCTGGGTGACTGTGCCGCCCAGGGCACCGCCGCCCGTGAGGGAGAGGGTGACGGGCAGTCCGGTCACGGCTGCGCCGAGCGAGTTGGTGGCCCCAACCTGGACTTCAGGAGCAATGACCGTTCCGATCAACTGGGCGGATGGCTGTTGCAAAAAGGTCAGCGAGGCCAGGGGCGAAACCACGGAGACGACGTGGGTCAGGGAGTTGGTGGTCGCCCCCAGGCTGTTGGTCACAATGGCAAAAAATCCATAGCTGCCTAGGCCCAGGCTCGCGGTGGAGACGGGATACGTCGTTCCGGCCGCGCTGGAGCCAACGAACGTGGTCGAGCCGCTGTTCGTGTAGTAATAGGCCACCTCGCTGACGGTCGCGCCGGAACCCGGATTGGCCGAGGCGGTGAGATTGATGACGGCGGGGACGTTGGCGGAGCTACCGTTGGCCGGGGACGTCAACGTGACGGACAACGGCGGATCGACCGGGGAAACACCCGCGAAGATGATTTCGTCGTAGGCGATCGACTCGGCCGCCTGGCTGGAGTTGCCGGTGGAGGTGAGTTTCAAGCTGGCGGAGGTTGCCGTCACGCCGTCCGGGATGCTGAAGGTGAGCGTGGCGTAATTCGTCTTGAGCAGGCCAAACGGAAGCGTGTCGAGGTCGATGGCGGTTGCTTGTGAATCGTAAAGAGTCTGTGTGGTCATGTCGCTAAACGTGAGAACCCCCTTCACAAAATCCAGCGTCGTGCCAGACCCCTCGTAGTCGTTGCCACCGACGGTGCCGCCGAGGAACACTTTCACGGAGACGGTGCGGTTGGTGTAGCCCGAGATGGTGACGCTGCCGAAGGTGACTTCCGTCTGCCGGGTGATCGTCCGGTTGGCGCTCACAAAGTATTTGGTGCCGGTCTTGCGGGCATTGGCGTCGGCCAGCGAAGCGGTCGCAGGGGCGTCATTGCCTGCGATCGCAGCGGCGGCGACTTGACCGAGGGTGTCGTTAGGGGTGGCCGCTACGCCGGCGTTCGTGACGTACAGGGTCGAAAACGAAAGCTCGGTGACCGACCCGGCAAAGCTGTTCTGCCCGGCCGTGGCCTCCTCGAAGCCGGTTCGGCCAAGGACGTTGGTCACGTCGGCGGCGTGGGTGCGGTTGGTGAACAGCGCGCCAAGGAGCAGCAGTGTAGCCCAGACGAAATTGCGGACGAATAATGTTGTTTTCATTTTGTTTGACGAATTGTTTGGTGAGATTTAAAAAAGCATTAAGCAAGCAGACACAATTTGGCCAGAACAAAAACGAAAAATCTTGCCGGGACCGCGCGAGGCCGCATGGGGTGTCGGTTCCCCTGGAGAAACCGGCTTCCGAAGCGGGTGGCGTCAGCCTTGACCGGGCCGCGCCACCGGATTAAAAAAATTATGAAACAGGACTTGCCAAGCATCCGCCCCGCCGTCTAGGCTCCGCACTCCTTTTTATGGGACGCCCTGCAATCCGCAAGGCGGCGGCAAGCGTGGCCTGGTGCCACCAACAAAATAAAAATTTATGCCAGTTCGAATTCGCATGAAACGGGTCGGGACGAAAAACACGCCGGTCTATCGCATCGTGGTGGCCGACGGACGCAGCCCGCGGGACGGCAAGTTCCTCGAGGAGCTCGGCACCTACCAGCCGCTCAAGGCCGGGGACAATTTCACCCTCGATCTCGACCGCGCCAAATACTGGTTGAGCAAGGGCGCGCAACCGAGCGAAACCGTGGCCAGCTTCATCAAGAAGGCTGGCAAGGCGGTCGTGGTCGCTGCCTGATTTTTCGCCCGCCGCCCACCGCCATGCAGGCCTTCCTGGAAACGGTCGTGAAAGGGCTGGTGTCGCACCCCGAGCAGGTTCGCATCACGCCGGTGGAACGGGGCGGGCTGACCGTCTATGAACTGCGGTTGGACTCATTGGACGTGGGCAAGGTCATCGGTCGGCAGGGCGTGATGATCAACACCATCCGGTCGCTGCTGCTGGTCGGCAGCGCGAAGAAGAATTTGCGGTGTGCGGTGGAAATCGTGGAAGACAGGCCGGCCGCCTGAGGCCGGCGGCGGCGCGGCCATGAAAATCGACGTGCTCACCTTGTTCCCGGCGATGTTCGCCGGGCCGCTGGATGTGAGCATCGTGCAGCGGGCGCGGACGGCGGGTCTGCTGGATTTGCGGATTCATAATTTACGGGATTACACCCATGACCGTCACAAGACGGTGGATGACGCGCCGTTCGGCGGCGGGCCGGGCATGGTGTTGAAACCCGAACCGATCTTTGCAGCGGTGGAAAAGCTGACGGACGAACGGACGCGCGTCGTTTTGATGACGCCCGCCGGACGTCCGTTCAACCAAGCGCTCGCCCGCGAACTGTCCGGCCAGGAGCATCTGCTGCTGATCTGCGGCAGCTACGAAGGGATCGATGAGCGCGTGATCGAGACGCTGGTGGATGACGAGATTTCGATCGGCGACTACGTGCTGACCAACGGCGGGCTGCCCGCGATGATCGTCATCGACGCGGTGACGCGGCTCCTGCCCGGTGCGCTCGGTGACGATGAAAGTTCGCACGACGAGTCGTTCAGCCACGGATTGCTGGAATACCCGCACTACACGCGGCCGGCGG
>Ga0049084_10001237_pt1 | contig 10528 bp, 8 predicted proteins | sample GreLakmeON33MSRF_FD_66720 | JGI IMG/M metagenome (GOLD analysis project Ga0049084, IMG submission 66720) | Freshwater lentic microbial communities from great Laurentian Lakes, MI, USA - Great Lakes metaG ON33MSRF | ecosystem: Environmental > Aquatic > Freshwater > Lake | place: Great Lakes... | reverse complement strand
CAAGAGCGGTGCGCCGAAAAATCCTGCAAGACATTTCATGGGGATTAAAGAAGGGGGAGCTGATCCGAACCGATAGTCCGGTTTGGCCGGTTAGCAAGCCCCGCGCTCAGAGGGGAATTGATTCGTTGCAGCGGAATGGACCTGCCACCGCCAAAATAATAATGCCCTTTGCAAATTGGCATGAACAAAGCATGATCTCAGCCGTCCTACGCCGCAGTAAACTTTTACCATCCGTCGCATCGTTCACCCTTTCGCCTCTTCACCCTTTGGCAATCGCCGCCCACTGGCACCCCATCATGGCAGACGAAAATGAATCCTCCTCCTCTGGCAAAAAACGCCGGATCATCCATTGGAATCCCGAAGCAGGTCGCGAGACCGCGCAGCGCCGGTGGACTTTGAAGCGCCTGCTGCTGTGGAGCGTAGGCGGTTTTTTCGGTTTACTGCTGACGGCGAGTGTGGTTATCCGCGTCGCCAAGCTGGTGTTGGGGCCGCAGATCTTTCAGCCGAGTGAAGCGGTCGCCGTGAGCGCGCAGACCCATGACGATGCGAACACGGCTTTCGTGAGCCAGTCGAAGGCGGAATTGGCCCACGCGACCGCGACCAAAGCGCTCAACGAGCTGCGGCGCCTGCCGCACGATCACCCGGTGCAGTTGCAGCGATTGATTTTGATCACGAAATCATTTCAGGAGGGTGAAAGCCTCTTGTCCGGCCACGAATGGTCCCGGGCCTTTTCGACGTTTTCGGCGCTCAACACCGACATGGATACGTTTAGCCGCAACGTGAAAGCCAAACACGATGCGCAGCAGGGTTATGATGCGATTTTGGTGCGGATCAAATATCTGGAACGGGCGCGCAATTTGGCTCCGGGAGCGCTGGAATCTGCGTTTGAAAATGCCGGAGCCGGGCGCAAGCTGCTGGACGACGGCAACTTTCTCGGGGCGAAGACATCATTTGATGAAGGCTTCGCGGAGCTCAAGAAAGCGGAGCGCGTCTTGGCAGGTCGCGTGCAAGAGAATCTCTTGAAAGGGCAACTGGCGTTGACCAAGGGGCAGCGCGATTTGGCGAAAACGTCTTTCGATGCGGCGCTCGAATTGGCTCCGGGCAATGAGATCGCGTTGGCCGGACTAAAGCGGGCGGAAAACATCGATCGCGTTTACGCACTCCTGCTGCAAGGCGAAGGATTCGAGAAGGAGGCGCAGTATGCCCGGGCGGCGGAATCATATCAAAAAGCATTCTCACTCGACGGGGTTTCCGCAGCCGCTCAGGCCGGCCAGGCGCGGGCGAGTCGCTTGGAGAAAGAGACCCGATTTGAAACGGCATTTTCGGCGGCGAAAGCCTCGGTCAAACGTCGGGATTGGTCGAAGGCGATTATCGAGTTTCAGACGGCGCTGAAGGTCTATCCGCAGAAGACGGACGTGCAGGCAATGTTGCGCTCGGCCCGCGAAAACGAGCACCGCGACGCCGTGCAAAAGGCACTCACAAAGGGATTCTCCTATGAAAATCAACACCAGTGGAAAGAGGCCCGGGATGCCTACGCCGAGACGCTCAAGCTCGAGCCCGACCTGCCGGATGCGAAGGAAGCCTATATTCGCTGCGGCTCGATGATTCGGACGCTGCTGGAATACGACCGCCTGATTGAGAACGCGAAGCAGCTGGCAAATAATGCCGAGTTTCAAGCGGCGATCAGAATCTTTAGCCGGGCCATGGCGATCAAACCCGGTTACCCCCTGCCCAACGATGACACGATGGAGCAGCTCCACACTGTGCTGACCGCGCAGAGCAAGCCAGTGGATGTGACCTTTAAATCGGATGGTAAAACGCATGTCTCGATCTCCAATTTTAAGCAGCCGAGCCAAGCGGAAACTTTCACGGTGAAGGTTCTGCCCGGTGACTATCAAGTGATCGGTCGCCGAAAGGGGTATACGGACGTGCTCATTTTGCTCCAAGTGCGCAATGGAACGACCCCGCCGACGGTGACGGTCATTTGCCAATTTGCTGCGGATCGCACCTGACTTTCCGTCACCATGCACCACCGCCCACTCGGCCTCCCTCTTTTTGCAGCAGTGTTGGTCGCGGCCTCGCACCTCGCGGCCCAGGACACGCGCAGTTCATCGGCTACCGGCCCCGCGACGTCGGCTCAAAAGAATGCGGGTCGAGCCTCGGCGCGCGGTCCCTTGCCCGATCCGGCGTTGCTTGATGGGTCGACTCAGTTGCCCGAGAAAAAATCTGAACACGGCATGCTCGGTGAGTTCGAGATACCGGGGGACGAAAACTCCAAGAGCGATAAAGTCGGTGGGCAGCAACCGCCGCCCGGAATGCCTTCGGGTGGTGGCCAAGCGGACCCCAAGGGCGCGCAGGGCGCTCAGGCTGCTATGCCGCAGGGTGGAGGCGCGGCCGGCGGACAACCGCAAGCAGGGCAGGAGCCACCGAAGGGTGGGGCACCCGGGGGACCGAGTGGTGGTCAAAACGATCCCAATGCCAAGGCCGAGGGCATTCAGGTCGCCGAACTCCAGACGGACGAATCGGCCGGTCCGGCTGGGCAGGGTGGCGCGCCAGATCCAAATACGAAGAAACCTCAGCCGGTCGCGATCGGCGATCCGGCGAGGCAAATTAAGCCCGCGGCCAATGCGCCCGGGGTGGTCGGGGCCCAAGTCCCCGCCGGGAACACCCAGCAGATGGAGAAGGCGACCGGTGGTGCGGCGAAGGGTTCTTCCGGCAACAGCGGCAACAAGGGCGTCGAAAGAGGGCGGGTCATGCCGGCTGGGCTGTAGGTTAATTCTCGCTACATTTGGATATCCCCATCTTGTGAAAAATTTCCGCTCTTGGCTCCCACTGTCGGTGTTTTTATTGGCGGCGACACTCGCGCAGGCCGCGACGTTGATTTATCCGGTCGAGGCGATCGACGACCTCTGGCAACTGCCCGCCGACGATTTTCGTCAAAAATATGCAGGGATTAATATCAGTGGCATTGGGCCTAGCGACGAGGGCTGGTATGTGCGCTACAAACACGAGAACCTGACCTACCTGTTTGGGCCCTTGGCGGACAGCGAGGCCGCGCGGAAGAAGAAGTGGGAGCTCGAGGCCGTGCGTGATGCGGCGATCCGGAATCGGCCCAATCTTACCTCGAGCAAGGTCGACTATGTAAAGTTCACCTATTCTGGCGTGTTTGGTAAAGGTGGTGGCGATGGGTCGGGCGCCGGCGCCGGTGGTTCGCGGATGTCGAAGGATGGCAAGAGCGGACCGGACGGAGACCTCGATGGTGACGGCATTCCGAATTCAAAGGACAACGACATGGACGGTGATGGAATTCCTAACGATCAGGATACCGACAGTGACGGGGATGGCGTTCCGAATGGAAAAGACGACTACGCGTTTGGGACAAATCCTGACGGTGACGGTAAGGGAGGGATCGCGAAAGATGGCTCTGGCGATGGGCAAGGCGACGGGGCCGGAGGCGAGGGTAAAGACGGCAAGGGAGGGAAGGGCGGAAAAGATGGTCAGATGGCGGGCCTTGATGGACAGGGCGGCGACGGCGCGGGCGGCGACCAAGCGGGTGGCCAAGACGGCAAGGGCGGGAAAAAAGGCGGCAAGGGCTCCAAGAGCGGCGGTGTCGGTGACGGCGGCGACGGTTCTGAGGGCGGTGGCCAGCAAGGTGGAGCCCAGAAGGTCGCTTCGGCCAAGGGCGGAAAAAGTGGTAGCGCCGGAGGACAACAAGGCGGCCAAAGTGGGCAGTCCGGTCAGCAGGCCGGCCAAGCCGGAAGCCAAGGAAGCAGCGGTGGTCAGAGTGGCGGCCAGCAAGGGCAGGGCGGCTCGCCCGGTGGTCCTTCGGGTGGTGGACAGGGAGGCGGTGGCAATCCGCTCCAGTTGATCGGTGCGCTGCTGAGGGCTATTCTCGGTCTTTGAGTTTTGGCTGATGCGGAATTCGGCCAGAAGAGTGCGGCGCGCCCTGAGGGCCAACGCGGGCGGCTACAGGTCTTGCACCGCGATGAACGCCCCGCCGTGTTGGTAGGTGAGTTCACGCATGAGGTTCGCGAACTTCACGCCCGTGTTTCCCATGGAAAATTGAAATTGGATCGTGGTCGGAAAGCCAACGGCGTTGATCACGACTTTTCGCTGACCATTCTCATCCGCCGGATTTAACTCATCGAGGCGGCGCAAGACCGGATCGGCGGTTTCGGTGAACTCATCGCCAAAGACATAAATGCCCATGCGCATATTTTCGTCTTTCGGATCAAAAAGGGTGCGCATGGCTCGATAGATTCCAGGCACAGGATTGCTGATGGTGTCAGCGTCATAACGGCGAAGCGTGCGCTTGATGGCTTGGCGGGTATCGGGACTATCCGGCAGCCAGCCCCCGTTGCGCCCTCCGCCCATCACAAAGCGACCGTCGGCATCGAGGACTTGGATACCTTCGATAGAGGGATACACGTCGAGCACCTCCTCGATTTTCCGAATCGCCACCGCCCAAAGACCACCGGTGTTGGGGTCGCGCATGGAACCCGAGGTGTCGATGACGAACGCGATGTAATTGCTGCCCACCGGCACGCCGACCGGCAGCGGCTTGACGTCCTTCAACTCGATCTCAGGTTTCTTTTGGCGCGCCGCGATTTCCTTCTTCAATTCGTCGATATCGACGAGCATGGCCTCCAAGCCTCGTTTCTCCAGCTGCAACTTGCGATCAAGGTCGTCGAGGAGTGCGTGGATCGAGTCGTTGCGGAGGCGAGTGTCGGTGACGAGGGTGGCCACGCGGGCGTTGCTGCGATCGAGGTCTTCTTTGCTGTTTTTAAGTTTCGCGATATCGAGCAGGTGCGCCGCCATAATTGTGCGGAGGGAGGCGAGGGCATCGAGTTTCTCCTTTTCGCGCGAATCAATGCTCAGGACAAAAATCAAAATGACGGCGCCGAAGCCGCAGCAAATGCAGTCGAGAAACGCCAAGCTGAAGATTTGAGTGGGACGGCGGCGAATCATAGGTCAGGCCAAGATTTTGCCGGGCTGATGAGCGCGCCGCGAGTGGCGTTGGCGAGTTCCCAGAAAAGTGCGGGGCCGGCCGGGTCTCCGCTCATCGGAAAAAGAATCGTGCTGATCGGGATGCGCGGCGGAAGCTGTTTGGTGGCGATTTTAAAAAATCGGATGCGTTCGTCCTGCCCGACGTCACCGTCGTAGGGCAAGGAGTCGCTCTTGGTTGGCAGCCCGTCGGTGAACAGGACGATACTGTCGGGCAGGCGAGGGAGGAAGCGCACCGCGGTGAATGCTTTCTCTAGATTGGCGCCACCCTTGGGGACGACGGTGTCGAGTTGTTTGACGATCTCGTTGATCGTTTTTTTGTCGCGCGTGCTGAACCACTCGTCGCCGCGGTCGACGAGCACGGGCGTAACCTCGTCGTTAAAGAACAGAATTTGAAAGCGAGTGTCCGGACCGAGCGAGGCGATCATCCACTGGAGGGCATGGATGGTGCGCCGCCATTTCGGAGCTTCCCGTTTCCTTTCATCCGAATCACCCAGTCGTGCGGTGGCGGTGTCGATCGTCTCGTCCAGCATCGATCCGGAACAGCGGACGATGAAGACGATGAATTCACCGGTGAGTTTTACGCCCGTGAGGTATTGGCGCCGATCAATATTGGGAATGGGCACCGGGGCGAAATCCTCGGTGGGCAGGTTCTTCTTTTCGCCGAGGAGCGTCGCGAGTGCGTCCTTCATCGCACCGGTCTGTTGCAGCATGAGCAACAGTTCACGTTGGCGGCTGCTGAGCTTCAACTGGTCCTGAGTGCTCTTCGCATTGACGTCGTCCAGTTCGAGCTGGGCTGCCGCCAGGACTTTGGCGAGTCGGTCGATTTCGGCTTGGCTGAGCGTGATGGTGCGCTCCATCGCCTTCGTGCGTTCACGGAGTTCATTCACATCCGTTTTATCCACTTTCATTTTTGAAGCGACCGTGAGCACAAAAACGAGAATGACCGCGCCGAAGCCGCAGCAGATACAATCCAAGAATGCTAGGCTGAACACCTCCGTTTCACGACGTTTCGCGGCAATCGACATGGCGGCGGGTGCGGCGACGCTAAACGTCTTGCCGGTGGGCTTCGGGGCAATAGGCGAACAACACTTCAGCGGAGACCGCGCCGGTCTTGAGCGAGAGCCGGTCGCCCGTTTCGACCGGGACACGGGGCGTGACCTCGCCGCTGTGGACGATCGTGGGATCGATAAACCAAAGTCGGCCGGCGTCGCGCACCAGCGGAATCAAGCAATCGTCGCCGCAGAAGGATGCGGGGAGCGTTAAATTGGGCCGCGCGTTGGCCGCACCAATGGTGAAACGTGCACCTGAGCCGAGGGCGTGACCCAGCCCTTCGATAATCGCGTGCGTGGGCGCGGGGCGCGACTCGGAGTGGCGGGCTTTCTGGAAACGGAGTTCCCACGCCCGGGTGGCGGCGCGCCGCGTGTCGGAGAGGGGCATCGCGATTTCGACGGCAACATCCGACAAATCACTGGAGACCGCCAGACGGTTCACCCCGATCCGCGCGGCCCCTGCGGCCGCCGCCCCGGCGGGGAGCTGAATCTGACGTGAAAACCCGACGGCCCGTAGTTTGGCTTCAAGTCCCGGGACTCCGGCACTCCGAGCGCTCAATGCGACCGTGCAAAGTCCGGGCGCCAACGCGGCATGATCCACAAATGACTGCACGCCGTGAACGAGCGTGGCCACAAACGCGTTCGCGTCGCTCGTGAGCTGTTCGTGTTTCGCGAGGAGTTCGTAGTTACGGGTGGCCGTATTGATTTGGTAGCGATGCTCCTGGGCCCCACTGACCAGGAAATTTTTTGTCTGGCGGAAGAAAATTTGTTCGACCCGGCCGTCTTCCAAAATGTCGAAGGCGGTGTGGCGCAAGAACCGATTACCCATCGTGGCGGTCAGGTGCTTGAGCAAATGGGCGTATCCGGAATTGGGGAGGTGTAAGAAGTTTTTACGTTCCAAGCGCTCCTCCACGGTGAGGACCGTGAAGTCCGCACCCTCCAAATGCACGTCGACGACGACGACCGGCAACGTCGGGTTGAAGCCCGGTGCGCGGGGGTCGCACAACGCGGCGCACGCCATATCCACGATCCCGGCGAGCGGAAGCTTGAGCTCGGCAGCCATCCCGAGCAGCAGGCCCACTTTCTCCTCTTCGGCGGCGGCGTCTTTTAAATAGGAACCCGGCACGGCAAGCACGATTTTTTCGAGCGGACCGGAAGCGGCAATGAGCTGTTGGATGAACTCGCGCAGGAAGAAGAACGACAGTTCGGAGCCCGACGGTGAGCGCGTCGGGATGTTTAGCGTGGAGACGGTATCATGAGCCAGCTTGGACCAAAACGCGTGAGCGACGCGCCGGGGATGGACGAACCACATGTCTTCAGCGGCGCGCCCGAAGGAAAAATGGCTGCCTTCGTGGTAGGCGAAGCCGGGCCAGTCGGTGGCACCTTTGCTGTCGGCGATTGCCAGTAGCTTGGTGTCGGTGTGATCGCTCGCCGCGGTGAGAAATCCTGCGTCGCAAAGTTCGATTCCAATCGTGGGCATGGGAGAGGGATTACGTGAAACTCCGGGCTGCTTCTTCCTTGGTCGGCACTTTCATCACGTCGATGAGTTTGTCGCGGCAGTAAGTCTGCGTCTCGATGACGAACGACTCCTGCTGGGATTGCACGATGTGCAGGACATACATGAGCACGATACAAAGCATGAGGCCGACAAAGGTGGAATTGAACGCGAGGCCCAGATTGGCGGTGAGTGCCGAGATGTCGCCCTTGATCGCTTGTTCAGCGAAAGAGAGCGCGTCGCCGATGCCGCGCACTGTGCCGACGAAGCCGATGGCCGGGATGGCCCACGCGATGTAGCGGACGAGCGAAAGCGAGGAGTCGAGTTGATCCGCCGCGATCTCGGCACGTTCCTTAACGGCGTTGGACGCGTCTTGGATTGAGGCGGTCGCATGGAAGCGGTGCAGCGCCGCGAGGATACACTCGGGGAGCAGCCGCTCGCGCCAGCGCGGTTCTCGGCCTATAGCGGTGCGCAGTTCTTTGTAACGATCAAAGGCGTCTTCCGGAATAATGCGTTCGCCGGGTTGCACGCGGACAAAGTCCTGTTTCAAGAGCTTCCGCTCCCGGCTCACTTGAAAGAGTTTATAGGAGAGAACGATGAGGCCCCACGTGCAAAAGATGACCTCCACCATGGGCTCGGGATCTTTGATGATCAGATAAATGGATCGTTCTTCGGCCACCTGTGAGCCCGCCTTGCCTTGATCGGCCATCACCTTCCGTTCGATCATCAGCTCATTCGCCCGAGGTGTGACGACGTGACGATAAAACATTGTCACCCCGAGAATCGCGACGAGGAGGCCCAGATTGGGCACCAAGAATTCAAGTGAAAGAATGCCCTTGTTTCGAGAAATCATAGTCCTAGAATTTTCACAGGTTGATGAGCGACAGGCGTAAAATGCAGATTCTGAAGGGGGTTCTTGGGGCAAAGCGGCCGGTCAAAGGGTGCGCTTGGGGGGCTCTCGACGAATTCGCATACTCAGTTGAATAAAAAAACGAATACGTATTATTTAGTACGAGTCTATTAGTAAGCAAACGCGTCTTTTCTTTTTTCCCCATGGAAATTGTCCCAGCCACCCGCCCTGTCCTAAAATTAATTTTCGGCTTCGGTACCGCGCTGGCGGTATTGAGTTGGAGCGGCTGCTCATCCGTCGCGCCTTCCCGCACAGCAACGGGTGCCGGTGCCGGTGCCGCCCTCGGTGGCTTGGGTGGTGCCGTCGTGGGAAACAACAGTAGCCTCGGAACCGGGACCGGCGCTGCGATTGGCGTGGGCGCGGGTGCCCTCATCGGCGGGATCGTCGGCATGGTGCAGGATGCGAAGGACCGGAAGGAGCAGGATCGTCTCGCCCAAGAACGCGCTTATCAGCAAGAGCTGGCCAAGAAGCGCAGTGTGGATGCGCGCATGAAAGCGGAGAGCGACGAGGAGTTGGCGATCGCTCAGGGTTTTCGCATCTCTGATATCGAGCTGACCGATGCGCAGAAGAAAAAAGAAAATGCCGACGAGCGTCTGAAAAGGCTCCGGGACGAGCGCGCCGGATATCTGGCCAAGAAAAAGGCGCTCGACGACGCTCACGACAAGACGCTGCAAGCCGAAGCGGCGATTGCTAGCTTGGAGGAAGAGTTGGCGCGCCTGAAGGGTGACGTGCCGGTTGCGAAATCAACGGCGGCTGAAGGTAAAATTGCGCCGTCCCCGGCGCTACCCGGCAACTCGCCGACTGGTTCGGCGGTGAAACCGAGTTTGTGATCCGGGACGAGCGCTAAGAGGTGCTCATCAAGGTCGTCCTCCAACCACCGGTAACCATCGCCTCCCGAGTGATGAACCCGAACGCCTGTCTGAGGATCTTTTCGGCGCTACTGAGCTTCTTTTTGGTCGCGCTCGCGACCGGGTGCCGAGGGACGACCTACGCCGTGAAAGTGGATGCCTCGGCCAAATCCGCTGCCTCGAGGCCGAGCACGGACGGGCAGTCCTACAAGATCAGGAGCAAGAATCCCGTCCTCGGTGAAGAAAATCTGCGCTACAAAGAGGCGGCTGAATATGTGAAGACCGCGCTGTCGGGAAAAGGTTTGTTCGAAGCCCCCAACACCGAAGCAGCGGACCTGATTGTCGAATTGGATTATGGGGTGGACGCGCCGCGCACGAAGATCGAGACGGTCAGTGTGCCGCGCTACGCGCAGGTCGGTGGCGGGGTTCGTTACGAGCAGGTTCCCGTCACGGATGCACGCGGCAACACGAGTTTGCGAACCGTGGCGGTTTACGAGACGCCGCGCACGGAGCTCGTCGGGTTTGAGGAAATGCCGCAACGCGTGACGGTCTACGAAAAATATCTCCGAATCACCGCCCGCGAAAACACCCTCGGTGTCGAAGGTCGCCCGCCGCCGGAAATCTGGCGGGTGCAAACGAGCACCGAGGACGAGAGCAAGGACCTGCGGAAATATTTACCCATCATCGCATCGGCTGCGGCTGACAATATTGGGCGAGACACGGGGAAGCCGACGGTGATTAAGGTGAAAGATCCTTCGCAGGTCGTGGATTTCATTCGCAGGGGAATGGCGGAATCCGCTGCGAATGCGTCCACGGTGCCAGCGCAACCGCCCAAGATCTGATTTCGGAACTAAAGATACTCGGCCGTGCGCACGGCGCGCATCGGGTAGGTGCCGCCGTCGGGCCGACACCACGTGGGGCACTCGAGTGCGGTGGAGGCGCGGTTGCGTGCAGGGCCGATACCACCCACGCCCCACGTAGGGAGCAGGGGCAGGAGGCTGCGGCCGGTGATCACCGCCGGCACGCTGGCGCCCGCGACTTTGAGGAAGGTGGGTGCGAAATCGAGGTGGCTCACAAAATCGTCGACTACCCGCCCGGCGGGAACGCGACCGGGCCAGCGCACGCGAGGGGTTGCTCGCGCCGCGATCCTCGAGCGTGCCAGAGAGCATGCCCGCTTCAGCGATCTGCCAGATCGGCTGACCGGTGAGAACGGCACTGC
>Ga0049084_10001236_pt1 | contig 10529 bp, 11 predicted proteins | sample GreLakmeON33MSRF_FD_66720 | JGI IMG/M metagenome (GOLD analysis project Ga0049084, IMG submission 66720) | Freshwater lentic microbial communities from great Laurentian Lakes, MI, USA - Great Lakes metaG ON33MSRF | ecosystem: Environmental > Aquatic > Freshwater > Lake | place: Great Lakes... | reverse complement strand
TAAACACCGATAGCGATGTGATCGCAGGAAAGATATGGGCGGAAATTGCTCCGATCTTCGGTGTCCCCAACGCGCCACTGCCACCGGTACATGTGGTTAAAGAGCGCCGCGCAACGCTACGTCATGTTCTTGGTATCAATGACTTGCGAGCGACTACAAAATCACATCTGGCGAACCTAATTTTAGCAGGCGACTGGGTGAAGTCGGGCATGCCCTGTACACTGGAAAGCGCGATTCAGTCAGGTTTTAAGGCCGCTGCACTTGCCGTAAGACCCCTAAGGCGATTCTAAGCACCTGATTTTGCGCCCTTTTTCCAGCTTCCAGGCCCTCACCATGGGTTGCCTCACGCGCAGTTTTAGGTAACATGCGCGATGCTTTGAAGGCAGGTCGATGTGTGGCCGGCTTGGACAACGAAGGGGTAACGAGATGATCAATCTGATTCTTCCAAACTTACGCAACGCCGTGATCACGTCCGTTGTACTAACGCTGGCTGTTTTTTGGTTCACCACGCAGGGCCAAATCGGTGGACAAGAGATCGTGATTACAAAATATCTCCATGTGCTGAGCAGTGTCATGTGGGTGGGCTTGCTGTGGTATTTCAACTTTGTGCAAATCCCCAGCATGCCGAAAATTCCCGATGAACAAAAACCGGCCATCAGCAAAGTGATTGCACCTACAGCGCTGTTCTGGTTCCGTTGGGCCGCCATGGCCACGATTCTCACCGGCTTATTCTTGGCTTATATCTCCGGCTACTTGATCGAATCCATTACGCTGGCCGAAGGCTCACGTACGATTGGTATTGGCATGTGGCTGGGCGCCATCATGGCGTTCAACGTGTGGTTTGTAATTTGGCCCAATCAAAAACGCGCGCTTGGCATTGTGGAAACAACGCCTGAGTTGAAAGCCAAGTCGGCGCGCACCGCGATGCTGTTCAGCCGCACCAACATGATCCTCTCGGTCCCCATGCTGTTCTGCATGGTCGGCCAACAGAATGGGGTTGTTTGGTAAACAGACGAGCCGAAGACCGGAATATCAAACGGGGGCCCAAAAAGGTCCCCGTTTTCTTTTGCTATATGGCGATTAAGGCCGCCGCGACCGCTCGGCCTTCAGACATCAACACATTGTAAGTTCGGCACGCTGATCCCGTATCCATGACATCGGCACGAAAGCCCGCAGCCTTGAAGCGCGTGCGAAGTGTAGCGGGGATCGGCAGAGTTTTGGGGCCGCATCCCAACAAGCACACATCGATCTCAGATGTGTGCGCTAACAAAAGGTCGATGGCTTCATCGCTGAGGGAGGCTAGATCGGTTGCAGGCCATGAGAGTGCTTGGCGGGGTAACACGAAAACACCACTCGTATAAACCTGACCCGAAATGATAAATCGCCCTGCCCCGTACTTTTGAATCTTGGGGCGATCAGCAACAGCGGGCAATGGCGAACGCTTGATATCCATCAGGGCAAAACACCCAAACTGGCCGCATCACTTCAATTGGCGTTCATACTCGGGGACCTGAGCAACGCCAGGCTGCGTGTTGGTAAAGTCTTCACGGCGCATTTCAAAATACACCAAAACGGGCAGCGCAATGTAGACCGTCGAATATGACCCTACAAACATGCCCCACATCATCGCTAACGAGAACCCTTGCAACGTCGGGCCACCGATGGTGACCAAGGCAAGCACGGCAAGCGTGGTGGTTAAATTTGTCACCAGCGTACGGGACAAGACTTTGTTCAACGACAGATTCAGCAGATCAGGCGTGTTCATCTTCTTGTATTTACGCAGCATCTCGCGAACGCGGTCGTAAACGACCACTGTATCGTTAATCGAGAAACCCGCGATGGTCAAAACCGCAGCGACGGTATTGAGGTCAAACTGCGCTTGGGTGATAGAGAACAACCCGATGGTCGAAATCACGTCATGGGTCAGTGACAAGCACGCGCCCAGTGCGAACTGCCACTCGAAGCGGAACCACACGTAAACGCCAATACCGATTAGTGCCAAGGCAATCGCAAGGGCTCCATTGATGATCAGCTCACTGCCAACTTTCGGACCAACCACTTCGGTACGGCGAATCTCGAAGCGCTCGCCGATGGCCGTTTGCAGCGTTTTGAGTGCCGCGACCTGGGCGGTTTCGCCCCCTGGCTGCTGCTGAACACGAATCATCAAATCGCGATCTTCATCACCAAAAGTGGTAATTGAAACATCACCAAGCCCGATCTCATTTAACGCACTGCGCGTAGCGCTTAAATCAAATGCTTCTTTCGAGCGCGCCTCGATCAAGATCCCGCCAGCGAAATCGATGCCGAAATTCAAGCCTTGCGTCGCCAATGACACCAAGGACCCCACAACCAAGATCATAGAGAAGGTAAACGCGTAGACACGGACGCGAATGAAATCATAAAAAAATTCTTTTGGCAGATACGCCATTATGGGTTTCATGGGTCGATCCTACAGCGGCAATACGGTACGCTTGGCCGAGCGAAACCAAAGCCAGATAAGAAGGCGCGTAATCATGACCGCCGAGAACATGGACGTCATGAGCCCTAAGACCAACGTCACGGCAAAGCCCTTGACCGGGCCGGTGCCGAGAAAATAAAGCAGCAATCCTGCGATGACGGTCGTTACGTTAGAATCCAAGATCGTCATAAACGCTTGGCTGAATCCCGAGCTCAGCGAATTGAGCAAAGTTCTCCCGTTGTTATATTCCTCGCGCATCCGCTCGTAGATCAGCACGTTTGCATCAACCGCCATGCCAAGCGTCAGCACAACGCCAGCAATACCAGGCAAGGTTAAAGTTGCGCCAATAATGCTCATCAGTGCGAACAGTAAAACGATATTCACTGTGAGCGCGGCGACGGCGAATAGGCCAAAGGTGAAATACGCCAACACCATGAAGCCCGCGACCAAGATCACGCCGATGACGCTGGCCGTTTCCCCCGCAGCGATCGAGTCAGCACCCAGCCCTGGCCCAACTGAACGCTCTTCAAGTATAATCAAAGGTGCAGGCAGCGCGCCTGCACGAAGCAAGAGCGCTAAGTCTTGTGCGTTCTGAACTGTGAATGATCCTTCAATGTATCCGCTGCCACCCGTGATGGGGCTTTTAATGTTGGGGGCACTAATCACCGTGTTATCCAGGACAATGGCTAAACGCTGATTGACGTTGGCAGCCGTGACACCGCCGAACCGACGTCCACCTTGGGTGTCAAAGCGGAAGGTAACAACGGGTCGACCTTCCTGAAATGTTGCTTGGGCATCTACCAAGCGCTCGCCACTCACTTCAACACGGCGGCGCACGGCATAACGCTCGGGGTCGTCTTTTCCACCTGGAACCATCATGACCCCTGGCGGAACGTTGCGTGGGTCGGTCATGGCTGTGACGCCCGGTTCGAGAAGATGAAAATTCAACTTCGCGGTTTGCCCGATCAGCGCCTTAATACGCTCGGGGTTATCGACACCGGGCAATTCAACGATAATGCGGTCTGAGCCCGAGCGCTGAATCGAAGGTTCGCTGGTTCCGAACTCATCCACACGACGGCGAACAATTTCGATGCTCTGGCTCATCGCCGCAATCTCGCGCTCTTTCTTGACCTTGTCAGGGATTGTAATGTGGAGACGCCCCTCGTCGAGTGACTCGACATTCAAATCGACAGCAGCCTTTACAATCAGATCTCGCGCCTGCTTGAATTGCTCTGGGTCTGTAATGGAAACGAAGACGCCATCTTCGGCCGCACGGAGATTGCGAAACCCAATGCGTGGCTCACGCAAAGTGGCGCGAACTGTTTCTTCCAAATTAACAATTTGCTCTTTCGTAACCGCATCAAGATCGACTTCGAGCAGCAGATAAGAGCCGCCCTGTAAATCAAGCCCGAGTTGAATCGGCTTGAGCACATTTGTCATCCATGACGGTAGAGAATCTCGGAAGCCTTTGGTCATGAGGTTTGGTGATGCAAACACAAAGCCCAGAAAGCTAATAGCCAAAACCAGGGCTACTTTTGATGCGGAGTAATGTAACATCTGTGGGGTCTAGACGCGACGCGTGCGTCCTATTCCTTTTTATCTTTGTCGGCGTCTTTTTTGTCAGAGTCGTTAGCGGCAACGGGCTCCGTCTTATTAAGCACGCTAGAGATCATGTCGCGCAACACCCGCACCCGGACGCCATCGGCGATTTCTACCTGCAACTCGCGCTCGGTTTCCATCACTTTGGTAACCAGGCCGATAATGCCGCCATTGGTCACAACACGGTCACCACGACGCACCGCTTCAAGCATCGCTTTGTGTTCTTTCATCTTCTTTTGCTGAGGGCGGATGAGCAGAAAGTAGAAGACGACAAAGATCAGGATGAGCGGAATGAATGCGGTGAAGGCGCTGGCAGGGTCGCCAGCAGCAGCCTGGGCGTAGGCCGGGGAGACGAACATCCGAGACTCCTATTAATGGTCATGCGCACGCAGCGCGCAATTAATACGGTGGCAGCCGAGACGCCGCCTAAAGCGGGCGGACTATACTCAGGCAGGGGGGCATTGCAAACACTATCAGTTGCGGTTTAGGGAAACGCCGTAGCCCGTAATTTTATGCTTTTTTCCTATATCCCACAATCTGTTAACCTGGTTGTTATGACCCGGAAGAAAGCCCCTCCTGTGCGTCGCAAGGCCTCTCGCCCGTAAACCGTCTACGCGTCCTTATAGCCAATCCCTCCGTTACTCGAAGGAATACACCTTAACACCCTGCACCATTTTCTAGGACCAGCTCAGTTCAGCGTCCGGGAATAACGACAGCCTGCATCGAAGCTTCTATCAGCGGTGAAATGTCGGACGGCATGGTTGCCGCATTTGGGTACAGAGGTCTGCTGGGTGCCAAGGACCAAAGTACCCACGCGTTAGAAGCGCAGATGACGTTCAGGTTTAAATTCATAGCTCACTGCGGTGGGTGATCACCCCCACCGCAGCAGCGCTTGTCTCAAAGGCTGTTTAGCCCTGTGCGTCGAGATGCTTCATCGGGTCAACCGACTGCGTGCCTTGACGAATTTCAAAATGCAGTTGCGGCTGATCCACATTCCCGGTGCGCCCGACCGTTGAGATGACTTGGCCTTGCTGCACTTCATCGCCGCGCTTGACCAAAAGCTTGTCGTTGTGGGCGTAAGCCGTGATCCAGCCATCGGAATGCTTGATCAGCAGCAAATTGCCAAAACCTTTCAGTTCGTTGCCAGCATAGGCCACCACGCCGTTATCGGCGGCTTTCACTTGTGCGCCGGCAGCCACAGAGATGTTGATGCCGTCGTTATGAAGTCCTTTGGCCGCGGGGCCAAAGCCCGAGAGGACCTTGCCTTTTAGTGGCCATATAAAGCGCGCCGCGGCCCGGGGTGGCGGAGCTGTTAATGGTTTTGGCTCAGGTGGCAGCGAGGCTGACTGAATCGGGGCCGCCGAGGTCGAGGTCGGGGCTGGCTCTGCCAATGGCATCGGCGTTGTTGCAGGCTCGGGGCTAACCTCGCGCGGCAGCAACTGTATCGGCGGTTGAGGCTGAGCTAGCGGCTCAGTCATGGGCTGCGGTTGACCCGGCGGTGATGCAAGGCTCTCGCGGGCAATTGCAGTTGAGCGTGGCGTGCTTCCCGGTGGCACAGCTACATTGACCGGCGGCAGATCGGCGTTGACCGGAGCGGCAGCGATACTGAAAGGATCAGGGATCCACAGCATCTGCCCCACAAAAATGGTGTAGGGCGGCGTAAGATCATTGGATGATGCGATGAGCCGCATCTCAACTTCATATTGCCGGGCAAGCTTCGAGAGTGTGTCGCCCGCTTCGACCTTATGTGAGCGTGCGGGATCAAGAATGAGTTGCTGCCCCATGCTGAGTTGATAAGGCGATTGCAAACCATTGCGCTCGATGATGGCACGCGTTGGCACGTTATAGCGCCGCGAGACGGTATAAAGTGTATCGCCTTGTTGCACCGTCACGGTGCGGCTTTGGCCCGCATCCCACAGAAAGCCACCCGTGAAACCCGGAGGCGGTTCAAACTTCGGCGCGCAGGCGGCAAGAACTGCGACAGCAATAATCAGCAGGGCGTGACGGATGGCGTTCATCTATCCACTATACCTTTGTTTGTGACCTAAAGCATCTAGATGCCTGGTTATTCTCGCCGCCGCGTCGCACTTTTATACTCTGGCAGGCCTTGGACTAAAGGCACGAATCGCACTGGGAACATGCGTTCGCTGTGATACGTCGTGCCATCTTTACGGACACGGATGACTTCTTGATTCACGTCACCAGATTCGCCAACCGGTAAAACCATAATGCCACCCTGGTCCGACAATTGGGCCACTAACTCTGGCGGTACGATACGAGCTGCGGCCGTGACCAGGATACGATCGAAGGGGGCCTGTGCTGGCCAGCCTTTGTATCCGTCGCCCGCCATGCTGGTGATATTGCGGATATTGAGTTTGGTGAATCGCTTCTCGGCCTGCGCTAACAAATCACGGTGGCGTTCGATGGTGTACACACGCCGCGCCAGCTTGGATAAAATTGCGGCCTGATAGCCGCTGCCGGTGCCAACTTCGAGCACCTTGTGCCGATTACCAACTTGAAGCCCTTGGGTCATCAAGCCGACAATCAGGGGCTGACTAATGGTTTGGCCACAGTTAATCGGCAAAGCTTGGTTGGCATAGGCCTGATCCAGGAATGCTTCCTCAACAAAAACCTCACGTGGCATTTTCTCGATGGCAGAAAGTACAGCCGTGTCTGTCACACCCTGATTGCGCAGGTCCATGATAAGTCTGATTTTTCGGCTATCTTGGCTCATGACCCGATCTTACATCAGCAAGGTCTTAAGGAGCAGCGAACGCGCGGCCCAAGGTTTTCATTGATTCATCGTGCGTGAGGTCAACGTTCAGCGGGGTCACCGAGATATAGCCATCAGCAACCGCTTTCAAATCTGTCCCTTCCACATTGGCATTGGCAAGGCGTCGCCCAGCAATCCAAATATACGGTTTTCCGCGCGGGTCATTGCGGTGCATCAGGTCATCGCCAATTTTATGCTTGCCCTGGCGTGACACCTTCAAGCCCTTAATGGCATCGGGGTCGCGGTTGGGGAAATTGACATTGATCAGCACCTGCTTCGACCACCCCACGGCGCAAGCCTGACGAATCAGATCGGGCGCAAACCGCAAACCCGCCGTCCAAAAAATATTCTCGGCATCCTCGAAATCCTGGCTCATGGCAATTGCGCGATAGCCCAGCAGCGCGCCTTCCATGGCAGCAGCCACGGTACCGGAATAATGCACATCTTCGCCGAGATTGACGCCCATATTGATACCCGACAGCACCAAATCAGGCGGATGGTCTCTCATCAAATTGTTGATCGCCACCAGCACGCAGTCCGTGGGCGTTCCGTTGATGGTATAGCGCCGATCTGAAACTTTCACCGGGCGCAAGGGGAAGTGCAGCGTCAGCGAATGCCCAGCCCCGCTTTGCTCAGAGGCTGGTGCCACAACCCAAACGTCATCGGAAAGCGCACGGGCGATTTTCTCCAGCACCACTAACCCATGGGCCGAGATGCCGTCATCGTTCGATAAAAGAATACGTTTGCCTTTGAGGTCGGGCAGTGGTGCGTAATGTTCGGTCACGACTAAAGTCCTAAACACGCCGGATAAGATCGACGCCGCCCATGTACGGCAGCAATACTTTGGGTACACGGATGGAGCCATCGGCCTCTTGATAGTTTTCCATCACCGCGACCAGTGTCCGCCCGACCGCGAGGCCCGAGCCATTCAAGGTGTGGACAAAATGCGTGCCCTTGGTTTCCCCCTCGGCGCGATAGCGTGCGTTCATGCGCCGGGCCTGGAACTCGTGCCCATTGGAGCAGCTTGAAATTTCGCGGTAAGCGCTTTGCCCCGGCAGCCAAACTTCCAAGTCGAACGTGCGCGCCATGGTGAAGCCCACATCGCCTGCGCATAATGCTACGACGCGATAAGGCAATTCCAGGCGCTGCAAAATTACCTCGGCGCACTTCACAATGCGCTCGTGCTCGGCGGCTGATGTTTCGGGCGTGCAGATTGTCACCAACTCAACTTTTTCAAACTGATGCTGACGAATAATGCCCTTGGTATCTTTGCCCGCAGCACCCGCTTCCGAACGGAAACAGGGCGTGAACGCAGTAAGGCGGATGGGCAGCTCAGCTTTGTTGAGAATTTTTTGCGCCACCATATTGACCAAAGAGACTTCCGACGTGGGAATCAGCCAGTGACCCGCAGTGGTAACATACAAATCATCCACAAACTTCGGCAATTGGCCCGAGCCTTGCAATGCTTCGGCTTTCACTAACAGCGGCGGATTAACCTCGGTAAAGCCATGCTCGGTGGTGTGCGTATCAAGCATGAATTGCGCCAGTGCCCGTTCCAGGCGCGCCAAGGCCCCCTTGAGGTACGAAAAGCGTGCACCTGAAACAACAGCGGCCTGGTCGAAATCCAAAAGCCCCAGCCCTTGGCCTAAATCAGCGTGGTCTTTGACGGGATAGTTAAAGCTGCGCGGCGCACCCCAAGTACGAACTTCCACATTGGCAGTTTCGTCTTTGCCCTCGGGCACTGCGGCATCGAGCACATTGGGCACCGTCATCAGAACGTCGAGCAAGTACTGGCCCACTATTTGCTCTTTAGCTTCCAGCGCCGCCATACGGTCTTTAATCGTGGCCACTTCGGTCATGAGCGCGGAGGCATCGCCGCCTTTGGATTTCACCTGGCCGATTTGTTTGGAGGCTTCGTTACGGCGCGATTGCAAGCTTTGTAATTCGGTAATCACGCCACGGTGGCTGGCGTCTAATTCCAGAATTTCTTTGGACCGCGGGGCAGCCGCACGCCTTGCCAGGGCGGCATCGAATGCCGCCGGGTTGTCCCTGATCCATTTCATATCGAGCATGACCGCACCCGCAAAACTGCCGCCAAATATGGCGCGGTTATACGGCGGGCGGCAGGGGGCGGCAAGGCGGCTGGAATAGGCCTTCGCCCTATCGTTTGAGCTGCACAGGGCCAGGGCGGCCCGGCGGTTCCAAGACTCAAACGAAGCAGCGGCGACATTGCTGTCGCCGCTGCTTGGTGTTTTATGAGGCTGTTTAGAAATCATAACAGGCGCGCACACCGAATTGCTGTCCACGCGATGGGATGAGCGAGACCGTTTGGAGCAATCCACCCGCCGGGAAGCGACTGAAATCCGTCGCGATCCCAATACGTTGCGGAGTTTTGTTGTCGAAGATATTCTTGCCGAACACTTCCACATTCCAATTTTCTGCCTGGAGGCCTGTGCGCAGGTTCACCTGCATCAAGTTGCCAGCCTAATTGAGATTGGTTTCGTCCCCGAAGATTTTAGAACGATAGACCAAATCACCGCGCATAAACCATTCGCAATCGCCATTAATTGGCGTGCTGTAGGTACCGCTGAACGTACCCGTATACTTGGGCGTTGAGCGGGTGGTCTTGCCCTTGGCATTACCGTTGCCCAGAATATCAGCCTCATGCGTTCTGGGGGCCTGACTAAAGGCTAAACGAATTACGCCTGATTAAAATCCGTATCTTCGATGCCCCCGGGGGTCTCGTCAGCCCAGGCTTGCTCGCGCTGTTTCTCGGCGAACTTAGCACCGATAATGGCGACTTCGTAAAGCAGCATCAAGGGCACAGCCAGGCCGATTTGGCTGATGACATCAGGGGGCGTCACGATGCCCGCAAAAATGAAAATAGCCACAATCGCGTACCTTCGCTTTTCGGCTAGCCCTGCCGCCGACACGATGCCCACGCGCGCCAGCAAAACCAGCAGCACTGGCATTTGGAAGCTGATACCGAAGGCGAAAATCAAAGTGGTCACCAACGAGAGGTAATCAGCAACACGAGGTTCAAGCTGTATCGGGAGAATGGTTTCGGTTGCTGTGGTTTGAAAGCCCAGCAGAAATTTCCAGGCCATTGGCATAATCAAGCTGTAGACCAACAACCCACCGAGGAAGAATAAAATAGGGCTGGCCATCAAGAACGGCAAAATCGCCGAGCGTTCATGCTTATAAAGTCCGGGTGCGACAAACATCCACATTTGATTTGCAAAAATCGGAAACGTGCAAAATGCAGCCGCGAAGAACGCCACTTTCATTTGGGTGAAAAAATTCTCGGCCAAATGTGTGTAGATCATGCGGTTGGTGCTGCCACCAACCTCAGCCATCGCTTTCGCCAGCGGCTGCATCAGGAAATTAAAAATGTGCTCGGAAAAATAGAACGACGCCATGAACGCCACGATCAGCGACAAGCTGGCGTAGAGCAGCCGTGAGCGAAGCTCGACCAAGTGTTCGAGCAGCGGCATGGTGTGTGAGTCAGGATTCTCGGCCATGGATCAATGACGGCGCGGCTACACCGGCGCTCCAACTTGCGGGGGCAGTGCGCTGACCGCAGGGCTTGCCGCCGGTGGAGTTGGAGTATTGACCGCAGGCGAATCAATCCGCGCTGCGCTTTCAATCTCATTGCGTGCCGTGCTTATGGTCTCGTCCAATTCACGCTTAAACTCACCC
>Ga0049084_10001234_pt1 | contig 10530 bp, 7 predicted proteins | sample GreLakmeON33MSRF_FD_66720 | JGI IMG/M metagenome (GOLD analysis project Ga0049084, IMG submission 66720) | Freshwater lentic microbial communities from great Laurentian Lakes, MI, USA - Great Lakes metaG ON33MSRF | ecosystem: Environmental > Aquatic > Freshwater > Lake | place: Great Lakes... | reverse complement strand
TCATTATGGATATCGACGAGACCGTTCTCGACAATGGCCCCTATCAAGTGCGCTTGATGAACGACACCGTCAGCCGACCGGCTGACCTCATGTCGCAATGGGTCGAAGAGGCGAACGCGAAGCCACTACCTGGTGTTGTCGATTTCATTCAGTACGCACAATCAAAAGGCGTGACGATTTTCTATATCACCAACCGGAATTCCGAAAAAGAAGCGGCGACACGTAAGAATTTGGCTGCTATCGGCGCGAAGTTACCAGACACATTCGATACTGTGATGCTCGAGCGCGAACGGCCAGAATGGACAGGCGATAAAGCAACGCGCAGGGCGGCTGTCGCGGCCACGCATCGTATCTTGCTGTTGCTTGGCGACGACTTTAACGACTTTGTCTCTGCCCAACGTCTGCCTGCCCATGATCGCCGCGCCACAGCCGAGCGTGAAGCCCAGCGGTGGGGACGGGATTGGATCATTATTCCCAACCCGATGTATGGGTCGTGGGAAAATGCATCAATCAACTTTCAGTTCCGTGCGCCGATTGACGAGCGCCGCCGCATCAAACACGACACTCTGAAGGCTTTGCAATAGCTGCACATGGTTTTGCCATATTGCTGAACTAATCAACGTAACGAATTAAGAGGAGCTGCGACTATAAAGACTCTTGCGGTTTCGATTGTGATTTCTAGCCTTGTCTTAGCGTTTAACGCCAATGCCACAACCATGACCGTGCGGGGGTCTGTGTGCCAACGCTTGGTGCAGCATGCGGCAACAAACGATGCCACATATACCTTAGGTGTAGATGTTCGTAGCAAAGCCGTCGCACCCGCCGATCTTGATGGTAGATCAAGTATTGCGCTTCCTGAAGCCATCGATATTCAAATTGGTGTCGACTTAGCTGACCGGCTGGGCCTGAGCGCTGCAAAAGGGACCACGCCACCCACACCCCGTGATCAGGCAATGCGTATTGTTATGCCGTTTGAGGGTAAGGCGCCGCTGGGCACAATCACCGTCAAAGGCCAGGATGTGTTTTGGAACGGCGAGCGCATGCTACCGCAAGGTCAGGTTCTGCTGACCGAGGCCTGCCGGTTGTCCATGACCACACCTGAGGGTAGCACATTACCGGGCCGTAAGCCTCAGTAATCCTGGGTTAAGTCACGTTGCACCGAGGGCAGGCTTCGCCTAATGTCCGAGCGAAGATGGTATTTATTTTGGACTGTTAAGGACTTTTGAGTCATGCGCCTGTCGCGCTTTTTCCTGCCCACCCTCAAAGAAAACCCCGCCGAAGCCCAGATCATCTCGCATCGACTGATGCTGCGCGCTGGCATGATCCGTCAGCACGCGGCGGGTATTTATAACTGGCTGCCCATGGGCACGCGGGTGCTGCAAAACATCGCGCAGATTGTGCGCGATGAGCAAAACGCGGCTGGCGCCCAGGAAATTATCATGCCGACCATTCAGTCGGGCGAGCTATGGAAAGAAAGCGGCCGTTACGACGACTACGGGCCCGAGATGCTGCGCATTAAAGACCGGCATGATCGCGATATGTTGTACGGCCCCACCCACGAAGAGGTTGTGACCGATATCTTCCGTAATAACGTGAAGAGCTACCGCGACTTGCCGATGAATCTGTATCAGATTCACTGGAAATTTCGCGACGAAGTGCGTCCTCGGTTTGGCGTGATGCGCGGGCGCGAGTTTTTGATGAAGGATGCTTATTCGTTCGATACGGACTTCGCGCGCTCAAAGCATTCCTATAACCAAATGTTTGTGGCCTACTTACGCACCTTCGCTCGCATGGGCTTAAAAGCAATCCCGATGAAGGCTGATAGCGGACCCATCGGCGGTGACATGAGTCATGAATTTATTGTGTTGGCCGAAACCGGCGAAAGCGCGGTGTTTTGTCACAAGGGCCTGCTTGAAAAGCCAACCCCTGAAAATGTGAGCTATGAGGGTGATCTGCAATCGATCGTTGATGATTGGACCAGCCTTTATGCCGCCACCGAAGAAAAGCATGATGCGGCCATCGCAGCGCAACTTGGGAGCGATCTCGTGTCGGCGCGCGGGATTGAAGTCGGGCATATCTTCCACTTCGGCGCCAAGTATTCAGACGCCATGAAGGCGACCGTGGCCGGGCCAGATGGCACCAGCATTACCCCCATGATGGGCTCCTATGGGATTGGCGTCTCGCGGTTGGCGGGCGCAATTATCGAGGCCAGCCATGACGACGCAGGAATCATTTGGCCCGATGCCGTTGCGCCATACCGCGTGGGGCTGATTAATCTCAAGACCGGCGATGCAGCGTGTGACGCGGAATGTGAAGATCTTTATGCCAAGTTGAACACAGCGGGGGTGAGCGTGCTGTACGATGATCGCGATGAGCGCCCGGGCGTCAAATTCGCCAACATGGACCTGATCGGTTTACCTTGGCATGTGGTGATCGGACCCAAGGGCCTTGCGAAAGGCCAGATCGAACTCAAGCGCCGCGCAACCGGCGTGCGCGAAGAACTTTCCATTGATGCAGTTTTGCAAAAACTCACGACTTAAAATCGGCACATCACGCGCATGATTTTCTCGGCTTTTGAACGCATGGTCGCGGGGCGCTACTTACGGTCGCGTCGACGTGATGGTTTTGTGTCTGTCATTGCCGGGTTTTCGTTTGTTGGTATTGCGCTGGGTGTTGCAACGCTGATTATTGTCATGGCGGTCATGAATGGCTTTCGCCAAGACATGATGAGTCGCATTCTGGGGGTCAGTGGGCATATCGATGTATCGGGGCGCACCTATGCGCTGGATCATTTTGATGATCTTGTGGCCAAGTTGAAAAACATTCCGGGCGTCACCTCTGCTGTGCCCTTGATCGAGGGGCAGGTGATGGCCACGGGGCAGGGGCGATCCTCGGGCGCGCTGGTGAAGGGTGTGCGTGGCGTCGACCTTCTGCAACGCCGCTGGATCGCCGATACGCTCCTGGACGGTACACTTTCTGGATTCACAGACGGTGACGGGGTTGCAGTGGGCTCGCGCTTTGCCGAGAAATTTAATCTCAGCGTCGGCTCTGATTTAACGCTTCTGGCACCTAAAGGAAACGTGACGGCCTTTGGCGCGGTGCCGCGCGTGCAAACCTTCAAGATTGCCGCGATCTTCAATGTCGGCATGAGTGACTTTGATAGTTCGGTCGTGTTTATGCCGCTGCCTTTGGCTCAGCGCTATTTTAAGTTCCCTGACTCGGTCACCAACCTTGAGATTCACGTTCAAAACCCCGACATGGCCCGCAATATCGCGCGCGAGGTGCAGCAACTCAGCGGGCCTGACACGCGCGTGCTGAGTTGGGAGCAGACAAACGGCCCATTCTTCAATGCGCTTCAGGTTGAACGCAATGTCATGTTTATGATTCTGACGCTGATCATCATCGTCGCTGCGTTTAATATCATCTCCGGCCTGATCATGTTGGTGAAAGACAAGGGGCGAGATATCGCCATCCTGCGCACCATGGGCGCGACGCGCGGGATGATCATGCGCATCTTTTTCATGGCCGGGGCCAGCATTGGCTTTGTCGGAACCATGCTCGGTTTTGGCCTTGGCATTTTGGTATGCGAGAATATTGAGTCCATCCGTCAAGCTCTCAGCGTGCTGACGGGCACTGATTTGTTCTCGCCTGAAATTTATTATCTCACCAAAATGCCTGCTGAGATGGATTGGACTGAAACGCTGTCGGTGTTGGCGATGTCGCTTGTGTTGTCGTTTGGGGCGACGCTCTACCCATCTTGGCGGGCGGCGCGGACTGACCCTGTCGATGCGCTGCGGTACGAGTAGTCACATGTCATCGGGTCTATCACTCAGTGGCGTTCATCGTAGTTTTCAGCAAGGTGCGGCCTACTTGCATGTGTTGCGCGGGTTGAACTTGAATGTTGCGCGCGGCGAAGTCGTGGCGCTGGTGGGTCCGTCGGGAGCCGGCAAGTCAACATTGCTCCATATCGCCGGACTTCTCGAGAAGTCCGATCAGGGTCAGGTCATGCTGGATGGTGAAGACTGTGGCGGGCTTGATGATGAACGGCGTACGGAATTGCGCCGAACACACTTAGGCTTCGTCTATCAGTTCCATCACCTATTGCCCGAATTCACCGCGCTCGAGAACATCGTCGTGCCGCAGATGATTGCGGGAAAATCCAAAGCTGATGCACAAACACGTGGCCGTCAGTTACTGACACAGATGGGTCTTGCGGACCGCGCGGACCATCGCCCTGGGCAATTATCAGGCGGCGAACAACAGCGTGTCGCCATTGGGCGTGCCTTGGCGAATTCACCCACGGTTCTGTTAGCCGATGAGCCGACCGGCAACCTCGACCCCGATACGGCCGATGGCGTGTTTGCGCAGCTAGTGTCGTTGGCAAAAAATCAGGGTTTAGCGGCGCTGATTGCGACGCATAATCCGGCACTGGCAGCGCGCATGGACCGCACGGTGCGAATGGAGCACGGAGTTTTAGTTCAAGCTTAAGGTGGTGCTGATGGCGATGGATCGACGGACACTCATGGCGGCAAGCACAGTTGTGGCCGCCCTTGTAGCCACATCGGCAAAAGCTGATAACGCCCCAACAGCTAAATTTAAGCGCGCCTATGTCGACGGGCCCTATGGCCAAATTCATTATCGTTACGTAAAGCCTGCAAAGGCCACGAAAACTCCATTGGTGTGTTTGCACGCCAGTCCGCTGTCGGGAATTCTCTACGAGAATTGGATCGAAGAGATGGGCAAAGATCGTAATGCCTTTGCGCCCGATACGCCCGGCTATGGCAGCTCCGAAAAGCCGCCCCAGCCCGTGCAGATTCCCGATTTTGGTCGCGCGATCATCAAGTTTATGGACGAGATGAACATCACGCAAACCGATATCATGGGCTATCACACCGGCTCGTTTACCGCGATTGAGATGGCTAAAACTTTCCCTAAGCGCATTCGCAAAGTCGTACTGATTTCAGCGCCAATCTTCACGGACGAGGAACTGGCAAAATTACGAGCGTCCAACGTTCGCCCCGCGCCAAGCTTCGAGCAAATGCTCGACACCACACTGCAAAACGTACGCAAGAACGGGAAGGGAATGTTTACCGACGTGCCCACAGATGACCGCTATTGGGACATCAGCCTCGAACGGATGCGCCACTACCGCACCAGTTCGTGGGGGTTTGCAGCGGCTTTTAACTACGACTTGAAGGCGGCCATTGGGCAAGTGGCCCAGCCTATTTTGGTTCTCAACCCGCAGGATGATTTGTGGGAGATAACACCGCGCGCCAAGCCGTATCTGAATGCCAAAAGCCGTATCCACGATTTGCCTGGCCGCACCCATGGCATGATGGATTCGCATGCCGTTGAGGTTGCTGATGTCGTGCGCGGGTTCTTAGACGCTTAATTCTGTTCGCCTAAGCCTGATTTTCTTGTGGATAAATCTTCAGCACCGCTGACTTGGGCGGCTGCGTGTGGGATTATCGGCCCATGACATTCGCGTCCTACGTTCACCTTCGCGTTCACTCGGCCTATTCCATGTCCGAGGGCGCCATCAAAATCCCCAAGCTGGTCGAGCTGTGCGTGGCCGAAAACATGCCCGCCGTCGCCCTCACAGACACGCGCAACTTGTTTGGCGCGTTAGAGTTTTCCCAAGCCTGTCTGAAGGCAGGCGTGCAGCCGATCATCGGCTGTCAGCTGGCAGTGCGCCGCGATGATGTGTCGACTGGACATGGCCAAAGCGGACGACTGCCCGAACCCGACGCCCTGGTACTTTTGGTGCAAAACGAGAAGGGCTATCTCAACCTCATTCACCTGGTCAGCAAAGCGTTTTTGGAAACTGATTCGGGCGAGACGCCGCAAATCTCGTGGGCTGACCTTGAGGCTTCGAATGAAGGGCTGATTGCGCTGACGGCTGGCCCAGCCGGAACTGCCGGTCGGCAACTTTCCGAGGGTCAACGCGATAAAGCCGAAGCGTCATTGGAACGATTGATCAAAATTTATCCCGGGCGTTTGTATGTCGAAATCATTCGACATGGGCTGGGATCAGAAGACCGCATTGAGGCGGCACTGTTAAGTCTGGCCGATCAATATAAGTTACCCTTAGTGGCCACCAACGAAGCCTTCTTTACCAACGAGGGGATGTTTAGCGCGCACGATGCATTGATTTGTATCGCCGACAAATCGTTCGTGTCGGTCAACGACCGCCGCCGCTTGACGCCGCATCATCGGTTCAAGTCGGCTGCGGACATGCAAACACTGTTTGCCGATATCCCCGAGGCGATCGCGAATACATTGGTGATTGCTCAGCGTTGTGCGTTCTTGGTCGACGAGCGCAAGCCCATTTTACCGCGTTCACCCAAAACCGGTGATCGTACCGAAGAGGAAGCTTTACGCGCCTGGGCTAGTGAGGGGCTGGAAAAGCGGCTGAGTACAATCGTCTTTAAGCCCCAGATGACGACAGACGAGCAAGCGCACACGGCCAAGCCCTATCGCGAGCGGCTGACATACGAACTTGATGTCATCAATAAAATGGGCTTTGCCGGTTACTTCATGATTGTCGCCGACTTCATTCAATGGGCGAAGGCGCAAGGCATTCCGGTTGGGCCGGGACGTGGTTCGGGCGCGGGATCGGTGGTGGCCTGGTCGTTACTGATTACCGATCTTGATCCGCTGCGCTTTAACTTGCTGTTCGAGCGGTTCTTGAACCCCGAGCGCGTATCGATGCCCGACTTCGATATCGACTTCTGCCAAGACAGACGCGACGAGGTGATTCGCTACGTTCAGCAGGAATATGGCCGCGACCGCGTGGCGCAAATTATCACGTTCGGAAAACTTCAAGCGCGCGCTGTGCTGCGCGGCGTTGGCCGAGTGCTGGAAATGCCACTCGGCTACGTCGATAAAATTTGCAAACTGGTGCCCAATAACCCTGCGGCCCCCGTGACGTTGCAGCAGGCCATCGACTCTGACCCCGAGCTACAAAGCCTTCGCACGGCAGATGATTCTGTCGCGCGTCTATTTGACATCTCACTGAAGCTTGAGGGACTGTACGCCCACGCCTCAACGCACGCTGCCGGCGTGGTGATTGGCGACCGGCCCTTAGAACAATTGGTGCCGCTTTATCGCGACCCAAACTCGGACATGCCGGTCACGCAGTTCAACATGAAATATGTTGAAGCGGCAGGCTTGGTGAAGTTCGACTTTTTAGGGTTGAAAACGCTGACGGTGCTTGATCGTGCGGTTAAACTGCTGGCCAAGCGCGGCATCCCCATCGACTTGAATGCCTTACCGCTCGATGATCGCAAGACGTTTGACATGCTCACACGGGCCGATGCCAGCGGGGTGTTCCAGTTGGAAAGTTCGGGCATGCGCGATGTGCTGCGCAAACTGAAGCCCGACGTGTTTGAAGATATCATCGCCGTGGTTGCGCTCTATCGCCCCGGCCCGATGGATAATATCCCCAGCTTCATCAACCGTAAGCACGGCACCGAGCCCATTGATTATTTGCATCCATCTTTGGAATCGATTCTCAAAGAAACCTACGGGATCATGGTCTACCAAGAGCAGGTGATGCAGGCCGCTCAGGTGTTGGCGGGTTACTCGCTCGGCAGCGCCGACTTACTGCGCCGCGCCATGGGTAAAAAGATCAAGTCCGAGATGGATGCGCAACGTGCCGCGTTTGTTGATGGCGCATCGGCGCGCGGCATCGACCGCGACAAAGCTTCTGAGATTTTCGACACCATCGATAAGTTTGCTGGGTACGGGTTTAACAAATCCCACGCAGCGGCCTATGCGCTGGTGGCGTATCAAACCGCCTACCTGAAAGCCAATTATCCGGTGGAATTCATGGCCGCGTCCATGGCGCTGGAACTCAGCAACACCGACAAACTGGCTGGCCTCAAGGGTGAGTGCGTGCGCTTAGGCATCCCCATCGTGCCGCCTGACATTAATCGCTCTGATGTGTCGTTCGCTGTTGAAGATAGTCGGATCCGTTATGCCCTCGCAGCCATCCGCAATGTCGGCGAGGGGGCCATGGCTGCCGTGGTGGCCGAGCGCGAAAAGCGCGGGCCGTTTAAATCCATCTCGGACCTTGCCGGGCGTTTGGACGGAAACATGATCAACAAGCGCCTGCTGGAAAACCTCATCAAAGCGGGCGGGCTTGATTCCATCGATCCGAACCGGGCCAAGTTGTTTGCTGGTGCCGAAACCATGATGCGCTTCGCTCAGCATAAATCGAGCGAGCGATCCTCCAAGCAGGTCAGCCTCTTTGGTGGTGAAGATGGCGGGGTGAAGCTGTCGCTATCTAATATCCCCGACTGGCGACCGATGGAGAAACTCTCGAACGAATTTGAGGCCATCGGGTTTTACCTCTCGGCGCACCCGCTTGATGCTTATTCGGGTACACTGGCTTCGCTGAACGTCATCAAAGCCAAGGACTTGCCCAATCTCACGGCAAACGAATGTAGTCGGCCCATACGTATGGCGGGGACGGTGGTGGCCAAACGCGAGCGCGTCGGCAAACGGGGCAACAAGTATGCCTTTGTGTTGCTGTCGGACGATACGGGCACCTTTGAGGTTACCATGTTCTCCGAGGTGCTTTCGGCTTCGCGCGACCTGATGGACTCTGGGGCACCTTTGCTGCTCACCATGGATGCACAGATGGAAGAAGAGCGCATACGGCTGTTGTGCAGCCGGGCTGATCCGCTGGAAAAGGCGCTCGCTGCACGCCTGAAGAACCTCAAGCTCAGCGTTACTAACGCGCTACCGGTTTTAGAACTTCAAGACATTCTAGCCGCCGATGGACGCGGCAATGGGCACATCACCTTGGCGGCGCGATCCAATAGCCACATGGTCGAGCTCGTGCTTCCAGGCCGTTATGCCATTCAGCCCAAAACGTTGGCAGGCCTGAAAAACATTCCAGGCATCACCGACGTCCGCGAAACGCAGTAGCGATTTAAAAGAGAATTGTAAGCTCCGCACCCAAGTTACTGAAAATACTATAAAAAAGGGGCCTCTAGGCCTTCCTTTAGCTGCGCCTTGCGCTTTACCCCCAACCCCCATATAACCCCGCTCATTCCACACGCGGGCTTACGGCATCTGGGGTGTTCCCAGGGTCGATCCGGTGCTGGCCAATGAACTCTTAGTTCCTGGCTGGTTCCCCACCCGCGGAGGCAGAACCGGAAAAGGAAACCACCCCATGACGTTGCCAACGGCATCGCTACGTCAGCTCATCGAAGCTGGCGCTCACTTCGGACACTCGACCCGTCGCTGGAACCCCAAGATGAAGCCGTACCTGTACGGCGTTCGAGACGGCGTTCACATCATCGACTTGCAACAAAGCGTTCCCATGATGGACCGCGCGCTGAAAGCCATTCATGACGTTGTGGCTGCTGGCGGACGCGTGCTGTTTGTCGGCACCAAGCGCCAAGCCCAGGACATCGTGAAGGAATACGCCGAGCGTTGCGGGCAGTATTTCGTCAATCACCGTTGGTTGGGCGGCACGCTCACCAACTGGAAGACAGTTTCGAATTCCATCAAACGCTTGAAGGACCTGGACGAAGCCATCGCCAACGAAACCAAGCTGGCGGGCCTGACCAAAAAAGAACAGCTCAACATGCAACGCGAGCGCGATAAGCTCAACCGTGCGCTGGGCGGCATCAAAGACATGGGCGGTCGCCCCGACATTATTTTTGTCATCGACACCAACAAGGAAACCATTGCCGTTGCCGAAGCGCGCGTTCTGAAAATTCCCGTGGTGGCGATCTTGGACAGCAACTCTGACCCCACCGGCATCACCTATCCGATCCCCGGCAATGATGACGCCATTCGCGCCATCAAAATGTATTGCGAGTTGATCGCCAATACAGTTCTGGGCGGTATTTCCGATGAGATGAAATCGGCTGGCGTCGACGTCGGCGAGGGTGAGGCAACCCCCGTCGAAGCGCTGCCCGCCAGTGCCCCAGCCGAGGGCGCTGCCGCCGATGACGACGACAACAAAACCGTCGTCGTGAAAAAGCCGCGTTCACGCGCACGGACTGTCAAGAAGGCCGACGACGCAGCAACGCCTGCTGAAGGCTAAACCCGCGTCAGCTCATATCATTGTGACTCACGGGCCGCCCCTTGGGGCGGTCCGTGACATCAACCTCCTGACGACCGACAAACGAACTCGAAGGACACGACCATGGCTGATATCACCGCTTCAATGGTGAAGGACCTGCGCGAGAAGACCGGCGCTGGTATGATGGATTGTAAACAGGCCCTGGCTGCCACCAGCGGCGAGATGGAAGCGGCCATCGACTGGCTGCGCAAGAAGGGTCTTTCGGCTGCGGCCAAGAAGTCGGGGCGCGTAGCTTCTGAGGGGCTCGTGGGCTTGGCGACGCACGGCACCTCGGGTGCGGTCATCGAAGTCAACGCCGAAACTGATTTCGTTGCGCGTAACGAGTCATTCCAGGCTTTTGTGGATCAATGCGCCAAGCTGTCCTTAGACACCAAGGGCGACATCGAAAAGCTCAAGACCACCATGTACCCTGGCGAGAGCCGATCGGT
>Ga0049084_10001231_pt1 | contig 10543 bp, 8 predicted proteins | sample GreLakmeON33MSRF_FD_66720 | JGI IMG/M metagenome (GOLD analysis project Ga0049084, IMG submission 66720) | Freshwater lentic microbial communities from great Laurentian Lakes, MI, USA - Great Lakes metaG ON33MSRF | ecosystem: Environmental > Aquatic > Freshwater > Lake | place: Great Lakes... | reverse complement strand
CGGCTGATTTCAAGCTCCAGCACCCGCTCACCTGGTTTTAATTTTGCTTCAACAATCAAATTGCGCAGGCGGGTGGTGACCTCAAGGTGCAGGGAAGTTCTGGCGATGGGGTCGTTGGAGGGCATGGAGTTCCTGTGGCTGGCGCGAATACGAGCCATTGTAATTGGCCAGGTTTGCTACAATCTGTAATTACAGGTTACTGATTGATGGAGACAACTTGACCCAAGCAACTATTGCATTGTTTACCGGCGACCCTGCCGGAATTGGCGCTGAATTGGTGCAGAAATTACTCGACCAGCCAGCGCTCAGGCCAAGCGCCAGCATCCTGTTGATTGGCCAGCAGGCAGCAGTTCGTGCCACCGCAGATGTGCGCTGGCACCCCTGGTCCGGCATTGATGCGCCGGCATTCGAGCCCGGCATTGCCAGTGCCCGCAACGGCCGCTACATGCTCGACGCACTGACTGAGGGCGTGCAACTCGTCGCCGATGGCAGAGCGGATGCCTTTTGCTTTGCTCCCTTGAACAAAAGCGCCCTGCGCTTGGGCGGTATGCACCAAGAGGACGAACTGCGCTGGTTTGCCGAGTTCTTAAACTACCAGGGCGTTTGCGGTGAACTCAATGTTCTGCAGAACCTCTGGACTGCGCGGGTCACCTCGCATGTGCCTCTCAAAGAGGTCAGCCAAGGCCTGTCAAGCAGCAAAGTCTGCGATGCCATCAAGATGATTTCAAATGCGCTCAAAGCCGCTGGCAAATCGCAACCACGCATAGCGGTGTGCGGGCTCAACCCGCACAACGGCGACAACGGCAACTACGGCGATGAAGAGATCACAGTGATTGCGCCCGGTGTGCAACTGGCCGTAGCCGCTGGCTACCCAGCAGACGGACCCTTCCCTGCCGATACCGCCTTTGTGCGCGCCATCCGCAAGGAAGGGGGCTACGACGGCGTGGTCACCATGTACCACGACCAGGGCCAAATTGCCATGAAGCTGATGGGCTTTGAGAAGGGCGTCACGGTGCATGGCGGCCTGCCAATACCAATCACTACGCCAGCCCACGGCACCGCCTATGACATCGTCGGAACCAAGCAAGCCAATCCGCAGGCCATGTTCAATGCCTTCGAACTGGCCTGCCGAATGGGCTTGCACCATCGCCAATCAAAAACCGCTTAACTACCTCAACATCACACGGAGACATCATGAAAAAAACCTTTGCCTTTCTGTTCGCCGCCTGCATCAGCATTGCTATGCCAGCCCACGCCCAGGCCACTTACCCGAGCAAGCCTGTGCGGCTTATGGTTGGCGCCGGTGCCGGTGGCGGCACTGACATCATTGCGCGCATGCTGGCTGAAAAAATGGCCGAGTCTTTTAAGGGCACATTCGTTGTTGAAAACAAACCCGGGGCCTCGAACACCATTGCCGCCGAATTAACCGCCAAAGCGCAAGCCGATGGCTACACCCTGCTGGTGGCCACCAACACCGGGCAGGCGATTGCCCCGCATTTGATCAAGCTGTCCTTTGATCCCATGAAAGACCTCACCCCAATCGGCCTGGTGGTCACGGTGCCCAATGTGCTGGTGGTTGGCGCCAATGTGCCAGCCAATACCGTGAAGGAACTCGTGGCCCTGATGAAGGCAAAACCGGAAGACTTCAAGTACGCATCGTCGGGGATTGGCAGCACGCAACACATAGCGGGCGAGGGGTTTGACATCGCCGCCGGCGTCAAAAGTATCCACATACCCTACAAAGGCAGCGCGCAAGCGCATCTGGACATCATTGCCGGCAATGTTCAAATCATGTTTGACACCACCTCTTCGGCCATGGGCCAAATCAAGGCCGGTAAATTCAAAGCCCTGGCAGTCACCACGCCCCAAAGAAGCGCTGAATTGCCCAATGTCCCAACCCTGACCGAAGCCGGCGTCAGCGGCTCTGACATGAGCACCTGGTACGGTGTCTTTGTGACTGCCGGCACACCGCCAGAGGTGGTCGCCCGGCTTCAATCAGAGCTTGCACGCATCATCAAGCTGCCCGATGTGCAGGCCAAACTCAAGGGCTTGGGCGGCGAGCCCGGTAATCTGAGCGTTGAACAATTCAGCCAACTCAACCGCCAGGAGTTTGAGCGCTTTGGCAAATTGATCAAGCAAGCCAACATCAAAATGCAGTAGCACCCTGCTGGCCTGGCCCAGCCAGGCAGCATCCAAAAGCCTTCGTCACACGGTATGTCGCAAGGCATGGTCGTGTCAGACTATCATTCACCATAGGCCACCGGTATTGACCAACGCACAGGAATCAGCCATGTCCAAAATGGAAGAACTTCTCAAGCAGCAACACGATATTGTTGTGGCCATTGAAGCCGAGTTCATCAGAGGCCGAGATGCTGCGGCAAAGGGAGAGGCTGAGGCGCAATACAACCTGGGTGTGATGTACCAAAAGGGACAGGGCGTAGCAAAAAACGACGCCGAGGCGATGCGCTGCTACAAACTCTCAGCAGCACAAGCCCACGTGAGCGCACAGTTCAATGTCGGCCTGATGTTCGAAAAAGGACAAGGCGCCAGCGAAGACTTTGTCCAAGCGCTGCATTACTACAAGCTGGCAGCCGACCATGGCCACGCTGCCGCGCAATACCGCCTGGGCCTCATGCACAACTGCGGGCATGGTGTTAAACAAGACTTTCAAGAAGGGATGCGTTGGTACAAACTATCGGCGGCCCAAAACCATGCAGATGCGAAATATGGCATTGCTTTCATGTATGAACACCACCAAGGCTTTGAACAAGACGACATGGAGGCCTTCACCTGGTATCGGGCAGCAGCCGAGCTGGGGCATTTTGATGCGCACAACAAGCTTGGTGTCATGTACGAGCATGGACGCGGCATCAAGCAAGACTTCGCTCAGGCTCTGCATTGGTATCACTTGGCAGCTGCCCGTGGGCACCTTGCTGCGCAGTACAACATCGGCGTGATGTATGAGCATGAACAGGGGGTCAAACTAGACTACCACGAAGCGCTGCGTTGGTACCAAGCAGCCGCTGCCAGAGGCAGCGCCGATGCGCAGACCAAAATGGGCTTTATGTACGCCAACGGCCATGGTGCCCCACAAAACTACCCAGAGGCTATGCGCTGGTACAAGTTGGCCGCGGCTCAAGACCATCCCACTGCCTTGTCCAACCTGGGCTTCATGTTCGATCAAGGGCTGGGGGTTGAAGCAGACGATGCCCAAGCGCTGCGGTGGTACACCATGGCAGCCAAAAAAGGCGACCCGAACGCGGTTAAAAACCGCGACCTGGTCCAGGCCAGAATAGAAGCACATCAGGCCCAGCACCCGGGTTAGTCGGGTGCCGGCTTTCTTTTTGCAATGCCCATGATTTTGGACAAAATGCCCAGCATGACCTCGTCTGCGCCGCCGCCAATCGAAGCCAGGCGACCATCGCGGTAAGCGCGCGAGATTCGGCTCTCCCACGCATAGCCCATACCACCCCAAAACTGCAGGCAGCCATCGGGGACGCTGCGGTTGAGGCGTCCGGCCATCAGTTTGGCCATGCTGGCCAACTCGGTGACGTCCTGCCCCTGCACATACAGCTCGCAGGCGCGGTAGGTCAGGGCCCGCAGGGCTTCCACCTCGGTTTTCATTTCGGCGAGTTTGAACTGCACCCATTGCTGGTCTGCCAAGGTAGCACCAAACAGCCGGCGCTCCTGCGCCCAGCCTATGGTGTCTTGAATACAGTTGTTGAGCCCTTGCAACGTGCTGGCTGCCGCCCACAGGCGCTCTTCCTGGAACTGCTGCATCTGGTAGACAAAGCCCTGGCCCTCTGCGCCAATGCGGTTACGTTGCGGCACGCGCACCTGGTCAAAGTAAATCAGGCCGGTGTCGCTGCTGTTCATGCCGATCTTGCGGATTTTTTTCGCCACCTCAATGCCCTTGGTCAGCTGGCCGCCGCGGCCTTGGCGCATGGGCACCATCACCAGGCTTTTGTTCCGGTGCGCCGGGCCTTCGCCGGTGTTCACCAGCATGCACATCCAGTCGGCCTGCAAGCTGTTGGTGATCCACATTTTCTGGCCGCTGATCAGGTAGTCGTCACCGTCCTTGCGGGCCTGGCTTTTGATAGCCGATACATCGCTGCCGGCGCCAGGTTCGGACACACCGATACAGCCCACCATATCGCCCGCAACAGCCGGGACGAGAAATTCTTGGCACAACTCGGGGCTGCCAAAGCGGGCTAGCGCTGGCGTGCACATATCGGTCTGCACACCAATGGCCATAGGAACGCCGCCGCAATGGATATGGCCCAGGGTCTCGGCCATTGCCAGGCTGTAGCTGTAATCCAGACCCGCGCCACCATAGGCCTCGGGTTTGGTCAGGCCCAGTAGGCCCAGATTGCCAAGCTTTTTAAATACTTCGTGCGCCGGGAAAATACCGGCCTCCTCCCACTCGTCCACATGGGGGTTGATCTCTTGGTCTATCAAGCGCTTGAGGCTTTTTTGGACTTCGCGGTGTTCGTGGGTAAATTGCATGTTGGCTCCGCAAACAGTTTGATTTTGGCTGGTACTTCAGGCCGCTGCGCGCAGCCCCAGGCAAGCACGGGCTTCGGCAGGGGATGCGATATCGCGCCCGGCAGCGCGGGCACAGTCGGCCAGCGCAGCAATCAGCGCACCGTTGCCACTGGCGCGGGACCCGTCAGGGAGGTAAAACGTATCCTCCAGGCCAGTGCGCAGCATGCCGCCGAGATCGGCCGTGGCCTGATGCACCGGCCAGATGTCCTGGCGCCCAATCAGGGTGCTTTGCCAAGTGACACCGGGCTCGATTTGCCGGTGCAACCAGGCCAGTAATTCGGCATCGGCGGGCATACCAGAGTCCACGCCCATGACAAAGTTGTAGTCCAAGTGATCGGTCATACCGGCTTTTTTGAACATGGCCACCGAGCGAACAATGCCGACATCAAAGCATTCGAACTCGGGCATGGTGCCAGTCTCACGCATCACATCCAAAAAGGCCCGCACCTTTTCGACAGGGTTGTCAAACACCATCGGCGGCCAGGCCCAGCGACCGTCTGAGCGGATCTTGAGGTAGTTCAGCGTGCCCGCATTGCAGGCCGCAATCTCGGGCCTGACCCGGCGGATACAGGCCAGTGGGCCAGCGATGTCCAGACCCACCACACCGGTGCTCAGGTTGATGATGACCCCGGGGCAGGCATCGCGTATGGCCTGGGTCACTGCCCACGCCAGATCCGGGTCCCAAGAGGGCAGGTGGCCCATGGCTTCTTGCTGGCAACGCAGGTGTACATGCATGATGGTCGCGCCGGCGTCATAGGCACTTTTGGCCTCGGCCGCCATTTGTCTTGGGGTGACTGGCACCGGGTGTTGCAGGGGGTCGGTCAACACGCCGGTCAGGGCGCAGGTGAGTATGGCTTTTTGCATGTTTTTCCTGCCTGCTGCTGGTTTGTGGGTCTGTTTCAGGCTTTAGATGTCGAGCTGACGCGCAGCCAGTTCTTTCATGATTTCTTCGGTGCCCCCGCCAATGGTCATGACCTTGACTTCGCGGTAGATGCGTTCGCTGGCGCTGCCGCGCATATAGCCCATACCGCCAAGAATCTGCACCGCCTGGTCGGCGCAAAACTGCATGGTCTGGGTGGACTGGTTTTTCAGCATGCAGACCTCGGCCACCCAGGCCGGGCCAGTCTGTTGCTGGTCGGCTTGTAGCGAGAGTTTGTCTAGCCAGGCGCGGCTGGCTTCAATACGCATGCGCATGTCGACCAGTTTATGGCGCACCGCCTGGTGGCTGGTGAGTGGCTGACCGAAAGTTGCACGCTGACGCGCCCAGGCCAGCGCTTCGTCATAGCAGGCCTCGGCCATGCCCACGGCAGTAGCCGACATGCCCAGGCGCTCACCATTGAAGTTGGTCATGATGATTTTGAAGCCCTGGTTTTCGTCTCCCAACAAATTGCCCAGGGGCACACGCACATTGTCAAAGTGCAGGGTGGCGGTGTCCGAGCAATGCCAACCCATTTTGTGCAGCCTGGTGCGCGACAGGCCGGGCGCATCCCCTGGCACGGCCAGCATGGAGATGCCGCCTGCGCCTTTGATTGCCGGGTCGGTGCGCACAGCCAGGCTGATCCAGTCAAAGCGCATGCCCGAGGTGATGAAGGTTTTTTCACCCTGGATCACATAGTGATCGCCCTCACGCCGCGCGGTGGTGCGCAGGCTCGCCACGTCCGAGCCAGCGCCGGGCTCGCTGATGCCCAGCGCGGCAATTTTTTCGCCCGCCAGCACCGGCGGAACAATGGCCCGTTGCAAGGCCTGACTGCCATGGTTGATGATGGGCGGCAGGCCGATGCTGTTGCTGCCCAGCCCTGCTAACAAACCACCGCTGCCGGTGTAGCGGGCCATGGCCACAGCAAATGCATTGCGAAACATCCAGGGTGCGGGAATTCCACCCAGTTCCTGCGGGTAACCCAGCCCCAGCCAGCCGAGTTCGGCCCAGCGCCGGTACATGCTGCGCGGAAACTCCCCGGCCGCCTCCCAGGCTTCGAGATGAGGCGCCACCTCGGTCTGCGCAAAGCGGCGCACTTGGGCCAACATCAATTCGGTATCGGCCAGGTCTACATCACTCATGTCATCCTTTTGCGGTGCCAGGGTTTACGCTCAGCCAGCCAGGTTATCAGGCGCCCAGGGCACGGGCGCGCAGCAGGGCCGGCCGGCTCAGCAGGCGTGCCAGATAGTGCTGCACCTGCGGCGCATATTGCGCGCCCAAGTCCAGCCCCGGGGTGGTACCCAGAAACAGCGCATAGCCGATGCAGATATCGGCAATCGTGAAACGCCCGTCGCACAGGTAATCACGGGTCAGCAGATGAGCGCTGAGCAGGCGCAGCCGCGCCAAATACCATTTTTTATAGTCCTCCACCGCTTGCGGCAAGCGGCGTTCTGGCGGCTCCATCAGCCCGTAGCGCAGCGCTATGGTTTGCGGGAATGTGAGGGTGGCGTCGCTGTGGAACAACCAGTTGATGTAACTGCCGTATTCGGGGTGTTCCGGGCGCAGGCCAAACTCATGCTTGCCGTAGCGCTCTACGAGGTAGTGACAGATGCCGCTCGATTCGGTCATGCGGATATCGCCGTCGATCAGGTAGGGAATCGTGCCAAGCGGGTTGAGGGCCAGAAAGTCTTTTTTTAAAATACGCGGCGGAAAAGGCAGTACTTCGAGTTCGTAGGGCAAACCCATTTCTTCCAGCGCCCAGAGTGGGCGCAGCGAGCGCGCATCCACACTGTGGTAGAGCTTCATGGGCTTGCCGCTACTTCCTTTTGGCCGGGCGCAAGGCTGATCAGCAGCTGACGCGCGCGAACTTGCTGGCCGGCCTGGCAGCTCACCGCTGTGACCAGGCTGTCCGCGCTGCTGCTGATAACAAACTCGATTTTCATGGCTTCGAGCACCGCCAGCGCCTGCCCTTTGGTGACGTTTTCGCCCGCTGAGACTAGCACCCGCAAGACCTTGCCGTCCATGGGCGCGAGCATGCGCCCATCGCCCAAAGCCGCGGCCTTGGCGACCGGAGCCAGGGTGGTGTCGGCGTAGCTCAGGGTCTGGCCGCCATAGGACAAATACACGCTGCTGCCCGCCACCATGTAGCTGGCCTTGGCCGCCAGGCCAGCATGCATGAAGCGAGCCGTGGGGACTTGCAGCTCGAGAATTTGGATGTCTAGTGCTTGCCCTTCAAGTTCGGCGCGGTAGTGGCCATCGCCAAGGGCGCTCACACTGAGCCGCAGCGAGCGCTCGCCGCATTGCAGCAGCATCGGCACCTGCGCGGGAGCCGAGCTTTGCCACTCCAGCAGCTCAGCATCCAGCCCCGCATCGGTCTGCAAGGCCAGCGCCTGGCTGCGGTACAGCAGCAGCGCGGCAAGCGCGCTGTGCAAAGGCGTGGGAACTTGGCTGGCGGCAAAGCTTTCGGGGCTCAGGTGCTCGGTCACAAAGCTGGTTGAAAAATCGCCTTGCGCAAACACCGGGTGAGCAATGATCTGGCGCAGGTAGTCGCGGTTGCTGGGCAGGCCCAGCAGCAGGGTTTGGTCTAGCATCTGCAGCAGTTTGCGCCGCGCCTCCTCACGGGTCTCGCCTGCTGCAATCAGCTTGGCCTGCATGCTGTCATAAAAGACCGGCACTGCGTCACCCGGCTGCAGGCCATGGTCAACACGCATGCCCCTACCCTGTGGCGGCTGCCAGGCCAGCAGCCTGCCGGTCTGGGGCAAAAAATCGTTAGCAGGGTCTTCGGTGCATAAGCGCACTTCCATGGCCCAGCCGCTGCGCCGGGCATTGATGGCCTCTTGGCTGAGCGGCAGGGCCTCGCCCCGGGCCACGCGCAACTGCCAGGCCACCAGGTCGAGGTCATAGACAGCCTCTGTCACTGGATGCTCCACCTGCAAGCGGGTGTTCATCTCAAGAAAATAAAAGCTGCCATCGCGCGCCAACAAAAATTCCACAGTGCCCGCACCCACGTAGTCCACCGCCCGGGCAGCGGCCACTGCAGCTGCCCCCATGCGCGCGCGCAGGGCTTGGTCGACCGCCGGGCTGGGCGACTCTTCCACCAGTTTTTGATGCCGCCTCTGCACCGAGCAGTCGCGCTCGCCGATGTGCACCAAATTGCCATGCCGGTCGCCAAACACTTGGATCTCCACATGCCGCGCCTGCAGCACGGCTTTTTCGATCAACAACTGCCCATCGCCAAAGGCATTCACCGATTCGCTGCGGGCCGACTGGATGGCCGCCGGCAAATCAGCCGCTTCCTGCACCAGCCGCATGCCGCGCCCACCACCGCCGGCGGCAGCTTTGACCATCACCGGCAGGCCGATCTTGATGGCCTCGGCCAGCAGGCTCGCATCACTTTGTGCATCGCCCTGGTAGCCCGGCACGCAGCGCACACCGGCCGCGAGCATGCGTATTTTGGCGCTGCTTTTATTGCCCATGGCCTCAATCGCCTGCCAATCCGGTCCGATAAACACCAGGCCGGCGCCCTGCACCGCCTGCGCAAAATCTGAGCGCTCGGATAAAAATCCGTACCCAGGGTGGATTGCCCCTGCACCACTGGCTTTGGCAGCTGCTATGAGCTTGTCGCCGGCCAGGTAAGACTGCGCGGCCGGCCCGGGGCCGATACACAGCGCCTGATCGGCCAGACTGACATGCAGCGCCTCGCGGTCGGCATCGGAATACACCGCCACCGTGCTGTAGCCCAGGCTTTGGCAGCTCCGGATGATGCGCACCGCAATCTCGCCACGATTGGCAATCAAAACCCTGTCAAACATCGGGGGTGGCTCTGCTGGCGCGGCGGTGGTCGGCCGATTCATCGTGGGTGGGGGCGCAGGTGCAGGCAATCAAGGAGGCCTCAGCTCAAAAACGGGCCACGCCGTAGCTGTTGGCTTGCAAGACCCGGGTGCGACCCTCACGGCAGATCGACAGGGTCATGGCCAGCACCCGGCGTGTATCACGCGGATCGATCAGACCATCGTCATACAGGCGGGCGGTTCCGGCCAGAGCCTGCGACTCGCGGTCAAATTGACCAATCACCGCAGCTTCCATGGCAGCAAATTTGCTTTCCTCTTGGGCGCTAGGTTGGCGCCCCTCCTTGATGATTTTTTCACGGTTGACAATCGACAGCACCTTGGCCGCCTGCTCACCGCCCATGACGGCGGTGCGCGCATTGGGCCAGGCAAAAATAAAGTCAGGCCGAAAGCCTCGCCCCGACATGCCGTAATTACCTGCGCCAAAGGATGCACCTATCACCAGCGTGATGCGGGGCACCCGCACATTGGCCACCGCCTGAATCATTTTGCTGCCGTGCTTGACGATGCCACCCTGCTCGCTCTCGGTACCCACCATGTAGCCGGTTGTGTTCATCAAAAATACCAAGGCAATATCCCCCTGGTCGCACAACTGCATGAACTGCGCGGCCTTGGTCGCGCCCTTGGCTGTGATGGGGCCGTTGTTGGCAACAATACCCACCGCCATGCCGTGGATATGGGCCCTGCCACAAATCGTGTGGCTGTCGTATTCGGTCTTGAAATCCAGAAACTCGCTACCGTCCACAAGGCGGGCAATCACCTCGCGGCAATCATAGGGCTGGCGGTAGTCCAGCGGCACCACGCCGCACAGTTCCCCGGGGCTGTAAAGCGGTGGTCGCACCGCTGTTTGGGGCAACGCCGGGCGGTGTTTGTTCCAGTCCAGGCTGGCCAGGATCTCGCGCGCTAGGCGTATGCCGTCGGCATCGCTTTCGGCCAGGAACTCACTGGTACCGCTGATCTGCGAATGCATTTCGGCGCCGCCGAGCGCCTCGTCTTCGGCGATCTCCCCGGTAGCCGCTTTGAGCAGCGGTGGGCCCGCCAAAAATACCTTGGCGTTTTTGCGCACCATGATGGTGTAGTCTGAGAGGCCCGGCACATAGGCCCCACCGGCGGTGCTGGAGCCGTGCACCACGGTGATTTGCGGAACACCGGCTGCTGACAACAAGGCCTGGTTGGCAAAGGTGGTGCCGCCGTCAATGAAGATGTCGGCCTGGTACAGCAGGTTGGCGCCGCC
>Ga0049084_10001230_pt1 | contig 10545 bp, 7 predicted proteins | sample GreLakmeON33MSRF_FD_66720 | JGI IMG/M metagenome (GOLD analysis project Ga0049084, IMG submission 66720) | Freshwater lentic microbial communities from great Laurentian Lakes, MI, USA - Great Lakes metaG ON33MSRF | ecosystem: Environmental > Aquatic > Freshwater > Lake | place: Great Lakes... | reverse complement strand
CGGATGATGACATTTTGCGCGAGCTGACCGCCGCCTTCGTCGATGCTGACACCTGGCAGGAAGCGGAGGAACTCGCCGACATTTTCCGCACTGCGGTCGCCGTATTCGTCGTAGGCGACGACGTTGATGAGGTTCGGCGCCTGGCGGCGCTCGTTGAGCGAAACGGCCTGCGCACTCATCTCACGATCGGCGAGCACGGTAAACGCGGTGAGTTGGACGGGCTCATCGCCGCGCGGGAGCGCGAGCTCGAAGTCGCGGGTCACGCGTCCTTCAGCCGGCACCGTGATCAGCGCCGTCTGTGGGGGGAAGCCGATGTAGGTAACCGTGAGACGCGCGGCGCCGACTGGGAGGCCGGCGAGGCGATAGACGCCCTCGTCGTCGGTGACCGTCTGTTGCGCCGTGCCCTCGACGGCGACGACCGCACTGCGGAGCGCGACGCCGCCTGCGGCGTTGAAGACGCGACCGGTGATCTCGCCGGCGGGGGTCTGGGCCCGGAGGAAGGAGCCGACGAACAGCAGGAGAAAGATCAGGCCAAGCGGGGTATTCATGGTGAGTGAGAGGGGGAAACGGGTGCTTCAGGGTGGAGGTTGCAGCCACTCGAGGTTGAAACGGGCGAGCGTGAGGCGGGCGTAGGCCCAGTCGCCGTTGCGGCGGGTGTCGCCCGGGTTACCGTTTTCGTACAAGCAGAGCACCGTGCCGTCGGGCAGCACGGCGAGGTCGCTGTAGGCGCTCGGGCCGGCCTGGAGCAGTTTCTTCACCGGCCACGTGCGGCCGTCGTCGTGGCTGACGTGAATCGTCACGTTCTTGCGCTCACGATGTTCGCGCTTGGTCGTGTGGGGATTGGAGTAAAGCAGCAGCGGCTGGTTCTTCCCAGGCTGACCAGGGTGGCTGACCAGGCCGGCCATACAGCCGGGTTCGAGTAACTCCTCGATAAACTCAGGCTTCGTCCAACCTGTTGCGCCATCTCGACTATACACTACGGCGCGGCGATTGCGTTGGTCGGTGTTGCGGGAGCTGAGCACCACCCGACCGTCGGACAGCTCGGCCACGCTCGACTCTCCACCGATCGTCATGGCCATGGCGCCGCGCTGCCAGGTGGCACCGCCGTCGTCGCTGAAGATCACGGAGCATCCCTTGCGCTGCGGCGCAGTCTTTTCGTAGGTCGCGAGCCACACCGGCACGATCAGGCGGCCGCTGCGCAGCTCGATGCCATGGCCGGGGCCGGTGGCGATGGCCTGCCACTCGATTTCGGAGCGGAAGCGGTCGAAGGTGGCCGTGATCTCGACGGGCTGGGTCCAGGTGAGCCCATCGTCGTTACTGCGCGCGTGGAAGGCGCGCATGTATTCAACGCAGTAAACAAAATGCACGGTGCCGTCGCGGGCGGCGATCAGCATGGGATTGTTGACCGTCTGCTCGTCCGGGCCGCCCATGTCCTTTTTCTTTTTGTCGTCCGGCATGTGCGGATTGCGCGAGAGGCGCGGCCCGAGGTGCGCGATCTGTTGCTGCGGGCTGAACGTGCGGCCGCCATCGGTGCTGCGACGCAGATGGATCTCGATCTCGCCGCGGTCGGCCGAGGTGAATTTCCGCGCCTCGGCGTAGGCGAGCACCGTGCCCTGGACGGTGACGACGATGCCGGGAATGCGGTAGGAGACGAAGCCCGCCTGCTTCTCCTCGAAGAGATCGATTTTGGCGAGCAGCGGCGCACCGAGCGCGGCGGTCCACGGCAACAGGAGGAACAAGAGGCGGAGGGCGGTCTTCATGGGCGTTTCTTCTTTCGCTTGGTTTTCGCCGCGTCGTCTTCGGCCGCAGGGCGCTCGAGGGCGACAATCGAGCGTTCGCGCAGCACCTGATCCATCACACCGCGCAGACGGTCGCGGGCGGCGGCGGTGGCGGGATCGTCGATCAGGTTGCGGCGCTCGACGAAGGCCGTCCAACGGGGCTCGGCGCTGGCCGGTTGCGTGTAGTCGTAGAGTTCCTCGGCGAACGTCTCGCGCGAGGGCCACCTCACCCAGCGGGTGTAGCGCTGCGTTTCCGTGCGGACCGAGTAGCCCATCGACTCCGGCGGGCCGGCGTTGAACGGGCGGGAGAACTGGCTGAGCGCGAAGTCGCGCCCGGGACGGGCGGGATCCTGCAGCAGCGGCACCAAGCTGCGGCCGGCGAGGTCAGCGGGCGCAGGCAGGCCGGCGAGTTCGGCGAGCGTCGGGTAAACGTCAACGTATTCGACAATGCCGGACGCGGCCCGGCCGGGCTGGGCAAGACCCGGCGTGCGGATCATGAGCGGCACGCGGGTATCGAGGTCCCAGTTGGTGCCCTTGCACCAGCGGCCGGCGTCGCCGAGCGCGAAGCCGTGGTCGCCCCAGAGGACGACGATGGTATTGCGATCGAGCTCGAGGCGGCGCAGGGCGTCGAGCACTTGGCCGATCTGGGCGTCGACGTAGCTCACGCAGGCGTAGTAGCCGTGGCGCAGCACTCGGGTCTGCGCGGCGTCGAGGCGCTCGTCCTTTGGCATGCCGGTGTAGCCGCCGAGTTCGCGGTGCGTGTGATACGCGGACGCAGGCGCGCCCTGCACGCGCTCGGGTTCGCCCGGCAGGTCGAATTTTTTCGGGTCGTGGAGGTCCCAATACTTTTTCGGGGCATTGAACGGCAGGTGCGGCTTGAAGAAACCGACCGCGAGGAAGAACGGCTGCGTCTGCTGCTTGAGACGGCCGAGGGTGTCGACCGCGAGCTGCGCGAGTTTGCCATCGGAGTAGCCGTCGTCGGGCACGTCGGCGGCCTCGTAGGGCGCCTGCTTGCCGGGGGCATCGCCGCGCGGGAGAGCGTAGTTTTTCCAGCCGTCCTGCTTGAGTATCTCGGGGATGGACCATGACACCGGGTCGAGTTCGCGCTCATCGCCGCTGAAGATCTTGCCCATCGCCTGCGTGTGGTAGCCGTGCTTTTTGAAGAGCTGCGGCAGCGTGACGGTATCGGGGTTGGTGGCGCGGAAGAGATTCCGGTTGTGCCAGGAGCGGTTGTGGTCTGGAAGCCGGCCGGTGAGGATGGCGGTGCGCGCGGGGCCGCAGACGGCCTGCATCGTATAGGCGCGCTCGAACCGCCGCGACTCGCGCGCAAGCCGGTCGAGATTCGGCGTGAGCGCGAGCGGATCGCCGTAGGCGCCGAGCGAGGTGCGGAGGTCGTCGACGGCGATAAAGAGGACGTTGGGCTTGGCGGCGGCACCGTTAAGTGGGACCGCGGCAGCGAGCGCGGCGAGGACCGCGAAGGTGATGGGGCTAATCTTCATTTTTAGAGGCCTGCTTTTTCTTCGCGCCCTTCTCGCGCCGTTGGACGGCGGGATCGTAGTCCGGATTCGGCTCCATCATTTGGGCGCCGACGGAGGTGCGCCACGCCGCGAGTTCGCGACGGAGATCGGCGGCCACGGTCGGCTGGGCAGAGGCGAGGTTATTTTTCTCCGACAGGTCGTTGGCGAGGTTGAAGAGCTCCACGCCCTCGGGATCGAAGGTCTCGATGAGTTTCCACGGGCCCTTGCGGATCACGGACGACGGCAAGCTGGACGGGTGCTCGTTGTAGTGCGGGAAGTGCCAGAACAACGCGGAGCGGCCGAGCGCGCCGGAGCCGGTGAGGATGGGACGCAGGTCGAAGCCGTCGCGGTGCTGGCTCGGTCGAGGCGGCTGGCCGGCGGCGGCGAGCAACGTGGGATAGAGGTCGGGGCTCGTGACTGGCTCGGCGCTGACCATGCCGGGTCGCGCGACGCCGGGCCACTTCACGATGAGCGGCACGCGGATGCCGCCCTCGTAGTAGGCGCCCTTGTTGGCGCGGAGCGGGGCGTTGCTGGTGGCGTTCCAGAAACCGCCGTTGTCGCTGGTGAACACGATCACCGTGTTTTGCTCGAGGCCGAGTTCGCGGAGCGTGGCGACGACGCGACCGACGCTGTCGTCGATGCTCTCGACCATGGCCGCGTAGACGGGTTTGCCCTGCTGCTGCGCCTCGGGGATTTTTTCGTATTTCGCGACGACCTCGGGCTTCGCCTGGAGCGGCGTGTGCACGCCGTAGTGCGGGAAATAGAGGAAGAACGGCCGCTCACGGTTGGCGCGAATGAACTTCACGGCCTCGTCCGTCAGGCGGTCGGTGAGATATTCGCCGGGTTTGCCGTCGGAGAGAACGTTCCATTTCGCGCGCTGCCCAGTGGTCGGGATCGACCAGTCGCCGGCGTAGGGGGAGAAGAAGCTGCCGGGCGCGCCGTGGGCGTTGCCGGCGATGTTGACGTCGAAGCCGTGGTGCTCGGGCAGCGAGAACGGCTCGGAGCCGAGGTGCCACTTGCCGATGTTGGCAGTGCGGTAGCCGGCCTCACGCAACGCCTCGGCGAGCGTGACTTCCTCGAGCGGCAGGCTGCGCACGAAGCGGGCGGAGCGGAGTTTGGCCTTCGGGTCCCAGCGACCGGAGGGCAGCCAGTCGGTGAGCAGAAGCCGCGCGGGATACTTGCCGGTGAGGATCGCGGCGCGCGTGGGCGAGCACACGGCGCAGGCGGCGTAGGCATCGGTGAAACGGGCGCCGTCGCGGGCGAGCCGATCGATGTGCGGAGTTTGGTAATACGTGCTGCCGTTGGCGCCGATGTCGCGCCAGCCGAGATCGTCGATGAGGAAGAGGACGATGTTGAGTTTGCCGCCAGAGGCAGGTGCGGCGGCGCAAAGCGCGGTCAGCGGGGCGAGGAGAAGCGCTATCAGAAGGGCGGATAGTGATTTCATGAAGGTGCGGAAAGTGTGCGTTAGCGGGTGGGGAATGGGGATCCACCGGGAGTGGAATAGAGCCGGGCCGCATCGTCCAAAACGAGCACCCAATCCTCGCCGGTCACATCAGTCGGCGGGGCGAACAAAATTTTCAGATCATTGCGCCGGGTGCCCAGGGAGGTCGCCTGCCCGGTTCTCGGGTTGAACCACCAGCCGTGCAACTCGCTGGTGCCGATTCTCTCGGTGGCCAGCGTGACCGAGCGATGCTCCGGGAAATAAGCCATCAGGTAGGTGGCGTCGTTGCGGTCTGGGCTACCGTCGCGGGTGACCTGGATCCGGCCGATTCCATCGCCCTGACCCGCCAGTACCAACGATTGATCCGGCACCCGCCCAAGGAACGGGCGGCTCAGCATCAGCGCCTTCAAGTGCGCCATATGCAGCGCGCCCGGCAGATCGAGCGCTTCGTGCCATGGCGTCGTGACGTCCCACAACGGCTTCTGCGGCGGCGCATACATTTGCCAGATGGGGTGCGTGCCGTAGGTGTGACCGAGGGCGCCGGCGAAGATGGCCCAGTAAGCGTTACGGCGCACCTGCAAAGCGCCGACCGGGCGTTTCGGCGGCAGAGCATCCGGCGGGTATTCGTAGGATGGCTCGCCATCGAGGCAGGGTTTTGGACCGGGCAGCGCGTAATCGTGCTCAACTGCCGGGTAGTTAGTGCTCAGCGGGGAGTGGCCGCTTTGGAGCATGTTGAAGTCCAGCCATCCGGCGGAGTGGAACGGGGTGGACGAACTCTGGCCGCCACGCGGGTGAAACGTCTTCAGCTGCACGCCGCCATCGCCGGCGGCGAGGCCGCGCGCCATCGCGGCAATAACCTCACGATGCCGGTCGGTTTCCACCGCGCGGTCTCCGCCCAGGATCCACACGATGCCCGCGTCGCGATAGCGCTGACCCAGCCAGCGGCCGTAGGTCTCGGCATTCTCCGGGGTGAAAATCACTCGCTTCGAATGCCAATAGCTGCCCCACGTCGGTAGGAGGCCGACATAAAGTCCAAGCGCATTGGCTTTTGCCACGACCCAATCCACATGCCGGAAATAGTCCTCATCGGGTCGGTTGGGATCGTTGTCGTGCAGCGGCGTGTGGCCATAGGCGTTGGGGGTTTTCAGGCCGTCAATTTCCGCGAGCACCACCGCCTGGATGACCGTGAAACCCTGCTGGGCCCGGCGCGCGAGATAGCGCTCTGCCTGCCCGCGATCGAGCCGGTGAAACAATTCCCAAGCGGTGTCGCCCAACCAAAAAAACGGCTGGCCGTTCCCGTTGACGAGAAAGCGGCGATTGTCGCTAACCTTCAGCACAGGCAGGGAGCCAGACGCAGCGGAAGCCGGGAGTCCCGACGCGAAAACAGCGAACAGTAGAATGAGAAATTGGAGCCGGGTTTGCATGAGTCAGGGGATTCGCGTGGACGCGGCTGGATCGCCCTGGAGAAACAAGACGGCCGGTCCGGCGAAGGGTGCGGTCAGGCGCAACCGGCTTCCGCCCGCAATCGGCGCTGCGCGGGTCACGTCGCCGCCGTCGGCGCGATACCACTCGACGGCGAATCGCGCGGGATGGGCGGATAAATCGACCTCGATCTCTCCGGCCTCTGGGGCGAAGACGACATAGGTCACTCCGGGCTCGGCGAGACACCAGCCGGTCGAGACGAGTTCGTTACGGGGCACGGAACGGGCGAGGTTGATCCGACGCGACAAAGCCAGTGCGCGGCCCATCGCGTGGCGCGGGCCGTCGTCCTGCGGGCGCACCTGGCCGAGCACCTTGCCATCGTAGGTGTCCATAAAAATCGGATTCAAGCCGCGCGTGAAGCTCCGCCAGACCCAGGCGGCGTCGCCGCCGATGCCCCATAGGTGATCGGTGTCGTTTAGGACGACCTTGGCGCCCTTTAGATCCGGCGGGTCGTCGCGGAAACCGCCCTCGCGATTCGGCGAGATCCAGTCGGCCGGGCTGGCGAGGAGGGCTGCGTTGGTCCCGCCGCGGTTCTGGAACGTCATGCCAACCGGGTGCCGCTTCGGCAGCGCCGCCTCGACCGCCATCACGCGCCGGATCACATGATATTGCCACTCGGTCGAGCCCGGATGGGTCTCGTTCGAGACTTCGTAGAGTAGGTTGTCGAAATCGTTCAAACCGGTGACGAGCCAGCGCAGGTAGGAATCCTGGATCGCGGTCACGCGCGCATCGGCGAGTTGGTGGATCTCGATGCCCTTGCCGTCGCCGTTCCGGTCGCCGTCGATGCCGTTGAGATTGTTGGCGGGATGGAAAGGGTGATTCCGCCACGCGTCCTTCTGGAACTGCACGCCGTAGCCTTCGAAGAGCATCACCGATAGGTAGACGCCCGCCGCTCGCGCGCGGGCGAGCCGGTCGCGGAGGCGCGAGAGATAGTCGGGATTAGGTTTTTCGAGATCGAATTTTGGGCGGCCGTCGAGCGCGAGGTCCGGCCCGGGGCGCAGCCACGGCTGCGGCGCGACTACATGCGTGCCGTTACGCCACTCAGTGTTGCGCATCTGCGTGGTGTCCCAGCGGGTCGGCTCCCACGCCCAGCCGCGGGTGAAATTGTGCCCGTAGCGCACCAGCCATGCGAGGTAGGCATCGAAGTCGAAGGCCGGGGGCGGATCGCCCGACCCCATGTCGACGAGGTTCGGCCAAGTGTGAGAACCAGTGAGAAGAATCGCGCGGCCGGAGGCGTCCGCGAAGTAGCGCGGGTTCTCCGGATGGACGCGGAGCGGCCCGCCGGCGGGGGTTGACGGAGCAGCGGCGCGAAGCCCGGCTAGCAGGGCGAGGAGGAGCGTTAACAGAAGGGCGGGGAGAAGTCTCATGGCTTAAATTTGAATTTTCCGAAGAGGATGTGCGCGCGCGGTGTGGTGGCGTCGCCGCTGTCCCACACGGCCCGGAACTCGCCGGGGGCGACTTCGACGAGCGTCGGGTAGGAATTTTTTGTGCCGGCGTCGTAGAAGGTCTTCTCGGCGCTCCACGCGCCGCCGGCGGGCTTGGTCTTGTAGCGGAGCGAGCTGCGGCCGCCATTGGGAAAACCGGGCCAGCTGCGGTCGCGCTGCGCAGGACCGTCGTTGTAGACGTAGAGGTGCGTGCCATCAGCAGCTCGGGCGAAAAAGCCCTTCGACTTGGCGTTGTGCAGGTCGGACTCAGCGGCAGCAGTGGTCCACGTGCGGCCGCCGTCGCGGCTCACGCTCGAGTAGGCTCGCGGCGGGTTGGTGGTCTTCTCCGGGTCGTCGTAGTCCGCCGTGCGCATCACAATCTTGAGTTCGCCGGGCGCTTCGCCTGCGGCGAGGTTGCCCTCGTGAAGGAAAACACGCGGCGCGGCGGGCTGCGGGATGAAGGCCTCGAGTTTCCATTCCAACAAACTGGAACTGCTGAGTACGAAGTGATCGCGCGAGCCGCGGGGATCGGAGGCGAGCGTGTTGCGGTGCGCGGGCAGGAGAAAGCGGCGCTTCCCGTCGATCACGGTCTCAACGATACCGCCGTTGGTAATCAGCGGGCCGGTGTAGTGCATCGCGAGTTCGACGGGAGTCCACGAGCGGCCGCCGTCGGCGGTAAACGCGGCGGTGAGTTGCGACTCCTCGCTATTTTCCTGCGCGATAGGGCAGCGCATGGCGAAACACCAAATAATGTCGGTATCGGGTGCGCGGTAGAGCACGGGGTTGGCGTAGGCGAACTGCACGTTGCCCTGCCGGATCTGGTGGTTGAAGATATGAACCGTCGCACCCCACGTCGCGCCATCGTCGGTGGAGAGCGTGGCGACGATGTCGCCCATGTCCTTCTTGCCGTTGGCCATCGCGGCGTAGGCGACGAGCAGATGGCGCGGGCGCTCGCCGCGGATGATGAATGGCTGCCACACGCGCCACGCGGTCGGGTGCTGCTCGACGCGGCCGACAACGCTGACGGCGGTGACGTCGCCCTGAAACACGGCGGCGAACGGCGCCGAGGCGTCCGCGGACCTGGCGGCTTTTTTCTTCTGCGCGAAGGCCGGGGCGGCGGACAACGCGAGAGCGGCAGCAAGGAGAAAAAACGGGAGGGAATTCATGGGGCTTTCTGATCGCGCTTGCGGTTCTTCTTCGCGCCCGCCGGGGCGGCGTCGGTCTTCGGGAGCGATTTGGCGAGGTCGGCTTTCACGGCGGCGAACTCGGGCTTGCCCGCGAGATTGGTCCATTCGTGCGGGTCGTTCGCGTGATCGTAGAGTTCCTCGCCGCCATCTTCGTAGCGGATGTAGCGCCAACGCTCGCTGCGGAGGGCGTGGTTGCCCCGGCCGTGCGTGGTGAGCGCCGGGCGGTCCCATGCGTGCTGCGGGTCGCGGAGCAACGGCACGAGGCTCTGGCCGTCGAGGTTCGCCACCGCCGGTAGTGCGCAAAGTTCGTTAAGCGTGGGAAACAAATCGATCAACCCCACGGGCCGCGCGGTGCGGGTCTGCGCCCGGGTCACGCCCGGTGCAACGATGAGAAACGGCACGCGGGTGGAGCGTTCCCAGAGGGTAAACTTGTGCAGGTGGTTCTTCTCGCCGAGATGCCAGCCGTGGTCGGACCAAAGGACGATGATGGTGTTGTTCGCCGCCGGGCCGGCCGCGAGGGCATCGAGCAAGCGGCCGATCAGGGCATCACAGTAGGTGATGTTCGCGAGGTAAGCCTGTAGCAGTTCGCGATACTTGCCTTCCTTCATCACGAGCTCGAGGTCGCCACGCCGATCCGCGGCCATGCGCTGGCCGCCGGCGGGAACATCATCGAGGTCATCGGCCTTCACCACCGGCAACGTGATGCGATCCAGCGCATACATCTCAAAATACTTACGCGGTGCGTAAAACGGCAGGTGCGGCCGATAGATGCCCGGTGCGAGGAAGAACGGCTGCGACGGCGGAGCCGCGAGAAATTTCGCCGCCCACTCCACGAGCTGGCCGTCGCCCATCGCCTCGTCGCCCGCGTCCCAAGGACCCCAGTCAAACTCGTTGGCGTTTTGCGGCGGACGGGCGAATGCCTTCACGGCGGCGATCCCGTTCAGCGGAAACCCGGAGGGCCAGTCGAACTTTGACATGTCGTCGCCGCGTGCGAGACCGACCTGGTAGTGGCTGTCGAACACTTGATCGAAATAGACGTGCCAGTCGCTGCGCCGGTTGAAGCCCGGCGTGTGATGGTTCACCTTGCCGCCCCCGGCCACGTGATAGCCCTGGGCCTTGAAGTGCTGCGGAATCGAGGGCACACCGGGTTGCGCCTCGTGCCAGCGCACGTCGTTGCCGTAAATGCCGGTGTGGGCCGGCAGGCGACCGGTCAGCAGCGCCGCTCGGGAGGGATTGCAGACGGGGGCCGCGCAATGCGCGCTAGAGAAGAGCAGGCCGCGTTGCGCGAGGCGGTCGAGGTTCGGCGTCTTTACGTCGGGGTGGCCGCCGAGATAGCCGACCCAGTCGTTGAGATCGTCGACGGCGATCATGAGGACGTTGGGCCGTGCAGCCGGTGCGGCCGATGCCACGGCCGGCGCGACGGCGAAGGCGAGCGCACCGGTGATCGGGCGAAGGAAACGGGAGAACGAGGTGAAGTTCACGGGGTCTTTCGCTTCTTGCGGCCTTGGGATTCGGTCGTCCCGGCGGGCGGCGGTTCCTGGCCGAAGAAGTAATAGGGATAGTGCCACGAATTTTCGCGGGCATCGTTCTTCGAGACGGCGGTGACTTCCTGCTTCAGCCGGGCAAGGTTCTCGGGCTTTAGCAGCGGGTCGGCGGTGTCGCGGCGCCAGTCGGCGAGCGTGCGCTGGAGGCGGGCGAGCGTGGCGGCATGCGCAG
>Ga0049084_10001228_pt1 | contig 10549 bp, 10 predicted proteins | sample GreLakmeON33MSRF_FD_66720 | JGI IMG/M metagenome (GOLD analysis project Ga0049084, IMG submission 66720) | Freshwater lentic microbial communities from great Laurentian Lakes, MI, USA - Great Lakes metaG ON33MSRF | ecosystem: Environmental > Aquatic > Freshwater > Lake | place: Great Lakes... | reverse complement strand
TAGTCACCAATGACTTGCTGGAGGTCCAAACCGGCAGTCGTTTTTTCACTGACCTCGTAAGTGCTTTTGACGTCGGTAGTCCAAGTCTTGCGTTTGACGCGCCCGTTGGCAGCCAAGGTAGAGGCATCTGCATCAGAGCGGGACTCGAGCGTCTGGCCCACAGAAAGGCTGAGGTTATTCAGCTTACCACCAAACTCGATCAAACCGTTGTGGTCAACAGAATCAGCTCCAGATGTGTCGGTGAACCGTGTGAGCACCAAGTCGTAGTTTGCATTGAAGTAGGCGGACTGGCGAGTCGCGGCGTCACCTGCATTCAGGCGCAGACCGGGCGTGATGGTGTGGATCCAATCGTGGTCGCGGCCGGCTTTATTTCCAGCGACGCCCACAGGCGCCGGGGCCTTCTTGTGGTCAAGGAAGATGTTGTCGTCATAGACGATGGAGTAGGAGGCATGAGGACGCACCTCGACGCTGCCGATTTTGAACAGGGCTGCGGAATCTTGAGCCGAAGCCCCCGCCAACCCGGCAACTATTGCCATTCCACCCAGAGCGATTGTTTTGTTGTTTTTCATATTTTGTTTCCCCTAGAGATTCTTTGCGTTTTTGGTTTCAGTTCTGCACCTATTGAGTAGCAGCTTGGGAAGTAGTCGCCGGATTGCTGGGGATCTTTGCAGCTGGAGTCGCGGCGCCAGCCTGCGCGGCTGTGACAGCAGCAGTTGCCAAGGCTGTAAAATTGATTGTGCTCCCCGGAGCCGCCGCAGTCGCAGCAGCGGCGACGACAACAGCGGAACTGGGCAGGGCTTGCACGGTCGCAGTCACCACGCTGGCGGCTACGGCTTGGTTGGCTTGCACCGCGGCCGTCACGATGGCTGCGACTGAGTTAGGAATCGATTGAACGATCGCCGCCACCACAGACCCAGCAAGCCCAGGTTTGTTGACGGCGACATAGGCTGCGATGTCCTTCGCGAGCTGCTCGCGAGCTGCGGGTGTGGCAGCATTCACCATGTCCACAGCCGCTTGCGACAGATTTTTAGCACTCGTGGGACCAGCGAGCGCTGTGATTTGCTGCGCTGTCAAAGCGGCGTGCGCCAACGGGCTCAGATGCGCCATTGTTCCAACGATTCCCGCTACGAGCAGGGCCTTGAGGAGAGTGTAGTTATTCTTCATATGTTTTTTTGAGAACCGACTTTTGTGATAACAACTGATATTGGTCAAAATTCCCGAACTTTGGCAATGTTTTTTTTACAAAAACTTAACAAAAAGTTTCGGGACTTGTTTTCAGCCTTTTTGCGCCCTCTGGCTCTCAATACTTCGCCGTGGCACCAGTGGGCTTGAGGCTCAAGGCGGCGGTGTTCTCCCGGGCCTTGGCCAGCATCATCCCCAACTCGCTCGCCACCGCGATGAACTGGAAACCCTCCGCCGCACGGCGCTTGGCGGACTCCACGTCCGGCACATGGATGCCGGAGGCGATGCCGTATTTCTTCGCGGTCTCGCGGACGGCCTTGAGCGCGTCCACGAAGGGCGGGTAGGCGCTGTCGAATGAGGGCTTCTGGCCCATGCTCTTGTGCAAGTCGTTCGGCCCGATGAAGACGCCGTCAATGCCCGGCACGCTGAGAATGGCGTCGAGGTTCTTCACGCCCTCCACGTGCTCAATCATGACGATGAGGAGGATTTCGTCGTTGGCCTGCTCGTAGTAAGTGGCGGGGTCGGTGTCGAAGTTCGGCGCGTGGAGCTGGCCGCCCACGGAGCGGTTGCCGATGGGGTGATAGCGCGTGTGCTGGACCGCGGCCTCGCACTCGGCGCGGGAGTTCACCATCGGGACGACGACGCCCCACGCGCCGATGTCCAGGACGCGCTTGATGTTCTCGCCAGTGTTCCAGGCGATGCGCACGAGCGGCGCGGCCCCGCCGGCGGTGATGGCCATGAAGCTGTTCGCCATGGTCTCGAAGTTGTAGGCCGAGTGCTCCATGTCGCAGGTGAGCCAGTCGAAGCCCAGGCCAGACATGAGGCGGGCGGCGGCGGGGTCCGGCAGCGCGAGCCAGGTGCCGAAGCTGACTTCACCGCGTTTGAGTTTGGCGCGAACGTGATTGGTTTTCATGTGCGCGAATGGCACGCGAACCGTCGCGAATTTGCGAGTGGATTATTCCGATTGGGAAATGTCGCGCCCCTTCACTTCGCCTGCAAACTCCGGAATTTCTCCCGCAGCTCGCTGACCGTGCCGATGGCGAGGAACACGTCGTATTCGAGCTTGAACCCGTTCGTGATGGCCAGCGTGCGGATGGGCGCGAGGTAGGAACAGCCGCCGCCATCGGGGCCGGCCTTACCGGGGTGGCGGTAGAACGTCATCTCCGTCGTGCCGGGCACGCAGACGCCGAGGCCCCAATCGCGAGCGTCCACGTAAGCGGCCCAGTTCTCGGTCAGGCCCTTGTCGTATTCGTTCGGCCAGCCGGGCACGCGCCGCGTGAGCGCACCACCGGTCCACGGCGCGGCGCCCTTGTAGTAAACGAGGTTCGTCAGCGCGAAGTCCGCAAAGACGGCGGGCAGCTCCTGATGCGCTGGCGGATGATTCGTCGCGCCGTTGTAAGTCATGCGAAAGCGCAGGTGCGCCACGCGATTGGTCAACACGAGCCACTCCTCCATCACCACCTCCGGCAAGTCCGCGCCCGTGGCCCAATGCTTCGGGAGCGTCTTCGCATAGAGCGTGGTCGCAGTGTTCGTGAAGGCCAGCGTGCGCGCCGGCTCGCCGCGCCAGCCGCCGCCCTGCACGGGATTCCAGCGCCACGGCTTGCCGTTCCAGTCCGAACCGTCCTTCGCGCCGTAGTAGGACTGCTGGATGAACCGGCCTTTGTCGTGATGGTTCAGCAAGTTCCGCCCCGTCGCGCGCTCGCCGAAGTAGCCGATGCTCGCCCCCGCCGCCCGGTCCACCCCGAGGCGCACCTGGCCGTTGTCGAGGTAGAGCCAGTCGGCGGCGGACACCAACTGCGCTCCGAGAAAGCAAATGCCCGCGGTTACGAAGAAGCGCAGCCAGCGGGACATGTGCCGAGGGGTGTTTAACTGACCTTTGCCCGCAACGCCGCCGACTGGAAGACGTCACCATTCACCACATGCGTCGGCTTCTTGCCGTGCATCAAGTCCACGATGGCCTGCGCGGCGGCGAGGCTCACGCGCTCGCCGGTCTCGCGGCCGTTGAAGGCCTGATGCGGCGTGAGCAGCACGTTGGGGCAGCGGCGCAGCGGATGATCGTTGGGCAACGGCTCGGTGGTGAAGGCGTCCACGGCGGCCCCAGCAATGGTCTTCTGCTCCAGCGCGCGGACCAGCGCGGCCTCGTCCACCAGCGCGCCACGCGCGGTGTTGATGAGGTAGCTGTTGGGTTTCATTTTCTTGAACTGCGCCTCGCCGATGAGGCCGCGGTTCTGCGGCGTGAGCGCGCAGTTGAGGGAGACGAAATCGCTCTGCGCCAGGAGCTCGTCGAGGGAAACGAACTTCACCCCGAGCGCCTCGGCGTGCGGGTTCGGCGCGATGTCGTGGCCGAGGATTTTCATGTTGAAACCCGACGCGCGCTTCGCCACGGCCTGCCCGATGCGCCCGCAGCCGATGATGCCCAGCGTCTTGTTCGACACGTCGTGGCCCCACGCGACGGACCAGCGATTGTCGCGCATGACGACGTGGCCCTCATGCACGCGGCGCGCGAGCGCGAAGAGCAGCGCCCACGTGTAGTCGGCCACCGCGCCGTCGAGCATGCCCGGCGTGAAGGCGACGACGATGCCCAACCGCGTGGCGGTGGGGATGTCAATCGAGTCGTAGCCCACGCCCCAGCGCGAGAGGCACTTGATGCCGGCGGCGTTGGCGTGTTCGAGGACGGCGGGCGTGTATTTGTCCGCGCTGCACAAGGTCGCGTCGCAGCCGGCCATGTAGGCCTGCACGTCGTCGGCGCTGAGCGGGCCGAACTTGGGCGCGAGGATGACTTCGCAGCCAGCGTCACGCAGAAGTTGATAAGCGGGTTGGCCGACTTCTTCAGCGGCCCGGGCGGTGATGAGGACTTTCCACGACATAGGGGCGGGAGTGTGCCGAGGTCGTTGAGGGCCTGCAAGCGCGGCCCTTCCCCGCTTGCTCGTAATCCTGCTCCTCGGGTCGCGTCAGGAGGCATCTCACTTACTTACAACCGCCGCTGAGAAGAGCTTTGCAAGTTCTGGCGGCAGGGGTGATTCAAACTGGAGATCCTTGCCCGTGATCGGGTGGCGGAATTTCAGCAACCACGCGTGCAGGCCAAGCCGCTTGGCGGGGTCCGTGCGAGCAGAGTATTTCTCGTCGCCGATGATGGGGCAGCCGATCTCCGCAAGCTGCACGCGGATCTGGTGACGGCGACCCGTGCCGAGCCGCAGCTCCACCAACGCCATGCGCGCGTTGCGCTTGAGCACTTCGTAATGCGTGATGGCATGGCGGGTAAGGTTGCTGGCCGGCACAGAATACACCTTGTGCGGCGAGGCCTCATCCAGATCGGATTCGAGCACTCCGCTATCCGCCTTAGGTCCGCCTTCGACGATGGCAAGATAGCGTTTCTCACCCTGATCCCAGTTCGCTTGCAGCAGCTCTTTCACCTCGCCTGTGCGCGCGAAGACCATCAGCCCGGAGGTCTCGCGATCCAGCCGATGAACGATGAAGATGCGGGCACGGCTGCGCTCATTACCACCCCGCACGTAGTCGGTGAGGAAGGCGTAGGCGGTCTTTTCGCGCTCGGCTTCGCTGGCCATTGACAGCAGGTTTTTGGGCTTGTCGATGACGATGAGATGCTCGTCCTCAAAGTGAATCTTCATCGCCGCCGGCAGGCGATTGCAGGTGCGCAGATTTTTTTCAGAGCGCATGGAAACCACATCGCCGGGTCGCAGCGGATGATCGAACTGCGTGGTCGCCCGGCCATTGACCAGGATGGCCTCAAACTTGAGGCTGTGGCGCACCTTGTTCTTTTTAACCTCCGGCAGGCTGGCAAAAAGAAAGGCGAGCAGTTCCGTCGGCTGCTGGACCGTGAGGGGTCGAAACATGGAGAGTGAAAAGCGGCGCTGGTTTACTTCATGGTCTGCGCACAGTCTCGAGCTTCTGTCGGAAAGCCAAGTTCAGCGTGTGCGCCAGTTCAACTTCCACTCGCCCGGTTATCACTCGCCGGTCTATTGTCTTCAACATCATCCGCCGCAGCAGTTGGTGGACGCGCAGCGCGGTGCCCGCCGTCCGGCCAACTTCCTTAACGCAGTGCGCGTCCTTCGCCGCGAGGGCCATGAGCCGCCGCGCCGCCGAGGAAGCGCGCATTGCCAGCGTCATTCTCGTCGCCGTCGCCAAACATGGCCGGACAAACGCTTGTCGCGTCGGTTTCTTCTGCTAGTTTCGCCGCGATGTTACTCCGCTTCGTCATCCTGTTCGCCGTCGGCTTGTGCTGCGCTGCCACTCAAGCGGCGGAACGGCTGTTCGATTTCTCCGCGTTGCCAGAGGGCAAGCCGCCCGCTGGCTTCGTCAGCGTGCTGACCGGTTCGGGCAGCCTAGGGGATTGGAAGGTGGTGCTGGCCGATGCCCCGACTGCGTTTCAGCCGCTGACGGGCAACGTCCCGCGCGGCGGCAAGAGCGGCGTGCTCGCGCAGCTCTCCACCGACGTGACGGATGAGCGGTTTCCGGCGCTGATTTTCGACGAGGAGGTGTTCGGCGATTTCACGTTCACGACGAAGTTCAAGTGTGTGGACGGCAGGACGGAGCAGATGGCGGGTGTGGCCTTCCGCTACCGGGACGCGAAGAACTACTACGTCATCCGGGCCAGCGGGCTGGGGAACAACGTGCGCTTCTACAAGTTCGTTAACGGCGACCGCAGCGCGCCGATCGGGCCGGAGGTGCCCATCGCGCGTGGTGTCTGGCACGAGCTGACAGTCGAGTGCAAGGGCAACCAAATCCGCTGCCTGCTCAACGGCAAGGAGGCGATTCCCACGTTGACCGACAACTCGTTCGCGTTCGGAAAGCTCGGGTTCTGGACGAAGTCGGACTCCGTCAGCCACTTCGCTGACGCAAAGGTGGTCTACACTCCGCGCGAGACCTTGGCCAAGGTGCTTGTTCGCGAGTTGTTCGAGAAGCAGACCAGTATTTCTGAAGTGGTCATCTACATGGCCATGGGGACTGGGCAGGATTTGCGTGTCGCCGCCAGCCGGAATGAAAAGTTGCTTGGCACTCCCGGTGGTGAGTTGGAGAAGCACGTCATCGCCAAGGACGTGATGTATTCCGGCACGGACAAGCCCCGCGGTTTGTTGGTCGTGACCTTGCCCATGCATGACCGCAACGGCGAGGTGGTCGCCGCCGTGCGCGTGGAGATGAAGCCCTTCCCGGGCCAGACTGAGCAAAACGCTATGCTGCGCGCCATGCCCATCATCAAGCGCATGGAGCAGCGCTTCAAGGAGGCGAAGGACCTCGTGGAATGAGCGTAGCGGCGACCTTCACCGGCAGCACTCCGGACGAAGTGGTCGTGTTCCTCGCCGACCAGCGGCAGCGGATGAAACCCTTTCGTCGTGTAATTGTCTCAGCAGATCAGACCCGTGTCGTGGACGTGAATCGCAATGCGGTGGTTTTCCCCGGTGTGACTTACGGACACCCCTTGCTGGAGGCGGTGCTGCGCAGCGCTGGCGCATCCTTCGACCCGACGACCTTTCACACGCCGCCCACTGGCCAGCAGTGCCGGGAGTTTGGCTGCACGGCGCGTTATCCCTGGGCGCACGAGCGCATCTTGTGACGGAGTAGGACGCTCAGCGCAGGCGTTGAAGGTTTCCCCTGCTCACTTTCTCACCTTCGCCGCCCTCCATCAGGGCATTCCTGCAAAATTCATCGGGAGATTCCCGTATTTTTCGCCTTGGTGGGCACCTTGGGCTGCGAACCTGCTTTTGTCGCAACCATGAAAGCAGCCGTATTTCTCGAACGGGATGGAGTCCTGAACCAAGTGCGGGTCGCCGGAGGCAGCCAGATGCCGCCAATGTGTCTGGAGGAATTTCGCGTCCGCGAAAACGTGTGCGAGTCGCTGTTGCATCTCAAGGCCGCCGGTTACCTCATCCTCGTCACCACGAACCAGCCCAATGTCGGGCGCGGCCTGCTCCCGCGCCGGGAGCTGGACCGGATGCACGACCTGCTCCGCCGCGCGCTGCCGATAGATGACGTCCTGCTCTGCGCGCACGAGGAGAGCGACCACTGCAGTTGCCACAAGCCCGGCGCGGGCCTCTTCACGGAGGCCGCCTTCCGCTGGCACCTCGACATGGAGCGCAGTTTCGCCATCAGCGACAAGTGGCAGGACGCCTCTGCTGCCTTCGTAGCCGGCTGCAACTCAGTGCTCATCAAGTCGGCCTGGAACGGCTCCGGCCACCATGACTTTCTCGTCAATGGCTTCGACGAAGCGTGCCGGAAGGTGCTCCAGTTCAATCACCCGGTTCACCACGTCCGCGTCCCGCTCCCACAATTGGCAATGGCCTGAAACCAGATTGGGTGTGTCATAGTTAGTTCTATTGCGAAGAGACTGCCGCCGGGCCTGTTTGCCCGCGGCAGTCTCCCTTTTTTGGTCTTCGCTTGGTTGCTCCTGTCGGCTTGCCTCGCATTGGAACACGCGGCAACAATCCGCCCGTCTTTCAACTGCCTGTCACCATGAAGCACCTTGCCTCCTTTGCCGCCATCTTCGCATTGGCCATCCAGATCTCCGCAGCTCCGGCTTCCGCGCCCGGGCGGCTCGAACTCCAACCCGGCGACCATGTCTGTCTCCTGGGCAACGCGCTCGCCGAGCGGATGCAGCACGACAACCACTGGGAGACGCTCCTGCACCAGCGCTTCCCGAAGCTCAACCTCGTCGTCCGCAACCTCGCCTTCACCGCCGACGAGGTGGACCTCAAGACTGAGCTGGTCATCGAGAACTCCTCTTACTCCAAGGGCGACAAGGTGCTCCCCGCGCGGCTGCGCTCGCAAAACTTCGGTTCCCCCGACCAGCACCTCACCTTCAGCAAGGCCACGGTGGTCCTCGCCTTCTTCGGATTCAACGAGTCCTTCGCTGGGCCGGCGGGCGTGGCGAAGTTCAAGGCCGACCTCACCCACTTCATCGAGCACACGCGGAAGCAGAACTACTCCGGCGCGGGCGCGCCCCGGCTCGCGCTCGTCTCGCCCATCGCTCACGAGAATCTCGGTAACCCGAACCTCCCCGACGGCAAGGCCAACAACGCGAACCTCAAGCTCTACACCGACGCGATGGCAGCGGTGGCGAAGGAAGTGGGCGTGCCGTTCGTGGATCTTTTCACACCCACACTCAAGGTGTATTCCGCCACAAAATTTAAGTTCACCCACAACGGCGTTCACCTGAACACCGACGGCCACAAAGCTATCGCGCGGCTGCTCGACGAGGGCTTGTTCGGCAAGGCCGGTGCGCCGGCGGACTTCAACGCCAAGCTCCGCGCCGAGCTGAACGAGAAGAGCTACCAGTGGTTCCACCGCTACCGCGCGGTCAACGGCTACTACATCTACGGCAAGCGCTCGCTCGTGAAGTTCAGCGACGGCGAGCAGCGCAACGCCGACGTGATGGAGCGCGAGCGCGCCGTCCTGGACGTGATGGTCGCCAACCGCGACGCCCGCGCGTGGAAGGTCGCGCAAGGCGAAGCCGTCCCCGCGACGATTGATGACTCGAACGTCCCGCCGTTCCTCCCCGTGAAGACGCACTTCGGGGCGGGCCGCGTGAACCGTGAGAAGGCTGCGAACTTGATCCTCAAGGGCGGCATGAGCAGCAAGTCCGGCGAGGCGGACGTGCTCACCTACCTGCCCGTCAGCGAGGCGCTCAAGCAGTTCAAGCTCGCGCCCGGCTACGCCATCAACTGCTTCGCCTCCGAGGAGCAGTTCCCTGAAGTCGCGAACGCCGTGCAGATGGCCTTCGACGCGCGCGGTCGCCTCTGGGTCTGCACCATGCCCAGCTACCCGCAGTATCAGCCGCTCGTGGACCGCCTCGGCAATCGCTCCATGCCCGACGACAAGCTCGTCATCCTCGAAGACACCGACGGCGACGGGAAGGCGGACAAGTCCACGATCTTCGCACGCGGCTTGCACGTGCCGACGGGCTTCGAGTTCTACAACGGCGGCGTGCTCGTCGCGCAGCAGCCGGACCTCATCTTCCTCAAGGACACCAACGGCGACGACCTCGCGGACTACTCCGAGCGCGTGCTAGGCGGCTTCGACTCCGGCGATTCGCACCACTCCATCAGCGCGTTCACGCAAGGGCCGGGCGGCGAGCTCTACATGCTCGAAGGCACATTCTTCTACACGCAGGTCGAGACGCCCTACGGCCCGGTGAAGAACCACAACGCCGGCGTCTATCGCTTCGAGCCGCGCACCGCGAAGTTCGAGACCTTCATCAGCTACGGCTTCGCGAACCCGTGGGGCATGACCTTCGACCGCTGGGGCCAGACCTTCGTCGCCGACGCCTCGCCGGGGCAGAACTTCTTCGGCACCGCGTTCTCGGGCCGCACGATTTTCCCGGACAAGCACTTGACCATGCCGCAGTGGATTCAGATGCGCGTGCGCCCGACCTCCGGTTGCGAATTCGTCTCCAGCCGCCACTTCCCCGACGACGCGCAGGGCCGCTACCTCCTCAACAACGTCATCGGCGTGCAAGGCATCCTCCAGCACACCGTCGCGGAGAAGGAGTCCGGTTTTGTCGGCACGGAAATCGAGCCGCTGCTCATGAGCGACGACAAGAACTTCCGCCCCGTTGACTTCGAGTTCGGCCCTGACGGCGCGTTCTACGTCGTGGACTGGCATGAGCCGCTCATCGGCCACCTCCAGTATTCCATTCGCGACCCGCAGCGCGACAAGACCCACGGCCGCATCTACCGCATCACCTATCCCGAGCGCCCGCTGCTGAAGCCCGCGAAGATTGCCGGCGCGAGCATCGAGGCGTTGCTGGAGTTGCTCAAGGAACCCGAGGACCGCACCCGCCAGCGCGCGAAGACCGAACTCGGCTCGCGCCCCGTGAACCAAGTCATCGCCGCGCTCGTGAAGTGGACCAAAGCCCTCAACCGTGCGGACCCGAACTTCGAGCACGCCCGGCTCGAAGCCCTCTGGCTACACCAAGTCATGAACGTCGCCAACGAGCCGTTGCTGAACGAAATCCTCGCCTCGACCGAACCCCGAGCCCGAGCCGCCGCCGTGCGCGTCCACTGCTACTGGCGCGATCGCGTGAACAGACCTTTGGACACGCTCGCCAAGCTGGTGAAAGACCCGCATCCCCGTGTCCGCCTCGAAGCCGTCCGCTCGTTGAGCTTCTTCAACACGAGCAAAGCCGCCGAGATTGCTCTGGAATCCGTCGAGTTGCCCCAAGACCAGTATTTGAAATATACCCTCGACGAGACCATGCGGACCTTGGAGCGGTTCAAGTAGTTCCCAAAAAAAGAACCGCCCGCCGCGCGGCTTCGAGAGCCATCGCGGCGGGCGGTAAAGAAAAAGCCCCACCATTGCCGTGTGAAAACCGTTCCTGGTGAACTGCGATAGAAACAGGTGGAGCCGAATCAGC
>Ga0049084_10001226_pt1 | contig 10551 bp, 9 predicted proteins | sample GreLakmeON33MSRF_FD_66720 | JGI IMG/M metagenome (GOLD analysis project Ga0049084, IMG submission 66720) | Freshwater lentic microbial communities from great Laurentian Lakes, MI, USA - Great Lakes metaG ON33MSRF | ecosystem: Environmental > Aquatic > Freshwater > Lake | place: Great Lakes... | reverse complement strand
AAACATCACCTTTATTCGCATACAATCTTTTGTAGCCTTTGCTTACACCTATCACTATCTCAACTGGTTTTCTAAAACTTCTCTCATCAAATGGCATAAGGTGGAGAAAAAACAATTGGTTTTTATAGGCGCTGTTTGGGTTGGTTCTGTTGGACTATACTACTATGATTATCACGTAGGTTTAATAGTGCTTTTCTTGTTGAGCTTTATGCATGTGTTGTTGGAGTTTCCACTGAATGTGGCGAGTGTGAGAGGGATAGTGAATATTGCGAGGGGGAGGGAAAAGACTAATTAATCAATATGCGTAGTTTGATTACAATAGAAATTAAGGTAGCCTATAAAGAAAGGCTCAATAAAGACATGACCATGGTTTATGCTTTTTCTATAGGTATGGGACTTGTGGTTTGCATATCAAGCGGTAATTATGCTATAGCCTTAATTCTGTCCTTATTTATATTTCTTATCCACAGATATAAAATGAAAAAGCAAAATCGTTTTTTTATTACAGATATTGAATTAGGTGAAGATAACATTGACTTAAAATATTTCGATGAACATAAATTTCTCGAAATAAGTGTACCGCTTAACCAAACTCAATTTGCTATAAAACATTTTTGGTTGAATAAAACCCGAACCCCTATCTAAAAATATGTTGCAATGAAACTACTGTTTATCAATTTGAAATGGATGACTGGAATATCAATGCCTTCGCAAGGACGCGCTGGGTATAGAAAAAATAATATTCAGAAAACAAAAAAGCTACAAGATTTCTCCTCTAGCTTTTCTATTTTCTGTGAACTAAGTTCTATAAACTCTCTTACATCGCCTCATAAACTATTTCTTGCATCAGTAGCTAACAAATCCAAAGCATACAAGGGCACATTTTTCATCCAACTTTCTGCACGAAAATCCGACATAGAAACGCGAATACCTTTCACATTGTATTTGTCACAAAACACTTTTAAACTCTTTGCTTTTAAGTTTTCCTCTGCTTTCACTTCTATAGGAATAATCGTTTGAGAATTTTGAATAACGAAGTCAACCTCCCCTTCAGATCTTTCAGAACTCCAATAATTAATTTGCAACGATGTATGAATAACAAGTTGTTGAAGCACGAACTGCTCGGTAAGAGCCCCTTTAAATTCCTTGAAAAAACGATTGCTTTCAAGTAAAACAGAATGATCAATTTTATTCATGGCAGAAAGCAAACCAACATCAAAAACAAATAATTTGAATGACTTATGACTTTCATAAGATTTAAGAGGTATTGCAGCTTGAGTAATGTTGTAAATTTTATGAACGAGTCCGGCATCTTCTAACCACAATAAAGCCGATTCATATTCCTTTGCACGAGAACCCTCTTTTAACAAACCATAAATAAACTTTTTATTCTCTTTGGCCAGTTGAGAAGGAATGTTATTCCATATCATTCTGATACGCGGCACGATACCATAAGGAGCGTGCTTAGAAAAATCATTCTCATAACTTTGTAAAATATTCAATTGAATTGCCCTTATCTGTGCATAATCGTTTGTTTCTGAAAATGCCTGTACAACTTCAGGCATTCCTCCAACGAAGTAATATTGTTTTAAACGCTCAATAAATCGATTTTTAAACACAGCTATTAATTTCCAATCCTTTTCGTTCAACAATTCAAGTAGTTGTTGTTCGCTTAAAGCATGCAAAAACTCAGTAAAACTAAGGGGATGAAGTTGCAAGAATTCTACCTTGCCTACAGGAAAAGAAGTGTTTTTATGCAAAGAAATACCCAAAAGAGAACCAGCAGCTATAACATGAAATTCGGGCAATTCTTCGCAAAAATATTTCAACACGGTAACTCCTCTTTCAGCGGCTTGAATTTCATCAAAAATAATCAATGTTTTTCCAGCAACCGGATTCACACCACTAGCTATCGCAATAGCGCGCATAATACGCGACAGATTAAAATCTTCCAAAAACAGAGATTGCAAATTAACTTGTGACTCAAAATTGATGTACGCTATATTCTCAAAAGAATTTGAGCCAAAACTTTTCATCAACCAAGTTTTACCAACTTGCCTAGCGCCCTTAATAACCAAAGGTTTTCTACCCTTTCTATTTTTCCATTCATGTAGAAATTCAATTGCCGATCTCCTCATTTTACAGACGTAATAAAGTACAAAATAACATTTTTACAAACAAATATATGTAATAGTTTAGATTTTATCAAAACAAAAAAGCTAGAAGATTTCTCTTCTAGCTTTTTTTTTATTAGTACGGGCGTCCGTCAGCCGACGGACGCCCCTACAATTACATCGACTCAGAAACCACCTCTTGCACCTCAGGTACCATTCGTTTCAATAAGCTTTCAATACCATGTTTCAAAGTAACTGTAGATGACGGACAACCGCTGCAAGCTCCGCGAAGTACCACATGAACTTTACCCGCTTCAAATTTCTTGAAATCGATAGAACCACCATCACTCTCCACAGCCGGACGAATATATTCATCCAACGCGCTAATGATTTTTTTGTCGATTTCGGTAGTAGCAACGTTGTATTCTTCTTTCACCACATCTGCCGCTACTTCTTGCGCTTCGTCGCGTTGTACCATTTGCGCAATCACCACTCCACCTTCCATAATGAAATTGCGAATGAATTCACGCAATTCCAGCGTTACATCATTCCATTCTACCAAATTCGATTTGGTCACCGAAACATAATTGTTCGCAATGAATACGCTATCTACAAATGGGAAATTCAATAGTTTCTTTGCCAAAGGTGAATTGCTTGCATCACCCGTTTTGGTGAAATCCAATGGTGTTCCTGTGTTCAACAATTTATTGGCAACGTATTTCATAACGTCGGGATTCGGCGTCATTTCAGCATATATGGTGATTGGTACTACAGTCATAATTATTGATTTTAATGTTCAAGTGTAAAAGTAAGAGAAATTAAGGAAGAGCCATTAAAATTTAATAGATTTGCCTATCAATTTTTTCGATGAAGCACACTAGCGATTTCTTGGTTTTAGGTTCGGGTATAGCCGGACTCACCTATGCTCTTAAAGTAGCGCAGCAGGGAAAAGTGGTGATTATCACCAAAGAAAATCCAGAGGAATCGAATACCAAATACGCTCAAGGAGGCATTGCCGCTGTGTGGAATGAAGGCGACAACTTCGAAAAGCACATTAAAGATACTTTGGAATGTGGCGGTGGTTTGTGTAATGAGAAAGTGGTGGAGATTGTGGTGCGCGAATCAACAGAAAGAATAAATGAGCTGATTGAGTGGGGCACTAAATTCGATAAGAACGAAGAAGGAGAATACGATTTGGCTAAAGAAGGCGGCCACTCAGAACACCGCGTTCTGCATCATAAAGACATCACTGGTTGGGAAATAGAAAGAACACTTCTGAAGAAAGTGCACCAGCATAAAAATATTACTGTTCTCGAGCATCACTTCGCATTAGAAGTAATTACACAACATCATTTAGGCGTTGAAGTAACAAGAAAAACAACTGATGTAGAGTGTTTTGGCGCTTATGTGATGAACAACAAAACAGGCAGTATTGATACGTATTTGGCGAAAACCACATTGATGGCAACGGGTGGTGCTGGTCACGTTTACCTTTCTACCACCAATCCGTTGGTAGCTACTGGCGACGGAATTGCGATGGCTTACCGTGCCAAGATTACGGTGAAAGACATGGAGTTCGTGCAGTTTCACCCAACTTCGTTGTACAATCCTGGAGAAAATCCTTCATTTTTGGTTTCTGAAGCTGTGCGCGGATTTGGAGCAAGATTGGTAAATAGAAAAGGAGAATATTTCATGAAGAAATACGATTCACGCGAAGATTTAGCTCCGCGTGATATCGTTGCACGCTCTATTGATAAAGAAATGAAAATTCATGGCGATGACTTTGTGTACTTAGATTGCACGCATCTCGATATGGATAAATTCAAAGAGCATTTCCCCAATATTTACAACAAGTGCGTGTCGATAGGTATTCATCCCGAAAAGAATTTTATTCCTGTTGTGCCTGCCCAGCATTACACTTGTGGGGGCGTGGAGGTAGATGAAAACGGATTGTCGTCGGCCAAAAATTTATACGCCATTGGCGAATGTTCTTGCACAGGTTTACATGGCGCCAACCGCTTAGCATCTAACTCATTGTTAGAGGCTGTAGTTTTTGCACATCGTGCAGCGATTCACTCTTCAGAAGCGGCGAAACTCACTTCCTTCAACATGGAAATTCCCGAGTGGAACGACGAAGGAACTGAAGCTGCTGAAGAAATGGTTTTGATTACGCAAAGTTTGAAAGAAGTAAAAATGATGATGAGTACTTACTTAGGTATTGTGCGCTCGAACATAAGAATGAAAAGAGCTTTAGATAGATTAGAAATTATTTACCAAGAAACAGAAGCTTTGTACAAAAAAACTACTGCCTCTCGCGAATTGTGCGAATTACGAAACGTGATTAACGTAGCCTACCTCATCATTAAATGGGCATCTATGCGCAAGGAAAGTGTGGGCTTACATTTCAGCTTAGATTACACTGCAGAAGCCATTAAAAAATGAGTTCTACTCCCCAAGACATAAATGAATCTTTTAGCTATAAACGTTTGTTTATTCCTTTACTCATAGGCATTTTTGTTACGGCATTGCTCATTTATTTCAAAGGCGGAGAAAAAGGAATCATTGCATCATTAGAAGAAATAGATTGGAGCTTCAACACCTTCTTATGGATATTTGTCGCCATTGTGGTGCATGCTTTGCGCGATGTGGCCTACATGTGGCGGTTTAGAATTCTCACCGATAAAAAGCTTTCGTGGCGCAAATGCTTTGATGTGATTATGATGTGGGAAACAGCATCGGCCATTGCGCCATCTAGCGCAGGCGGAACAGGTATTGCCATGTTTATCATCAACCGCGAAGGCATCAATTTAGGCAGAAGTACTTCTGTCGTAATACTCACCTTATTGCTCGATAAATTATTCTACATTTTAGCGGTTCCTGCGCTGGTATTGATGGTTGGTTCCATTCATATTTTTCCAGAAAACATGCGTTTTGTAAATAGTTTAGAGTACTACATTTGGGGCGGATATCTTTTGATTGTGATTGCCACTGCAGCTTTGTACTATGGGGTATTTCGCAATCCGAAGGCGCTCAAAAATCTCATCGTAAAAACCTTATTCTTTCTTCCTTTTCTAAAACGATTTAGAAGAAAAGCGGTGAAAACAGGCAATGAAATATTAATCGCATCAGTAGAATTAAAAACAAAATCTGTCTCTTATTTCTTCGAAGCATTTATCGCAACATGCTTATCGTGGGCTGTTCGCTTTTTGGTATTGAATTTAATATTAATGGCCTTGGTTCCGCACTTTGATCATGTGTTGATTTATTTGCGTCAGCTCTTGGCTTGGTTGCTTATGTTAATTCCTTCAACCCCTGGTGCCAGCGGCGTTGTAGAAGGAACGTTCTCGGGCATCATGAAGGATGTAGGCGACGAAGGAATGATTACGGTAGCGATTTTGTTGTGGCGCTTCATCACGTATTATCCCTATATTTTTATTGGTATTATTATTTTCCCAAAATGGCTGAAAAGAACTGCCAATGTAGAAGATCCATTAGTTTAATTTATTTCCTTAAATTTGAAACCAATGACAAAAATATTTGGAAATATTATCAAACGTTTACTCAACATTTTTGCTTACTTCATCAAAAAGAGTAAAGATTTACAGTGGTATCTCTTCACGCATGCCTTGAAAAAAGAAACCGAAAACTTTATTGAAAACGAATACTTTCGAGCATTTGAACACATCAACAAAACCATCACCTTAGGTAAATTGTTGTCACCTAAAGTGAATAACGCTATGATAGTTGATGTAGGCGGATTGATAGGCAAAACCGCCGTAATGTACAGCAAAGCTTTCCCTAATTTGGATATCTTTTTGTACGAACCCATTCAACAAAATTTCACCGAAATACAAAAAAATACTGCCGCTTACAAAAACATTAAAGCATTTAAAAAAGCTTTGGGCAATACCAGCGGAAAATCAAAAATAAATGTTGCCCAACGAGTGAGCTCTTCATCCTTATTGGAATTGAACAACACTACTTCTCCAGAAATTTTTGCTGGATTCATGGAGAAGAAATCTACCGAAGAAATTGAAATCAATACGCTCGATGAAGAAATACCAAAAGGCAAAAACATATTGATTTTAAAATTAGATGTGCAGGGTTTTGAGTTAGAAGTATTGAAAGGAGGCATGCTTACCTTACATCGCACAGCTTGTATCGTATTGGAAACAGGAACGCACAACGCCTATGCTGGGAGTCCGCAATACCACGATATTGATGAATTTCTTCGCCACCACGATTTCGTGATTTACGATATTTTACCTTCAACAAAGAATAAAGGTCAGCTGGTAGAATGGGACAGCATCTACATTCATAAAAGATATTTATGAATGTTGGTTTAATAGAAATAATGCCCCATGGGCACTACACTTTAGTCGATAGCATCACCCGAATTTATCTCTCCAACGCAAGCAACTCTGTAGTACTTTTTATCAATGAAAAAGGAAGCGAAAATGTAAGCGCGTTACAAAAAGATTTTGGGGAAAGATTAATTGTAAAAACCAAAAAAGAAAACGAAGATGTTGCTTCATTTTTGAATCAAATTGCAAACGAAAAATTAGATATCGCCTACATAGTAACACTTGAAAAATATTTTACCGAATTCAACAAAACTAAATTCACCTACCCTCTTTACTTTGTAGTGCACAACGTAGAATCATGGTTCTCTTTAAGTTTAAAAAACTCTATCAATAATTTCTTTGAAGGAGTAAGCAAAGGAAGAAACATCGCCTATCTTTTGAAAAGCAATTTCATTTATCCATTGCAGAAGAAAAAGTTTATTAAAAAATTGATAGCGAGCAACAGCACTTTTGTTTTATTGAATGATTTCTTACGTGATGAAGTGCTCAAAAGAAACATCAGCAAAAAAGTAATTTCTCTCCCTTTCTCGGTACACTACCCAAAGCTACAAGAACAACAAATCATTAAATCGAAAATACGCATAACCATACCAGGCATCGTTGATAACACTCGAAGAGATTACGCATCGGTATTGAGAATTCTCGACGAAGAGAAAGAACTCTTCAAAAATTTCTACGAATTGGAATTGTTGGGGCCGCTAAAAAAAACAGAAAGCAACGTCGACATCTTCAAAAAAGTAGCCCACTTAAATCAACAAGGATTAACGGTGCTTTCTTATCCCGAAAAATATATTCCACTAGAAGAATATGACAATAAATTAGCGCAAGCCGATTTAATTTTAGGCAATTTAAATGTAGTCGTAAACAAATACAGCACCTACGGAAAAACGAAAGAGAGCGGCACTGCCTTCGCCATGATTAGAGTAGCTAAAGCTGGTCTTCTTCCATCGGCTTATCAAGTAATAGATGAATTAAAGAGCTCTACCGTTTCTTTTAAATCATACGATCATTTGAAAGAAATTTTAATTGATTTCACGAAAAATAAAGAGAAATTAAAAGCCTTGAATGAAGAAGCAAAAAAGAATGCATTACAGTTTACACCCGAGAATATTTATAAGGCATTGTGCTAAAAAAGAAAAGTTGAACGGGCTGCCAACTTTTTTTAACCTAACTAAACTATTTACAGCTTCTGAACTTTATGGGAGTATATTGCAGCTTTACAAATACAAAGCAAAAGTCCACAAAAGCATCATTTACTGACAACAATATGATATTCGACGCCTTTTTACGTATTTCACTCTGCATTTCTGCTGATTTAGATGGAAATAGTATTACCAAAGACCTCATTCAAAAACAACCCGATTTTAAAGTGATTATTTTATCAATGCACCTAGAAGAGAATTACATCAAACAAAGTTTAAGGGCTGGTGCAAAACGATACATCTTAAAGTATTCGCCTCATTGAGATTTAATTAAAGCTGCATTCGAGTTGGCGAATGAACGACAATACTTAGCGCAAGAAGTATCGAAAATAATGGCGCAAAACTATTTTGGCCTTTTACAGTGCGGAGTAAATTTTTCAGAACTTTTTGCAAAATTGATTTGAAGTTCTATATTTGCAACCCAATAAGTTCTTTTAACACAATTATCGAGATTGGCTCAGTTGAGTCGTTAATTGAAAGTAATGCGAGAGTAGCTCAGTTGGTAGAGCACGATCCGTCAGCTGACGGATGAGGGTTAAGCCAGCCGAGTCTTTTTGAAAGTAATGCGAGAGTAGCTCAGTTGGTAGAGCACGACCTTGCCAAGGTCGGGGTCGCGGGTCCGAGTCCCGTCTCTCGCTCACAGAAAAACCCTGTTAGAAGGGTTTTTTTAATTGCAGTAGAATGAAAACTACCATTTTCATTTTATGGTTTGCCTTGGTGGTGGAATGGTAGACACGCAGGACTTAAAATCCTGTGGCAGCAATGCCGTAAGGGTTCAAGTCCCTTCCGAGGTACAAAAAATAAGAGTGAGAGCCTGTCCGTCCACCGACGGATGAGAGCGAGAGCGATTACGAACACTCTGTTTTTTTTGCTCTAAACTCAATCTAATCCGCCGGTGGACGCACAGGCACTCACTCTTAATTTAATGCTTTAACAAATTATCATTTTTTAGGTCCCACCACCTCTATATTTTTCACCGCCAACATATGTTTAGGCACTGCATCTTTTATAGCTTCTTCCAATTTTTCAATTATGTGAATTTTAAGTTGAGCACGGCGGTAAATAATGCTAATTTCACGCGATGGCTGAGGTTTATCAAAAGGACGCAAGAATTTTTTATCATCGGTTTCTTTAATATCCAACGACATTAAATAAGGAATCAACGTCATACCAAACCCTTGTTTAGCCAGCTTTATCAATGTTTCAAAATTTCCACTTTCCAAATGCACATTCGCTAACTTATCTTTCTTCACTGTATTTTTTCCGCAGAGATTAAAAACCGAATTTCTAAAACAATGTCCTTCACGTAGCAACAGCATGTCGTTGATATCGAGCTCCTTTACGCTCACAAACTTCTCTTTAAACAAACGATGTGTTTCGGGCACGAAAGCCATGAAAGGCTCGTAATACAAAGGCTTCTCAATCACTCCTTCTGCATCTAAAGGAGTAGCTAAAACAGCAGCATCAATCAATCCTTTTTTTAAGTGATCTAGAATAATATCGGTTTGCATTTCGGTAATGTGCAAATTCAATTGCGGATATTTCTTGGCGAAATCCATTAGGAAACGAGGTATTGCACTTGGACCGACAGTAGGAATAAATGCCAAACGAAAATCGCCCTTCACCTCACCTTTATTCATTTGAACTATTTCATCTATTCTACCTGCTTCGTTCAACAACACTTTTGCCTGGTCAACAATTTGCCTTCCTATATCTGTGGTTTCCACTGGTTTTTTACTTCTATCAAATAAGCGAACACCTAAATCTTCTTCCAACTTTTGAATTTGCATGCTCAATGTAGGCTGCGTTACAAAGCAATGCTCTGCTGCCTTTGCGAAAGATCTATATATATCTACCGCTACTATGTACTGATACTGTGTCAATGTCATAATATAGTTTTTTATTATGTTTTTTTAAATTTAATAAATTTAATTGATTACACGCAATACTTCCTTTTTGTTTATTTTTAAAAAAGATGATAGAAAAGATGAAATATTTACTGTGGGTGATTCTTCTTCCATTTTGCAGCGTAGCGCAAAATGATTCTGCTCTTTTAATAGTACAGATGCAAAAAAACATCAATCCAATTCAATTCGAAAGAAGCATCAACGAGCTGCAAAACAATTTTCATATTAGTTTAAAAGAGAAGCTTTGCGATGCACTAAACATTTATTCATTTTATGTAAAAAACACAAATCAACTAGCACAAAAAACAATTGATTTCTTAAACTCCAGAAGAGAAATTATTGCCGTTCAAATTCCACAAAAAATTGAATACAGAAACACCAATTCAAATGACCCTCTTTTTAGTGAGCAATGGAATTTAATGAATACCGGACAACTAGGCGGAACAATTGATGCCGACGTTGATGCTGAATTGGCTTGGAATTACGGACAAGGAGACCTTACCAAAAACAACGACACAATAGTTATTGCGGTAGTTGATGCAGGCTTCGACATCAACCATGAAGATTTACATTTTTGGAAAAACAAGCATGAAATACCCAATGACTTTATTGATAATGACAACAATGGTTATACCGATGACTACCAAGGGTGGAATATTGAACAGGGTAATGGAAACACCTACACAGGTGTTGCGAACAGCCCATTCGATCAGCACAAGCATGGCACTAAGGTTTGTGGTTCAGCCGCGGCGATAGGCAACAATGCAAAAGGTATTTCGGGCATTGCCAATAACGCACAAATTCTCCCCGTTCAGTTAGGAGATGTTTACTCAGACTCTATTATTAAAGCTTACGATTATGTGATTAAAATGAGAGAACGATACAACACAAGCAACGGTGATTCGGGCGCTTACATCGTGGCCATAAACTCTTCTTTTGGCATTAGTGATTCGCCTAGCAACAA
>Ga0049084_10001224_pt1 | contig 10556 bp, 23 predicted proteins | sample GreLakmeON33MSRF_FD_66720 | JGI IMG/M metagenome (GOLD analysis project Ga0049084, IMG submission 66720) | Freshwater lentic microbial communities from great Laurentian Lakes, MI, USA - Great Lakes metaG ON33MSRF | ecosystem: Environmental > Aquatic > Freshwater > Lake | place: Great Lakes... | reverse complement strand
GATGATACTGATTACGGTGGTATGATTAGTGTTGGCAATTGTGAAATTGGAACACGACGCATTTCCCAAACGCCTAGTTTGTTTCGAGCCATTTGCATGAATGGTTGCATCTGGGGTCAACAGGAAAGTAAAGACCATGTAAAGCGGGTTCATCGTGGAAAGATTGATCTTGACGTTCTCAAGCTGAATATTGCGAATAATATTCAAGATCAGATTCCTCTGCTGGCTCCCGGTATTACACGATTCCTTGCCACTCGGGCTATGGAGTTGGGTAAGAGTAGTGCAAAGTCTGTGATCGCTGTGGTGGCATCACAAAATCACCTATCCAAGAAAGAGGCTACTGAATTTTTGGAGCAGTACATTACGAAGGAAAGTGGTGAGCGTAGTTTGTTTGGAATTATCAACGGTCTAACCCGTGCAGGGCAGACGTTTAATAATCAGGGATGGGTTCGCATGGATGAACTGGCTGGCGACTTGTTGGCTATCAACAGTACCCGATGGCTGGACATTCTGCGTCGTGCCGATACGTTTGGCGAAAAGGATTATGAGAAGGTTTTTAGTTTGACTGCCTAGTGGGTGAGTGGGTAGGGTTGGCGGGGAATAATTTATAGGTTATCCCGCCAATCCACTTACCCATTTTCTTGATCGAATAATTAAGGATAGAATATATGAAAGATTTTACAATAACTTTGCGACGTACAGAAACGTATCAAAGTGTTATAACATTAAGGGCAGACAGCAAACCTCTTCTAGAATTTTTATTGAATAACGTAGACGGCTTAGAAGAATTATTAGAATGGAATATTGTGGAAGATATTAGTGGTAATGATGGACGTTCCACCTTGCGTCATATTTATACCGACACATCATCTTCATCAGAAAAACCACAGGTACATGGAGCAGCACAAAGGCTTATAGATTCATGCCTAGCTAAAATGCCCTATCCTCAATAGTTGAAAGTTGGCGGTGAGTCGTAAGTCCTTTGCCCAAGGGGACTTACGGCAAGCCCGCCCCGCGCCGCGATCCCTAACTCCTTATGATATATAGACTTAGAATCAGTAGACGTAAGTCCTTATGTATCAAGTACTTGCATTCAGTATGTCGATATGGTATAATGGAGAGGATGAGTATTATAGGTAATTATATAAAAACCCCCTATAGTCCCCATACGTCCCATAGTACCCAAGTTGCCCCAAACCCCTAAACTGCCCAGAGTCTTTGCCCAACAATACAGGTCAATTCCATAGGATACAGTCAGCGAGATTGTATAAATCAAGGAGATTTTATGAAAGTTATTCCAGCCTCATTCACACCGTGCGATTTAATATTTAATCAGGTTAGCAAGCCCGTGGATTTTATGATGTGCAAAAGTATAAATGTATATGACGATAGGTGGCGCGTTAATATATATAGTAAGAGGCTCGTAGATGACATAGAAGGCACACATATTAGTCAGAGTTATTTTACTATATTTAATGATGAAACTAACGTTTTAAACATTATATCGTAAGATAGTATACTAATATCATGCAATTGCACGTAATTATGTAAGATTATGTGTCTTTGCCTAATATTACAGATACTGGCCGCTACTGGTAGTCAGCGAGAATCTTATTTTTAGTCGCCCAATAAATGTGTGATACATGCTACAATAAGTTGACAAATGAGTCGAGTATGCTACAATAGGTACGGGGCTGTATTTCCCAAATCATCCCTATCTGGACTGTACTGGTAGTCAGCGAGATATGGTAAAATATAATATAAGGATAATCTATGAAATTAAGTCGTGGACAAAAATTATGTAAGAGTTGTAATCAGATTAATGGTGCTAGGTCACATGTATGTAAGCATTGTCAAGTTCAATTTATATCTTCATCTACTGGGGCCAAACTTAAAACTAAAAGTAAGAAGATTAAAAAGTATGAAACTATAAGCAATTGGAAAGACCTACATAAGGGCGATATTATTAAAGTTATTGGGCGATCTGGAAACTACTATGTTAATGATATGGGCGAAAAAACATATCTTAGTGATCCCGGCAACTATACTGTCCAGCGTACCGACTATAATGGATTGGTCGTATATAGTAACTTTGGTGGTTTTGGGTATATATATATGGGAAAGGAAAAACAGTCTGATCTAATCGATAATCTATATCGCTCTCCACATAACATAGTAAAAGTCAATTTACCCCTTCATTCATCATAATGACATAAATGGCTAAATGACCCAAATATTACCTTTATACGTACTTATTACTAATAATAAGCTCCAAAAAGGCCCAAATAATAGGAGATCACACAATGCTTAATAGACAAGAATTCATCGCACATATGAAATCTCTATATGGCCCAGAGTATGATGCTGGTGGTGCCTATAAGACTTTTAAACAAATATATAACTTGACTGATAATCGAACAGTTAGTCAACTTAAAGTGCTTACTACTATGGATACTGAAAAGCGTTTACTTTATAGATACTCCCTTGCTACCATTGGTATAGAGTTTACCCCTCTTCAAGTAGATCAATATATAACCCTCATAGATCTAGCTATCTCCAATAGACAAGAATAGCCCTCCGAAGGCAAGGTATGGTATTTTGCGATTATTGCTTCGCAGGCAATTATCGAGAAATAGGATACCCGCATGCCCCCTATCATTCAATCATGGGATGAACATATATCATTCTTCCTACATGTATATATATTCCTCCTAGCTCCCATACCAAAAAATCTGGATTCAATATCTAGAGATTATAATGAAATATATTTATTGTAGGTGAATTAGCCACTTTTAAGCCTATTTTCAAATATTCCTCCATTAATCAAATTTCCTCTCTATGTATACAGTATATAGTATGTATTGTATATATCTTTATTTATAGTGTTAAAGTGATATGAGGGTATTAGTTAGAACTACCCATATTTAGACCATAATCAGTGTATAATATGATGTCCATTAGTGGTAAATAGCCCACAGTAAAACCCCATATAAGATATTAATTGGGATTAAAACCCACAAAAGGGAGAATAAAATGTCAGAAATACAACAAGAAATGGATGTTGTGATTGGTGAACTAGAGAAGTTAGGCATTAAACAGAATAGCCATACCGATCCAGAGATAGTGGGTCTGGGAGATATTGTTGAGAATGCACTAACAGCAGTAGGAATAACAGAAGAAAGATTTAAGGCGTGGTTCTCTTTACAGGAATGTAATTGCTCTAAAAGAAAAGCTTGGCTTAATAACCTATTCTCATGGAAAAAAAATCGTCAAGTTTGACAAAGGGCGTTGTCGATGTATAATAAGGGGGCCGCTATGACTCTTTATACTTTGGACAAAGATACATATAAATGTTAAGATATGGATTATGTTGTATTTCATTACAATTGCAAGAGCGTGAGAATCCAATAAAGTTTCAAACTATGACATACAAGCGTTTTGCTGGTATGCCTAGAGATGAAGCCCTATCTACGCTGGGCGATAGAATATTAAACAATATGGAGGCAACCAATGCAATTATTGAATATTGCCATGAAAGCGATTTTACTTACAGGATTAGTAGTGCTTTGTTTCCTCTTGTCACATATGATAAGGCTAATGTTGAGCTAACAGATTTGCCTAATCACGATGATATTCAAGACGCTTTTGACGATATATCAAACACGATTGCCAGAACGGGCGTTCGCGTGTCTTGCCACCCAAGCGAATACAACGTGTTAGCCTCAACCAATCAAGAGGCTGTTGATAAAACTATCACAGAACTTAATTTCTATTCTTCATTTATGGATAGAATAGGTTGTCCAGCTAATCATAATAGTCCAATGAATATTCATATTCATAATAAGATGGGTACACACAGCGAGATTATTAATAGGTTTATGTGCGGTTTTAATAAATTAGACGATAATTGCAAAAACAGGCTAGTTATTGAAAATGACGATAAACTCAAATGCTGGAGCGTCAAAGAGTTAATCCATATATTCAACCCACAAACCAACATACCCATCACGTTTGATTACTTGCACCACAAATGCCATCCAGACAATCTAGCAGAAGAAGTAGCAGTAGGGGCTTGTTGTGCCACATGGGGCAACGTCAAGCCTTTGTTCCACTATAGCGAGAGCAGAGAGGGCAACAATCCACGCCACCATGCTGATTACGCATACAATAATTTTAATACCTACGGCTTAGATTTTGATGTTGACTTTGAACTAAAGATGAAGGATAATGCTATTAACGCCCACAGACAAGAATATAACATGGTAGCACAAGGAGTATAGTTATATGATTAATGATCCGCTGGTTAAAGTTGAGAATATGATTAGCATGTCTAAACACATTGGTAAAGATATTGCCAAGACTCATGGTATATCATTATCTGAAATGAAAAACTACATTAAACCCAAAGAAATTAAAGCTATTATTCAACAATACTGCGTTAAACAAAAAGATGACTATTTGTTAAATACCTTAATTCTACAACAGATTTATAAAGAGGTAACCAATTGGGTTATTGGAATTCAATTGTGCAGCATGGCAGCACAAGGACACTTAGAGTCGCACTGGGATAGCGAACAAAATTGCATTATATTTGAACCAAACAAGGAGACACTAGACAATGGCTAAAAAGTTATACAAAATACCAAAACATTCTACTGGTCGTGTTATTACAACTAAAACTCATTTTGGTAGTACTAGTAATATGGTAGTAGATCACACACAATACATGGTTGCTGGTAATCAAATTAATATTAGTGATAATGAGATTATCTGCAAGGACGATCAGGGCTTTTACAAAACATTTAAAAATCGTATAGACAGTGGACTCGCTGACCCCAATAGATATGCTAATACTAATAGTAGAATATTGGATGTGACACAACTAGAAGCTGTTACATCAGATGCTGCATTGCCTCCTGTCGATACTATATAAATTAACACTGGAGACAATGATGACTTGGGAACAATTAAGAGATTATATTGATAAAAGCGCAACAGAGTTTTTACAATCTGAAATTAAAATTTATGATTATAATGATGGAGTAGAATATTCTGCCGACATTACTGAATTACTATGCGGTAAATCAGATGAAAAAGGATGGATTCCATATCTTACCATAAATCATGATAAGAATACTGATTAGTAAATAATGATTGGGAACGTAGACCAATTGGCAAGAGTCACGAAACTTAAAATTTCGAAAGTGTGGGTTCGACTCCCACCGTTCTCATTATAATTATTAAACTCGTACCGATTGACATACCGATCACACTATGGTACAATGACACTATTGCAGCACACCTATTGAGAAATTAAATGAATATTAAATTGAAAAATGTAAAACACTTGGTGTTTAGTAGTAACGAAACTGAATGTTTTGAAGCCGCCATATACATTAATAATAAAAAGGCTGGATTTGCACATAATTCTGGTCAAGGTGGGCCAACTAATATTACACCTTATGCTACATATCAAATCATTGAAAATTATGCTAAAACTCTTCCAAAGATAGATCTATATGCTTATTCAGTCAGTCAATCAAAAAACTTTAATGAGTTTGATGGCGATGCAAGTAGATTTATGGATCAAGACGCAGATATATTTATTAACACATTATTAAATCAACACCTACAAGAAAAACATTTAAAAAAATTATGTAAAAAACAGGTGCTGTTTAGAAAACCCAACACTACCTACCAAGATAATGAATATGATGTGATAAATCTTAAATTTTCACTTGAAGTCAAAAATAAAATTATAGCGAAATATGGCGTAGGCACTACGTTTCTTAATTCTTAACCACATTTTTGTGAGGTCAAAATGTCTAATTCTAATAATACGTGGCATTTTATTATCAGTTTTGATGAATTTATTGATCATTGTAGAACTATGATATTTGATCTGTTTCTAGAATCTACTACAGATAACATGTCAGATGCCGAAGCTGTGGTATCATCCTCTTCCAATAATGATGATATTGGTCACATCTTATCTTGTTTTGACGAGGACGAGCCAGAACAGATGGCTTTATATTTATCTCACGGCGAAGCGACTGCTATTGCCCAAAGATTTATTAAACTCAAAATGGACAAGAAAAGCAAAGAAGAAAAATATGCCATTAATAATGAACTGTTGTTCGAAATGTTAGAATCTTTTAATAGTCGATTAATTAGCAATCTATTGAATAGTTTAGTTAATGATGGACTATTAGAATCTGCTTTTGATGGTAAGTTAAATGATTTTGTGTTTTGGCCCACTGAAGCATTCAAGAAACGCAACCCGCAAAAAAGAAAAAAACCGTAACTATTAAATAATTTTAGATCTGTTAAAACAACCCAAAGTCTACTATAATAACCATATTGCAATCCAATGGCTTTCATATAAAAAACACACTTATTTATAGTATGAATATGAGTGAAGTCTATAGTATTTTAAATATGGAAGAGTATGCTAGACATATTCGTAAAAATGCAGGACTGTCGTTTGCAGACACTGAACATCAAGATCTAGATAATTTTATTTCAATCAAACAAGTATGCACTATTATTGCTGATCACAGTTTGGGATTAGATGATAATAATAGATATTTAATTGACACTAATGGTTACGATATAGCGTGTGACCAAGTAAGAGAACAAATATATGAGGTGGCTCTGTGTAGGCTAGCCGCCCGTGGTAGCCTAGAATGTGCATGGGATAACTCCGCGAATAAAATGATATTTTGGCCCACCAATCAAACCCTAAAACTATTACCAGAACATGACAAAAATAAAACCACACCAAAACCAGATCAAAATACTTAAAGATCATATTGCAGACCTAGAAGAATATCTAGACTCAGAAGGGTGCAGATATTGCATAGATGCGTACAAAAAACTACAATTACGTTTACAAGAATTAGATAGTTTGCTGCGTATTAAAAAATGACGATGGCAGCTAAAGAATTTGACAAGTAGCGTCGATAGTGTACAATAGACATATCACGCTAGGTGGAAACCGATTGGCAAGAGAATCTTATATATTCTTAACGCTGGGTTTGACTCCCAGACCTAGTACTTTTATTCAGGCGTACTTTATGATCCACAAAAACCCAAGAATCAGAATAGGTAATATGAAAATCCCAATAATTTGTTTGTCGCTTGTTCTATGTTTGAGTACATTTCTCAACATTGTGATACTTCAAAAAATTGCCCACATCGACAAGACTCTCCATCACTCATTTATGAATAGCCCAGTACAGGACACAGAGCTACAAAGCCTAATCGAAGAACTACTGAGTCCAGTATCAGACCGCGAACTACAAAACCTAATGGAAGAAACAGCTAGGCTATCACGACAAACTTGGCCCACTAATACAACACCAACAAGGAAATAATAATGGCAAAACAAAAGACAGTGTTTGCGATGGGAAACGTTACAGAGTTAGAATTAATTAGCATTAATAGCAACGTTAAATTAGCAGAAGACGTATATGGCGTTGTTGTAGCTATTCAGATTTCGGGCAAAGATAATGTAACTTATGACGTTGGGTGGTGGTCTAGTCGATCTTATGAAGTTAAGACTTTTGCACCACAACAAATAGAAGCGGTGGCCTCCACAACAAATATGAAGATTGGTTTTGTGTGACAAACTTAATTAGGAAATATATATGCTGTGGTCAGAAGTAAGAAAATACGCTAGTAAAAATGGATATGAAACATTAAAAATGCCCGATGGATATTCTTGGGCTAAAATGGACGATCCAGCTATTAGCGGGGTATCAAAAAGTATTAGTAAGCTAGCTAGAGATATTTACAATAACATTACAAACAATGATTATGTACAACATCAAGCTATATTTGATCAAAACAGAAAAATTATTATTCGCCCCGACACTTTCACGCGATAAATAAGTATCATATATGAACGTAATGCTATCTTTATATGGCGTGTATTATATGGTGGGCGTAGTTATTGTTTTAAGTAGTATATGCGTCATAGAATATCTAATGTGTGAACGCAAACACAATATTAACAGGAGTAAAAATAAATGTCCACAAAAGAATATTTAGTCACCGGTCAGGGATATATTAAGACAGACAGAGACAAGCAAACACTTTTATTGCATGACACATTTCACGCTGCTGATGACACAATCGCAGAATCTTGCTTTATGCAGCGATTTGCACCAACGCATAATATTGTCAGAATATATTCTATAGTTGATGTCAACACTATATAATATACAATGGTAAAGACAAAACTAAATGATACTTGTGATCTTTGTGGTCAAAAACTAACAATATACACTAAGTCACATAAACATATACCATTTGTTGATAATAAGTTATACGATAAACTGTGCTTTACTTGCTGTTTAGTTCCCAAGACTTCTAATCAAATTTATAATTCTAATGGAACTATCAAAGAAATAATGGAAATTCCCTATTCAAAAGACAATTTGTTTACAGCTAAAGAATTATTTATAGCTGGATCTTGTGACTCTTTAAAAGAAGCAACAATATCTGTAGATGCGGTTGTCAAATCTATTAAATCTAGCGGTAAAACTAAAACTAAGAAATCGCCAGAATTTGTGTGGAGTTTAGCTTGACTTTAAGGCAACCATGAGGTACAATATATACAAAGAAAACCCCACCGTTAAGGCGGGGTTTCAATGAGTATATTATATAAACTAAAAATCATGCAGGCTCGGCCTTGACATCTAGAGTATTCCATAGACCAGCAGCAATATCAAGATCAACAGTAAAGGTATACGTTTTTCGTAGGGTATCATCACCCATTAATCTGGAATTAGCAGAAGCCCCCAAGCGAGTCGTGCCTGAGACAGCAACCTCGTCTGCAACGGCAACATATAGTGTTTCCAGTAGGCCATAGACCATTTCTACACCACCGGGACTTAATCCGCTACTGGGTATAAAACTAGTAATTGAACCAGAAGGAAGGGTCAGTACACCACTCATTGCGGTTGCGCCAGCAATAACACCATTGATGTTGGCAAATGCCATAATAAATCTCCTTTTAAATGTAAAATTACCGTTTATATAACACTATACACTAAACTGCCAAATAATCTAATATTAAAAAGCACACAAATACAGGACAATGACTAATGAAAACTAATGGGGGCCAAATGAAACACTTTAAGCTGATTGAGTTTAAAAGCCATAAAGACTATTTTGATAATGAATATGAAATGTCTTTGATCAAAACTAAAAGATTTTCTCTTTTTAGGATAACTCTAGTAACTAATGATGTACTTAGTCCTTTTTATGCTCAACTGAGTATTGGACAAGGTAATTTATCTAATTTATATTGTTATCTTTATAAATGGGGCTTGGAAATAACTATTTTCTCTCTTCATTATTATTATAACGATCCCGAATTTAAGCAGCAGATGGAGGTAGCAAAAAAGGTTATGAATGAAGATGCTGATTCTCTCAAGGCTCTAGGGGGTTAAATGGCCTATATTAAATTAATCTCAAAACCAGATGGGTGGTTTGATGCTGGTACAGAGGTCTTTGATGGAAGCGTCAATGATTATGGAAAATCCACAAAAAGAATATCCTGTGAAGATTATATGACCAATTGGGAACAAAGTGGTGTTATTTTGGGGTTTGGATTTAGACTTGGTAATTGGGATATGGAAGTTTGCCCATTGGATGAATTTGAGGTATTGCAAGAAGAAAAGGAAAATTCTTAAAGGGTGCTTTATGAGCGAAACTAATTTTGATATTAAACAAATAATAGATAGTCTCACAATATTATTGTTTTTAGCTCTTATAGTAGTATTATTCTCCCCAATACTGCCTTGGAATAAGTACAATCTATACGATTATCTTAAAGAACAAAGGCTCCAGTCTTATAATCAAAAATACGAAAAGCATCTTATAACTTGCAACCAATGTAAAGGCTCTGGAGAATATCCAACAGACATTAATAAGCTCATGATGGATGCTTCGCTGTCTTTATATCTAAATCATCATTTAATGGTTGACAAGTGCGAAAAGTGTGTTAAACTACCTAACGGCGACGGTTATGAATATTGCCAAGCGGCAAATGACTATTACCAAACTTTAGTTAAAGGATATGCTGCCGCAGGCCCGAAAATAGATATGGCGGCTTGTGAACAATGTATGGGTATGGGCCAATTTACCACAATGAAAAAAGATGGGTCTTATATGACTCAAGAAGAATATAATGAAACCCATTGAGGTTGGATTTGATGGAAGTTTTAAAACCATAGGGAATATAGGGAGCTTTGTAATACTCCCACCAGCAAAAGCACAGATAAAAGATTGGCCCACAGAATATCTTTGTAACACTCTGGTTTGGTCTTATATTGATCAAAAAAATCCAGAACTATTGTATGTGAATAAAGAAGGTAAACTTTATGCTGTGAATTTTGAGCCTTTCGTAAATGACCGAAAGAATTTGGAGAAGAAATAATGACAACTACAACTCGTCCGTATTATACTATTAATAAAGACATTAGTTTGGAAATGTTTATGGGAGATAATAACTCTGTTTATGTTGCTATCTATAATGATCACATTCA
>Ga0049084_10001221_pt1 | contig 10565 bp, 6 predicted proteins | sample GreLakmeON33MSRF_FD_66720 | JGI IMG/M metagenome (GOLD analysis project Ga0049084, IMG submission 66720) | Freshwater lentic microbial communities from great Laurentian Lakes, MI, USA - Great Lakes metaG ON33MSRF | ecosystem: Environmental > Aquatic > Freshwater > Lake | place: Great Lakes... | reverse complement strand
CCTGCCCTTCGTCACCATCAGCACAGTGGGGCCTGCCCTGATGGAGTCAGGCTCTGAAGCGCAAAAAGCTCGTTTCTTACCTGGCATAGCAGCCGGCGAATTGATATTTTCAATTGGCTATTCAGAGCCCCAAGCAGGTTCTGACTTGGCTGTTTTAAAAACGCAGGCAAAACTCGAGGGCGATCTTCAGACCGGCCGTTTTATTGTCAATGGCAGCAAACTTTGGACCTCTGGCATTGAAGCTGCAGACCATGTTTGGCTAGCCGCCCGAACCGACCCAGATCTGCCAAGACACAAAGGTGTCTCCATTCTGATTTTGGACACCAACTCAGCAGGCTTTTCTCATACCCTCATTGAAACCGTCGGCAACTTCACTGCAGCCACGTATTACGACAATGTCGAAGTTCCCGCCGATCGTTTGGTGGGCGAATTGCACGGTGGCTGGAAACTCATTACCGCCCAGCTCAACCATGAGCGATTGGGCTTGGGCTCTTGGGCTGACAAAGTTTTTGGGCCTTTTTGCAAAGTGTTGCAGTGGTCCAAAGCCCGTGACGAAAGCGGTCGACGTGCTGTTGATCAGCCTTGGGTTAAACGTTCATTGGCAGAGTGTTACACGCGGCTCGAAGCCATGCGTTTGATTAACTTCAGAATTGCTGCAGAGTTAGAGAATGGTCGCATGGATATTGCATTGGCATCGGCCACCAAGGTCTATGGCTCAGAAAGTGTCATTGAAGTATTAAGAAAACTCATCGACATAGTGGGCTCAGGCGCATTGGTGCGAGCCGGCTCTGCCGCAGCGCTTTTGTTGGGCGAACTCGAATACGAAGTTCGTGCCAGCACGCTCACCACATTTGGTGGTGGCACCAACGAAATTCAACGAGAGTTGATCGCTCAATTTGGCTTACAAATGCCAAGACCTGTGCGCTAAGTCCTATCACTCATTGACGTACCTATTCAGTCGAAATGGAGACCGCTTGAACACCGTGCACATCGTCCCGCGTGAAGTAACTCAGGCCAAACTTGACAAGAGAGCCAAGGCAGCAACGCGTCATCGTGCTTCACAAACTTACACGCTCACTGACCGCGTGGAAGAAAGTGCTGCGCTTTACGCCGATCGACCTTGCATCTTGTCAAACAAAAGTCAATTCACCTATGCACAAACCAATCAGCACATCAACCAAGTAGCTCATGCAGGTCATGCATTGGGCTTGAAGATGGGCGATGTGGTGGGCTTGTGCATGGAAAATAGACCGGCATTTTTGTTTTTATGGCTAGGCTTGTCCAAACTTGGTGTGAAGCTGGTTTTTTTAAATACCAATGTCAGCGGCAAACCGCTGGCGCATGCCATCGAAGTGACTGGTGCAAATTTGATCGTTATGGGCGAAGAGTGTTTGGGTCTGATTGAAAAAACGGAATTGCCCGCAAATATTCAATTTTGGTTATGGCCAGACGACGTCAACATGGCCTCTGCGTCATTGCGTGATCGTTGCGCCTTGAACTTCGAGTTGGTTTGCCGAACAGCTTCTATTGAAAATCCACCATCAGCTTGGCGCGAAGGTCTGGTTGCAGGTGAACCAGCTCTTTACATCTTCACTTCCGGCACCACTGGCTTACCTAAAGCGGCCATCATCAGCCACGCTCGATGGCTGATCACAGGTGATGTGATGCAAATCACCATGGATGTTCAAAATGACGATTGCTTCTATTGTTTTTTACCGCTCTACCATGGTGCAGCCTCCTTGTCTGCCGGTGCCACAGCGTTTGCATCGGGTGCTAGTTTGTTGTTGCGTCGAAAGTTCAGCCGTACTGAATTTTGGCCTGATGTCAGGCACCACAGTGTCACCATTTGTCAGTATGTTGGTGAAATCTGTCGCTTCTTACTCACTGCGCCCCCAAAACCCAATGACAAAGAACACAGCTTGCGCAAAATGGTGGGCGCTGGTCTGGCACCTGAAGTTTGGGAGCAGTGGGTGGAGCGCTTTGGAGATTTTGAAATTTACGAAGGCTGGGGCTCTACGGAGTCCAACACCAACACCATCAATGTGGACAACCGCTTAGGCTCCTGTGGTCGCGTTCCCTTCTGGGAAAAGACAAACCTCCGACTGGTTCGCTACGATTTCGAAACAGACACACATGTGCGCGATGAAAATGGATTTCTGCAACTTTGCGGTCCAAATGAAGTGGGAGAAGGCATTGGCATGATCATTAACATGCCAGATGTGGTTGGCGGGCGTTTTGAAGGCTACACCTCAGCAGAAGCTACCGAAAATAAAATCTTGCGCAATGTATTTCGTGAAGGCGATGCTTGGTGGTCCTCTGGCGATCTGCTTCGTTGCGATGAAGATGGCTACTGCTGGTTCGTAGACCGCGTTGGTGATACGTTCAGATGGAACTCAGAGAATGTGTCAACGCTCGAAGTGGCCGATGTTTTGGGCGATTTCCCAGGCTTGGAATCGATCACGGTGTACGGCGTTAAAGTGCCTGGTGCAGAGGGCCGGGCTGGCATGGCAGCCTTGGTCTTGCAGCGAGGTACTGTCTTTGATCCAGCCAAATTTTGGGCCTTGGCCACCAGCCGATTGCCAAGCTATGCCGCCCCCCTGTATTTGCGTCTTGCAACGACCGCAGACATGACTGGCAATTACAAACTGCGAAAAGTTGATTTACAGCGCGAAGGCTATGACGCCCATTTGGTGACGGATCCCTTGTTCGCCAGGGATGACAAATGCCAAACTTACCGGCCCTTGAAAGTTGGCGAATTAAGCGCTGTTGGATAAAGCATGTTTCAAAGCAAGCCCCTGCTCAGGTCATACAGCGTCTGAATTGATGTCAATCCAAAAATGAATATGCAAGACCTTGAAAAATTTCGCCTTGCCACGCGTGAGTGGCTAGAAGCAAACTGTCCTGCCACCATGCAATTGCCTATCACTCAAGAAGAAATTGTATGGGCTGGCTCGCAAGTTCACTTCAAAACTGAAGACCAGCGTATCTGGTTTGAAAAAATGCGAGACAAAGGCTGGTTTGCACCTGCCTGGCCCAAAGAATATGGCGGCGGCGGCCTTTCGGCCAAGCAAGCGCGAGTTGTTGAAGAGGAAATGATGAAACTGGGATGTCGGCAGCCCCAGTTCAATTTGGGCGTGTGGATGTTAGGTCCAGTGTTGCTAGAAATTGGCACAGAGGCCCAAAAACAAGAACACTTGACTCCCATGATGCTTGGAGCAATAAGATGGTGTCAGGGTTTTAGCGAACCCAATGCCGGATCTGACTTAGCCAGCCTCAAAACCAGCGCACGTGTCGAGGTCAATGGCGATTTTGTGGTCAACGGCTCCAAAATTTGGACATCCTATGGCGATGCCGCAGATTGGATGTATGCACTTGTACGCACTGAGAACACGGTGCGTAAACAAGAAGGTATTAGCTTTTTACTCATCGATATGAAAAGTCCTGGGGTGACCGTCAAACCGATTGAATTGATCAGTGGCAAATCGAGTTTCTGCGAAGTCTTTTTTGACAATGTCCGCGTCCCCTCACACCAATTGGTAGGGCCTCTGAATGGCGGCTGGACGGTGGCCAAAAAGCTTTTGCAACATGAACGCGCGGCCATGTCCAAGTTCAGCGAAGGTGCCGCCCCTTCGCACGATGCACTGCTGGTCGCAAAGCCCTATTTGTTTGACGCTGACGGCGCATTGATCGAGCCGGTCTGGCGCGACAAATTGGCATTACTGCTGATGGACTCGCATGCATTCTCTTTAACCCATCAACGCATTAAAGAAGAGGCACTGGCCCACTTGGATGTCAGCGGCCCCGCTTCCATCATGAAATTGGTTCAAACCGAACAGGAAGTGGCTAAATACGAATTGCTAATGCAACTCATGGGACATCGGGGATTGAGTTGGGAGGGTGATGAATTTACCAAAGACGAACACGATATTTGCAGGCTTTGGCTCTTGTCCAAAACCTATGTCATCTCTGGTGGCAGCAGCGAAATTCAACTGAACATCATTGCCAAGCGTGTGCTTGGTTTACCGGGTTAAACAATGGGCTGTTTCAATTCATCGGAGAGACTGGCATGAGTTTCTTACTCAATGAAGAGCAACGTCAATTCAGTGACAGTGCCCAAGAATTCTTGAGGGCTAAATCGCCATTGAGCTTGCAGCGCCAATTGAGAGACACTCAATCTGAAATTGGGTTCGAACCCAGCTTGTGGCAAGAGGTGATCGAGATGGGCTGGACAGCTGCCGTGTTCCCTGAATCAGAAGGCGGCTTGGCGGTGGGCTACAAAGGCATGGGCGCCGTGTTTGAGGCCATCGGTCGAAATGTTGCTGCATTGCCCTTAGTCTCCTCGATTGTTTTAAGTGGTGAAATCATCTTGCACGCAGGGAATTCATCGCAAAAAAAAATCTGGTTACCAAGCCTGATTTCTGGCCAGCAACGTTTGGCCCTGGCCATCGACGAACAAGGCCGCCACGACCCAAGCAAAATCCAAACAACTGCAATCAAAACTGCAGAGGGCTGGCTGTTGAATGGTGAAAAATCGTTTGTCATTGATGGTTTAGGTGCATCATGTTTTGTAGTGGTTGCCAAAGTTGTGGCAGCTGACCACGCCACTTCATTGGGTTTGTTTTTGGTTGGCAAGGCTTTGACGGGTGTGGAAATTAGGCCTACCCGATTGGCCGATAGCCGAAATTACGCACAACTGAATCTTTCCAATGTACGCGTCTCAGAAGACATGTGCTTAGGCGTCGGTTCTATGGCCGAAACGGCTTTAAGCCAAGCCTTAGACATAGCGCGTGCCTGTTTGGCCGCCGAAGGCTTAGGCCTCCTCAAAGAAGCTTTCGATCGAACCAACGCTTATTTAAAAGAGCGAGTCCAGTTTGATGTACCCATTGGTTCATTCCAGGCTTTGCAACACAGAATGGCGCGCCTCTACACAGATTTGCAAATGTTAGAAAGTTGCGTTCGTTCGGCACTGAGCGCGATTGATTATGGGCATGAAGATCTGCCCTTGTTGGCAAGTTTGGCCAAAGCGCGCACTTCTGACTTGTGTGAAAAATTAATGAACGAAGCCATCCAACTTCATGGTGGCATTGGCGTTACTGACGAATTTGATTTGGGACTGATTGTGAAACGCGCAAGGGTTTTGCAACAAAGTTTAGGGGATGGTCTTTTCCATCGCAATCGCTATGCCTGCCTCAAAGGTTTTTAAGCACCATGACCTCTTCACAAGCCCCCTCTGCTGTTGACTTGCTTTTTCAAGTGGATAAATGCCGCACTCAGCTAACAGCGAATGGTGCTCCGTTTGAGCGAGTCACTGTCAGTGTCAATGGCCAAAACTACTTGGCCTACCGCAACGCCTTTGCCAACTTGCCCAGTCTTATCAATGCTGGCAGGGTTCATGGCCCCCGCGAATTCATGGTCTTTGGAAATGATCGATGGACATTTGATCGTTTCTTTCTTGCGGTCGATGCACTGGCTGCCAATTTGCAGCACAAACTAGGCTTGCAATCTGGCGACCGGGTGGCAATTGCCATGCGCAATCGTCCTGAATGGGTTATTGCCTTTGCAGCCATCTCTTTGGTGGGCGCCATTCCTGCGCCCCTTAACAGCCATGGCTTGAATGACGAATTGATGGCCAATTTGGTTGACCTCAAGCCCAAGCTGATTGTTTGCGATCCCAAGAGATTTGCTCGCGTGCAAGACAATTTGACTTCGCTGGCTTGCAAAGTCGTTGTGGTCGATGACTTTGCGCAACAAGGCGATATTTCATGGCAAGCGATGACCGAGGCCAGTACATCAGTGCATCGCACACCAGAACTTCAATCAACAGACCCGGCATTGGTCTTGTTCACATCGGGCGCCAGCAGCCAAGCCAAGGCTGTACTATCGAACCATATGGCCGTGTGCCAAGCCTTGTTCAACATTGACTTTATTGGCGCTATCTCTGCCATGACATCGCCCAAGGCCATCGAGTTGATGATGGCCAAAGCTTTGCAACCTACCACGCTCACAGCTGTACCCTTGTTTCATGTAAGCGGCTTGCATGCCCAAATGCTCACCGCCCTCAGGCATGGAAGGCGCCTTGTTTTAATGCAACGCTGGGATCCTCAGCAAGCCATTCAGCTGATTCAAAAAGAAAAAATTACCCAATTTAATTGCGCACCTTCGATGGTCATGCAGTTATTGGCAGAGCCCAACTTCAACGATTCCGAAGTGACGGGAAGCTTAGGAGGTGTGGGCTTTGGCGGTGCAGGACTGCCGCAGCGCATCATTGATGAAATGTTGGCCAAGCGAGCCAATTCCATGTCTGGCATAGGCTATGGCCTGACCGAAACCAATGGCGTGTGTTCAGCAGCTTCTGGGCAACTCTTTCAATTCGCACCGCAGTCAGCCGGCGCAACATCTCCAATCATTCAAGTCAAAGTCATGGACCTCGATGGCACCGAATTGCCTTTTGGCGCGGAAGGTGAAATTTGGCTAAGAGGTGTGAGCCTCATGGAAGGCTACCTGAACAAAGAAGGCAAGAAAGGCTTGGGGCTGACCGACGGTTGGCTTAAAACTGGCGACATCGGTCGCCTCGAAGAAGGCGACTTGTTACGCATCGTTGATCGGATCAAAGATGTGATCAATCGCGCAGGCGAAAAAATAGCAGCTGCTGAAATTGAATCCTGTCTGCTTCAACACCCCTCTTTGCTTGAAGCGGCTGTGTTCAGTCAGCCTGATGAGCAAACAGGTGAATCTGTGGTCGCTGTGGTTGTGCTTGCACCGCATGCCACGATCAGCCCCGATGAAGTGAAGCAACACGTGGCCAGTCGCTTAGCGGCTTACAAAGTGCCACAACAGGTGTACGTTCGAACCGAAGGTTTGCCCAAAAATCCAGCTGGAAAATTGTTAAAAAATTCTCTCAAGCAGGAATACGTCACACCCTGATCTTCGATTTTTGTCGTCTCGCAAAAATTCGGCTGCCATTGCAAAAAGAGAACACCCTAGTCTGAGTTAACGATCATCTTGGGACTGCAATTCAGAACAATGAAGTTTGAAAACTTCAGGCATGAGGTTTTTGATACCCGTTTTATTTAAAAGTGGCAGATGCAGAAGCAAAAGAGAGTGTTGCCGATTCCTAAAAACTAGGGAAAACGCTAACTGCCGTTTTGGCAAACATAACCTCTTTGGACGATGTCTCATATTTTCGAAAAATTAGACTTGCATTTGTCAGAGACAGATAACTATTAATTAACCAGGAGACATCCATGAAGTCCAAGCATTTAGGGAATTTTGCAGTTCGCACACTTCCACTCTTAATTTCTGCCTTCTGCGCTACCAATGCGTACGCGCAAAGCACTGGTGTCGACGAGGTGCTGGTATCGGCACAAAAACGTACTGAGCGAATTCAAGACGTACCCATGGCAATTTCAGCTATTTCTGGTCAAGCCCTTGAAAATCGCAAAATTGAAGGCGCTGCAGATTTGCAAGGCATCATTCCCAATTTGAACGTTGTCGCAGCACCTGTATCTGGATTGATCGCGGCCACATCTATTCGCGGCTTAGGCACTGGACAGCCTTCTATCTGGATGGACCCTGCCATCGGAATGTATGTCGACGGCATTTTTGTGGGTAAGAATCAAGGTGCATTGTTTGACTTGGTTGATTTGGAGCGCATTGAAGTACTGCGTGGACCGCAAGGGACATTGTTTGGTCGCAACACTTTGGGCGGCGCCATCAACTTTGTGACGCGGCAACCTAGTGGACAGATCTCTGGACAAGTGGGCATTGAAGCTGGTAACTACGGTCGATTGGTTACCAAGGTTTCAATTGACACACCTAAAATCAATGAAACTTTAAGCCTTACCATCGCAGGCCGAAAAGAGAAGCAAGACGGTTGGTTGGCCAACCCAAATTTTACCGAAAAATGGGGCAATCGGAATCGTGAATCTTACAAATTGAACGCAAAGTTTGATGTTTCAAAAGATACCAAGTTTTTCTACTCCATGGACCAGAGCAACATCAATGAGACCACCTCGCCAATGTCCTTGATCAAGAAAACAGGCTACTGCACTGAATTCGGAGCAGCTGTTTCGGCTGGGCTTGGATGCTTCCCTTCCTATTTCAATCCTGGCTTGGGTGCTGCCATAACGCCCTATCTCCAGGCTGGCGTTCCAACTTCAACCAGCTCTACATTTGAACCCATACAGGCAATGAAGGTCACTGGACACAACTGGATTGCTGAAACAGCCATTGATAAAAACAATCAATTGAAATACATCGGTAGCTACCGCACCATGCGTTACAACGATCAGGGAGATTTAGACGGCACGCCAGTCAATGTATTTTCAGGAACAAAGTTAACCAACTACTCAACACATTCACATGAATTACAGTTGGTTGGATCGTACGAAAAGATCAACTACGTAACCGGACTTTACTTGTTCAAAGATGAAGGCTCCACTGTTCAGAATCAAATCGGCGGATTTTTCAGCTTTAGTCCATTGGCAATTCGTCATCGCCAAACAAATTTTGGACTGGGAACCGATGCTAAAGCAGTTTATGGTCAACTTGACTATCCTGTCACCCCAACTACAACGCTTACAGCTGGCCTTCGTCACACCAGTGAGGAAAAAACAGGTTCCGTATGGCGAAGCACAACCGTTGCATACCCCATGGTCACACCTGTATGGCAAGCTGGCATGGCACCAGGTGATGTCAACGCAAAAGCGAAATTCTCTTCAACGACACCAACAATTGCTTTGAATCAAAAGTTAGACAGCAATACAATGGTTTTTGGGCGGATTGCAAAAGGCTTTAAAAGCGGCGGCTTTCCTTTAGAAGCACCAACCCTTGCACAAGCGACTACAGCCTTTAAGCCAGAAGAATCAACCAGTCATGAATTGGGCATGAAAGGCAAGATGGGTGATAGTTCCTATGCAGCTACCGTGTTCAGCACCAATCTCAAAAATCAGCAAGTTTCATATTTACCCGTTGGCAGCACTTCTCCAACCACCACCAATGCGGGCGCCTCTTCTTACCAGGGTTTAGAACTTGAAGGTTCTACCAAGTTGAGCAAAGATACGAAAGTTCAATTCGGCTATGGCTATTTGGATGCAAAATTTGATGAATACATGAGCACAGGTATCAAGGGTGCAGTTGTGAATGCTGCCAATAACTTGGTTGTAAGTTACGCTCCCAAACACACCTTCAATTTAAACATTGAAAGTAATTTGGCTAACACCGAAATGGGCAAGCTAAGGGGTTTACTGGAGTATCGATACACAGCGGCTTACTCCAACTACCCTGCGAACATTTCAATGACTGATCCAAATGCTATCGCTGGCAATAATGCAGCTGATTCCAAAATGCCTGCAGTTGGCGTTGTGAACGCAAGATTGATCTTAGATCGCATCCCCATGGGTGGTCCCGGTCAAGCTGATGCTTCATTGTGGGTGAAAAACTTGGGTAACAAACAATACATGCAAAACATGATTGACGTATCAGGTTACTACCAAGTGGGTTACTGGTCAGCGCCTCGCACAGTAGGTGTGTCTCTGAACTACAAGTGGTAATTTACTGAATGGCAAGCCTCTTGCCTGATTAAAAAACGCCACATATGTGGCGTTTTTTTTGGTTCTATTTTGCTTATCCAAACAATACGACAGAACTGTTGGCAAGGTAGTTTTCAATGGCCTTGACGTTTGCTTAGAGCAAACTGGGCATGGCTTGGCACTACAAACAGTACGAGTCTGAACAGCCCAAAGAAGATCGTGAAATTTACCCGCAAGCAGAGCTTGCAGCTCAGACTCAAATGATAGGTCTTTGGAAAGACAAAAATTCAACCCCGCCTTGGGAATTTAGAAAGCAAAAAAATAATTGAATATTTAATATCAAAGCTTGTTTGACTTGTAGATATCTCGAACCCTAGAAGTATCAAAAAGTGCCTTCTTAGCATTGGGCGCTTTGATATTTTCAACAATAGCCTCACCTGACGCCCTGTCATAGTGCTTCTGAATGATACCTACAGAGTTGCCCAACTGCTTAGACAGGTCACGGATTGGTACAGCGTCGTAATTCATCACAGTTGTGGCGTAGGTACTCCTCAAGCTGTAAAACACGCGCTTACGCCCTGTAACAGGGTCTATGAGCAGGTTGTGCTCCTCAAGGAAGCTTTCAAAAACATGGTTGAAGCTACCGGGCCCCAGCCCATCCTTAGTTCTAAATACAAAACGTTCATCATTCATTTCAGTCAATTTTCGGACGCTGGTTTTTTCGCCTGCGTAGTTCCGCCCAACGATTTCATTCAAAACCTTAAAAGTCTGCTCAAAACCATTGGCTGTACGTTCCTTGGTTTTGCCGGATACGCTCATGAACACGTAGTAATCGCGAGCAAAGATTTCGTCCAGCAGACCTTCTTTGTCCTCTTCGTAGGCTATGGATTGAACTTGACCTTCTTGATCGACAACACGCTTGGGTTCAGCACGATCTGTAATCTTGACTCGAATCTTCTTCCATTGGAGATCAAGTAGCTCCTTTCCCGGGCGAGCACCCGTATCCATCAAGATTCGCACATAGTCGAATAGCAT
>Ga0049084_10001218_pt1 | contig 10568 bp, 8 predicted proteins | sample GreLakmeON33MSRF_FD_66720 | JGI IMG/M metagenome (GOLD analysis project Ga0049084, IMG submission 66720) | Freshwater lentic microbial communities from great Laurentian Lakes, MI, USA - Great Lakes metaG ON33MSRF | ecosystem: Environmental > Aquatic > Freshwater > Lake | place: Great Lakes... | reverse complement strand
TGATCGCAGAGATTCGGGCAACGATGGAGCGCAGGTCCCTGGCGCCCAGCTGCGGGCCGCCGTCGGCCACGGCGCCGGCGCGTGAGAAACAGATGGCGATCAATTTCCCGCAGATGCTCGCAGCGGGCGCCCGCGTTGTGCTCGCCACCGACACCGGCATTCAGCCCGGACACACGTTCGGGTCTGGAGAACACCTCGAACTCGCGCGATGGGTGCAGCTCGGCATGTCAACGACCGAGGCGATCGTGGCAGCGACGAGCCGCCCCGCCGAGCTAATGGGACAGACCGACCTGGGGACGCTCGCGACCGGCAAGCGCGCGAGCTTCATCGTGCTGGACGCGAACCCGCTCGAGAACATCAAGAACACGCGGCGAATTGCCGACGTGTATTTGGATGGCATGAAGGTCGATCGTGCCGCGCTCGCCAGGAAGTTCAAGCGCTAGACACGATAGGCGCCGTCAGCGGCCCACGACCCCAGGCGCCGCCGGCCTCGACCGCGCCCGCGTCGGCTTTGTCGTGGTAGTTGTCAAAGGTCATGATGCGGATGTCGGAGTAAACCGGACCGGCCGTCCAAGGTCGGCGACACCCGCGCACCACACCCGCGCGAGGTCAGCACACTACCCAACTCCCCAAGCCCGGCGCCCGAAGCTGGAGCCTATTTCTTGCCGATTCCCGCGTCCCAGTTCAGCACCACCGTGAGCGGCGCCGCCTGAGCTGAATCGACGTTGACGTTCATCAGAAATCGGCCATCCGAGGCCACGGCGTACAGCGCCCGCGACTGAAAGCCGGCGAGGCTGATATTCGGACCGCTCGCCAGGTGGGTCGGAAAGAGCTCCACAGGCGTGCTCGCTTCCACGGCGCGTCCATCCGGCGCCACGCGAATCGGCACCGCCATCAGTCGTGCGTTCCGCGACACGTAGAACAGTTCTTTCCCGTCTGGCCGCCAGCGCGGCTGGTTGCCGCCCCCGGTCGACACCTGCCACTTGCCACCAGCATCCGGGAACGGCCGGACGTAGACCTGATCGGAACCCGATTCGTTCGAGGTGTAGGCCAGCCACTTTCCGTCGGGTGAAAACTGCCCCTGCGTTTCGTCGAAAGCCGTCTGCACTACGGGAAACGGCTTTTTGTCCCCAGTGAGCGGCAGGGCCCACAAATCCGACAGGGTCTTTGGGTCCTGGTTGCTGTACAGCAGGAAGCGACCATCGCGCGACCGAGTTCTTGAAGCTTACCGAATAGTCTTCGGAGCTTTCTGTCCCTCTGGGATCAGCGTCGTGTATTGCTGATCCGCCATCGTCTGCTTGAGATCTTCGCGCGCTCGCTGGATTAGTTCCGGTGAGCGGAATAGATCGATCGCCGTGCCGGCGATGGTCTTGGCGGCTACCATCATCCCCTTCTCGCCAATGCTCGTGCCGGTGCAAGCCACGATCTGCCAGCTGTGGCCCGGCGCACCGTAGGAATATGTCGCCGCGGTGAACTGGCCGACCGGGAAGAGCCAGGTGAGGTCGCCGACGTCCGTGGAGTGCGTGCCTTGCCGCGGCGGCGTCGAGGGCAGCGGTTCGACCCGTTCTGAGAGGGCCAGGGCCGGCATCGGCTTCAGGTCCTTCTGCGTCGCGCGCGCGAAGGCCTTCTCGCGCTCGTCGAACTTCGGCGCGCCGACCAGCTCCAGGTTTTTCTGGATCACTTCCACCAGCGTGCGGTTGGGCAGCACTTCGTGCATGTCGGCGTCGATGCGGGTTTCGATCAGTTTCGTCCGGCTCATTGCCGCCGCGGCGCGGGCAATTTCGGTGAGCCACACGAAGTACTCTTCGACGTCGGTGTGCTTGTTGGCGCGCAGGTAGTACCAGACTTCCGCCGACGGCGGCACCACGTTGGGCTGGCCGCCGCCGTTGGTGATCACGTAGTGAATGCGCGTGTCTTCCTTGACGTGCTCGCGCATGAAGTTGACGCCGACGCTCATCAGCTCGACGGCGTCGAGCGCGCTCTTGCCCTGGTGCGGCGACACCGAGGCATGCGACGGCAGGCCCTCGAACTTGAACTTCACCGAGACCATGGCCTTGGAATAATCCCAGGCCGCGGCCGTCAGGTCGCCGGCGTGCCACGCGAGAATGGTGTCCACGTCCTTGAAGATGCCTTCGCGCAGCATGTAGGTCTTGCCGATGCCGGTCTCTTCGGCGGGCGTGCCAAACAGCTTGACCGTGCCCTTGATGGCGCCCGACGCGAGCGCCTGCTTGACGGCAATGGCGGCGCCGCTGCTGGCCGTGCCGAACACGCTGTGGCCGCAGCCGTGGCCGGCAGTGGCGCCGGTGCGATTGGCGCGCTCAGGCGAGGCATCCTGCGATAACCCGGGCAGCGCGTCGTATTCGGCAAGAATGCCAATCACCGGCCGGCCCGTGCCGTAGCTCGCCACAAAGGCGGTCGGCATGCCGGCCACGCCGGCTTCCACCGTGAAGCCGTTCGCCTTCAGCAGCGTCTGCAGCTCTTCGGACGACTTGGTTTCCTCGAGGCCGGTTTCCGCCCAGGTCCAGATGTTGCGGTTGACGCGATTGAGCACCGTGCCGTTCGCATCGACCCAGCCGAACGCGGCCGTCTTGGGATCCGACTGGGCTGACGGTTGGGCCAGTAGAACCACGGCGAACAGCGGCAGAATCGCGAGTTTTCTCATGGATGTATGCTAGCCGGAATGGTCAAACGTTTCGTCGCCGTCTTCATTTTGGTGCTGGTGGCCAGCACCGCGTGGGCGCAGGCCCCGGTGGAGTACAAGCTCTCGTTCCCGTCCCCCGAACACCGGTGGATGCAGGTTGAGGCGAAGTTCGCAGCGGTGCCCGCAGGGCTCCTGCAGTTGCGGATGGCGCGGACATCTCCTGGGCGCTATGCGCTCCACGAGTTCGCCAAGAACGTGTTCGACGTCACGGCGGTCAACGGCAAGGGCCAGCCGCTCACGGCGACCAGGCCGGATCCCCACCAGTGGGACTTCGCCACTCACGACGGCACCGTCGTCGTGACCTACAAGATCTTTGGTGACCGCACCGACGGCACCTATCTCGGCATCGACTCGATGCACGCGCACATCAACATCCCCGCAGCGCTGATGTTCGCGCGCGGCTGGTTCGAGCGGCCGGCCAGGGTGACGTTCGTGCAGCCGCCCGGCAAGACCTGGAAAGTCGCGACCCAGTTGTTCCCGACGCCGGATCCGCTCGTGTTCACGGCGCCGAACATCCACTACCTGATGGACAGCCCTACCGACTTCAGCGCGTTCACGCTGCGCGAGTTCACAGTCGACGATGGTCAGAAGCGGACGGGGCCGCCGCCAACCTTCCGCATCGCCCTGACGCATGACGGCACCGAGGCTGAAGCCGACGCCTTTGCCAGGGACGTCGAGCGCATCGTCCGCGAGACCATTCCCATCTTTGGCGAGTTGCCGCAGTTTGAAACCAACACCTACACGTTCCTCAGTACCTACCTGCCGTGGGCCAGCGGCGATGGCATGGAGCATCGCAACAGCACGTCGCTGACCAGCCCCGGTGCGCTCCGCAACCCCGGCCAGCGCCAGGGCATTCTCGGCACCGTCTCGCACGAGTTCTTCCACGCCTGGAACATGGAGCGCCTGCGCTCGGCGGGCGTCGAGCCCTTCGACTTCGAGCAGGCCGACATGAGCGACGACCTGTGGCTGGGCGAGGGCTTCACGAGCTACTTCGACAGCCTGATCCTGTATCGCGCCGGCCTGCTGCCGCTCGATGGGCTGCTGGGCGAACTGGCGGGCTCCATCAACGCTGTCATGCTCGGGCCCGGCCGCCAGTTCCGCAGCGCCGTGGACATGAGCCGGATGGCACCGTTCGTGGATGCGGCCGCGGCGATCGATCGCACCGCTTTTCCGAACCTCTTCATCTCGTACTACACCTACGGTTCGGTGATCGGGCTGGGACTCGACCTGTCGCTGCGCGATCGGTCGAACGCGCAAGTCACCGGCGATCAGTTCATGAAGGCACTGTGGACCCAGTTTGGCCGGCCGGGACAAAAGACCCCTGGCAAGGTGAGCACGCCCTACACCATCGACGGGCTGAAGGAGTCGCTGGCCAAGGTGGCCGGTGATCGCGGCTACGCCAACGACTTCTTCACCAAGTACGTCGAGGGCCGCGAGCTGGTGGACTACACCCGCCTGCTGGGTAGGGCCGGTATGGTGCTGCGCAAGCGCGCCGCGGGCAAGGCGTTCGCCGGCCAGGTGCAGTTGCAGGGTGGCGGCAGTGCCTTGCGAGTGTCGGGCCTTGTGCCGTGGGAATCGCCGCTCTACCAGGCGGGCGTCGCGCAAGACGATCAGCTGGCGAGTCTCGGCGGCGTCGACCTGACGTCAATGGCAGCGTTTGAAGCGGCTCTCTCGAAGCAGAAGCCGGGCGCGGCCGTGCCGCTGCGGTTCATCCGTCGCAGCGGCGAAGTGGTGAACGGCACCATCACGCTGGTTGAGGACCCGCGAATTGAGATCGTGCCGGTCGAAAAAACCGGCGGCACACTCACCGACGACCAGAAAAGATTCAGGGAGTCATGGCTCAGCTCGCAACGACGGTAGTCGCATAGCACAGGCGGGTTTTTGAGATCCGCCTCTCAGCCAACCGCCGGCTCGATCATGCGAATCGGTTACCGAACACCACCGCGCTGGCCTTGGCCAGAATCCCAGCCAGCTTCAACTGCGTCAGCATGCGATCGATGCGATACGGCGCCTCTTCGACGTCTTCTCGTCCTTGTCGAACGACTTGTCGTTCTCGAAGATGACGGCCTCGCCATCGAACAGCACACGCCGAAGCCAGCCGACGTTAAACGCGTTCCACTGCGAGATGCCGACCGGTCCATGGAAGGTGACGAGTCCGGTGCGCGCGTGGATCGCCGAGTGCAGCGCAGTGATGTCGCTGTAGCCGAGCAGGACCTTGGGGTTGCGACGAATCAGGTCGTAGTCGAGGCGCGGGATGATGCGGGCGCAGCCCCAGCCGCCGCGGATGCAGACAATGCCGCGGACGTCGCGATCCGCGAACATCGCGTTGACATCGGCGGCGCGGTCCTCGTCGCGGCCGGCGAGGTAGCCGTAGCGATCGAGCACATGCGCGCCGACCTTCACCTTGAGGCCGAGGGCCTCGAAGGTCTCGCGGACGATGTCGAGGTCGACGCCGTTGTAGGTGGCGCCGGCGGGATTGATCAAGCCGATGGTGTCACCGGCCTTAAGCCGCGCCGGCTTGACCGGCACTGCCTGAGCGGTGAGCCGGACGCCCAGTGCCGCCGTGGCCATGCCGCCGAGGGCCAGAAAGTCTCTTCGTGTCGTCATCGCGTTAATCGCGCTTGCTCGTCCTTCATCCACTGGTCCCAGCCGGCCGCGGTCACCACGTGAAGCTCACCGCGCATTCGGTAGTGCCCCAGCCCACATAACTGTGAACACGCAATCTCCCAATCCCCGGTCCTGGTCGGCGTAAACCACGTCCGCGTGGTCATGCCTGGCATGGCGTCCTGCTTCACGCGCATCTCGTGGAGGGTAAAGCTGTGGACGACATCGCGGCTGGCCAGTTGAATCACGATCGTCCGATCGACGGGCAGCGTGAGGATGTTCAGCAGTCCGATGTCGTCCCTGGCGGCCGCGTCGTCACGGTCGATCCCCACGGGGTTTGACGCGCTGATCAACGAGTTGTCGATGCGTCCGAACACTCGGTCTGGTCCCGGGTAGTGGATGTTCCAGGCGAACTGCTCGCCGGTGACGCGTACTTCGATTGGCGTCACATTGGCCGGTGGCGGCGCGATTCGGGCCGACCAGGCCGGCAAGGCTAGCGTCGTGAGAATGACGGCGTCGCCGATGACCACACAGCCGATCGCGATGGCGGGCCATAAGCGTCTTGCTTCGGTCGGTCGCGGCTCCGGGTTCGCGCCCTGACGGAATTTGATCAGGATCACGACCAACAGCGCCAGCCACGCGGTGAAGATCAGCAGCATGTGCCAGTGGATGCCGAACAGCACGGCGTCCAGTGCGGACGCGTGGGCCGAGGCGGCCGCGGGCAGCCAGCGCTCGATCATGCGTTGCGATTCCTGAGCACCCACAGGCGCCACGCGAAGCGCGCGATCCCCAGCACGACGATCGCCGTGACGATGACCAGTGTGCCGACACCGGCGCGAATGCCGGCGGCAATGGCCGCACTTTCAGAAGGTCCGCAGATGGAGCAGCTCATATGAAGAACGCGCCCACCAGCGCGAGCCACACGATGTCCACGAAGATCCAGTATCGCCGCGTCGTCTCGATGCGCGCCAGCCAGCGTTCGCGCTGACTGGCTTTCATTGCGAACGATGGACCCGCCAGCCAACCAGAGAATACGGCTGCGCCAAACACCAAGGTGGTGTGCACGGCGCCCAGGGTGTACCAGCACGCCAACTGCACGCTGGCCGAGGGCGCCAGGCCCTGGCGAATCATGAGCGCGTCGTTCATCAGCCTGATGGCGACAAAGGCGAGCCCGAGCGCATGTGAACTGATCAGGCGGATGCGCGCTTCGCTGAACACCGCGGCGGCGCCGAGCAGCAGCGCCGTCTCGAGCCACGGGAACTGGGCGAGCGGTCCCGGCCATTCGAGCGATCCGGCGCGGAGCATGACGTAGGCCGAAAACAGCGACCCAAAGAACATGGTCAGCGAGGCGAGCAGCAGCCAGGTTCCCAGCGCCGACGCCGATGTGCCGGTGTCGGGTCTAATCACCGCCGCAGATTCCGCTCTGCTCACAGCCGCCAATGGCAGTTGCCACTCACGGGTGCTTGCTTGCCATGGGTTGTCGATGCACCGCTCCGGCTTGCGGCTGCTTGACCACAGATTCCAAAGGAAAGGCAGTTGGAACACGCCGAGCAGGACGGCGGCATACGTCATGTGCGTCTGCCACATCAGCGTCGGCTGAGCCAGTGCGTAGCTCGCACCGGCGTCATACAGGCGGCGGTTCACGCCCATCAGTCCGACCACGAACATCGGCATGAAGATCAGGTTCATGCAGATGAACGATCCCCAGAAATGCACCTTGCCGAGCCGCTCGTCGAGCATCCGGCCGGTGATGCGCGGGAACCAGTGGTAGATGCCGGCGAACAGCGCGAACATCGTGCCCGGCGCCACCAGGTAGTGGAAGTGCGCGACGACATAGTAGGTGTCGTGCAACGAGACATCGCTGGCCGCGAGACCGAGTGGCAGCCCGGTCAGGCCGCCGATGCCAAACATCGGCAGGAACGCCAGCGCGAACAGCATCGGCGTGGTGAAGCGAATCGATCCGCCCCATAGCGACATCACCAGCGACGAGATCAAGATCACCGACGGAATCGAGATGATCATCGTCGTCACCTGGAAGAACAGGCTGAGCGTCGTGCCCATGCCGCTCAGGAACATGTGATGCGCCCACACCACCATCGACATGCCGCCCATGAACAGCACTGCGCCGACCATCAGCCCGTAGCCCCACAGCGGCCGCCGCGCGTTGGTGGTGATCACCTCGGCGACAATGCCCATGGCGGGGAGGATCAGGACGTAGACCTCGGGATGCGCGAGGAACCAGAACAGATGCTGCCACAGCAGCGGGTTGCCGCCGCCGGTCGGTCCGAGCAGCGGTGCACCGCCAATCACGAGGCCGGTTGGCAGGAAGAAGCTGGTGCCGGCGACGCGGTCCATCAACTGGAAGATTGCCGCCGCCTGAAGAGCGGGGAACGCCAGCAACAACAGCAGCGCCGTGACCAGCTGCGACCAGACGAAGAACGGCAGCTTCATCCATGTCATGCCGGGCGCGCGGCCCTGGACGATGGTGGCCAGCATGGTGATGGCGCCGAGCGTGGATGACAACCCGATCAGGAAGATGCCGACGAGCCAGAAGTTCTGTCCTGCCGAGGCAATGACCGCCAGCGGTACGTATGACGTCCAGCCTGAATTCGGCGCGCCGCCCTCGACGAAGAAGCTGGCAAGCATGACCAGGCCACCGGCCAGATACAGCCAGTAGCTGAGCGCACTCACCCGCGGGAACGCGACGCCGTTGGCGCCGATCTGCAGCGGGACGAGGTAGGTGCCGAACGCGCTGGCGGCCAGCGGCACCACCGCCAGGAAGACCATCACCGAGCCGTGCATAGCGACCAGCTGGTTATAGAACTCGGGCAGCATGATGCCGCCGGGCGCGTTGGCCTCGCCCAGCATCGGCACCAGCCACGCCGGCAGCGGCTGGCCGGGCCAGGCCAGTTGCCACCGCATCAGGATCATCAGGAGGAACCCGACCAAGAGGAAGCAAAGGGCGGTCAGGCCATACTGCAGCCCCACCGTCTTGTGATCGGTCCAGCGCACAGGATGATTCTACAGGCTCGCCCTGCCCGCCGTAGCCTTAGCGAAGGTGGGTAGAATAACAACCACCATGAGCCGTTCCAATCTTGCTGCCGTTTTGTGCGCGCTTGCGCTCACTGTCTCAAGTTCGCACCCGCTGAGCGCCCAGGCGGTGGAGCCGATTCGCTACACGTTGCGCTTTCCGGCGCCTCAGACCCACTACGTCGAAGTGGAGGCGAGTATCCCGACGGCTGGCCGCCCCGACGTCGAGGTCTACATGGCGACGTGGACGCCAGGGTCGTACCTGATTCGCGAGTACGAGCGAAACGTCGAGGCCGTGACCGCCAGCAATGGCACGACCGCGCTGGCGGTGGAGAAGTCGCGCAAGAACCGCTGGCGGATCACCACTGGCGGGGCGCGCACGGTCATGTTCCGTTACCGGGTCTACAGCCGCGAGATGACCGTCCGCAACAACTGGGTCGAGGCCGGTTTCGCTATGCTGAACGGCGCACCCACGTTCGTGACGCTGCCCGATGGCGGCAAGCGGCCGCACGAAGTGAAGGTGGAACTGCCTGCGGCCTGGAAGGGTGTGCAGACGCCGCTGATAGCGGTGGCCGGCACCGCCACCACTTTTCGTGCGGACGACTTCGACACGCTCGTCGACAGCCCCATCATCATCGGCAACCCGGTCGTGCGCGAGTTCACGGTCGACGGCAAGAAGCACGCGCTGGTGCTCGAAGGCGACCCGTCGTTGTTTGATGCCGACCGCGCTGCTGCCGATGTGAAGAAGATCGTCGAGGCCGGCCGCAACGTGATGGGCCCGCTGCCGTATCCGCACTACTACTTTCTCAACATGGTCACCGAATCCGGTGGCGGTCTTGAACACAAAAACAGCTTCCTCGGCATGTCGGGCCGCTTCACCACCCGCACGCACCGCTCCTACATGGGATGGCTCGGCTTGATTGCCCACGAGTATTTCCACAACTGGAACGTTAAGCGGTTGCGTCCCGTGGAACTCGGCCCCTTCGACTACGAGAATGAGAACTACGTGAAGATGCTGTGGGTGGCCGAGGGCTTTACTGACTACTACGGCGACGTGCTGCCTCGGCGCGCCGGCATCTCGACCCGCGAGGAATTTCTCGACGGCCTGTCGAATCAGATTGAAGCGGTGCAGACTACGCCCGGCCGGCTGGTGACGCCCGTGAACATGTCGTCGTACGACACCTGGATCAAGCAGTACCGTCCCGACGAGAACACGGCCAACACCAGCATCAACTACTACCCCAAGGGGGCGGTGATTGCGTTCCTGCTCGACGCCAAGATCCGCAAGTCGAGCAACGAGGCGCGCACGCTCGACACCGGCATGCAGTGGGCCATGCAGCGCTACTCCGGCGACAAGGGTTACACGCCGACGCAGTTTTACGACGTCATGAGCGAAGCTGCCGGTACGGATCTCAAGGGCTGGTTTGGCAAGGCGGCCGAGTCGACCGACGAACTGGACTACACCGAGGCGCTCGACTACTTCGGCCTGCGGTTCCGTCCCACCGATCCGCGCGGTGCCCGCGCCTTCATCGGCAGCGGCACGCGCAACGATGGCGGTCGTTTGGTGATCACGTCGGTCCGTCGCGGCACGCCGGCCATCGAGGCGGGCCTCAACGTGGACGATGAGATCCTGGCGATCGATGATGTGCGCGTGCGTGCCGACGGATTGGTGGTACGCCTCGAGCAATACAAGCCCGGCGACAAGATCGCGGTGCTGGTTGCCCGCCGGGACAAGCTGACAAAGATCGACGTGATGCTAGGGACTGAACCTGGCCGCGCGTGGCGGCTTGAAGTGTCGCCCACCGCCACGGCCGAGCAGAAGACCCGACTGGCGGCCTGGGCCGGTCAGTAAACCCTGCCAGACCGCCGGTTACACTGTTGATGAATTGGCGGCCGCGGGCGAAGCCGTAGCGGCGCGATCAGCTGGAGTCATTCTGTGAGCGGCCAACGATACTTCTTGAGGTGCGTGGCCAAGGGCCGCATTGCCTGGACCACACCGGTGATGGTTCGCGCCGAGCTTCAGGTGTCGGGTTCGTGAATACTCGGCGAACTGACCCCTGGTATTACGCTGTCGTTGCGCGACGTCGCCACGCTGATGATCATCGTCAGCGACAACACGGCTACCAACCTGGTGATCGACCGCATCACGGCCGACGCGGTGAACGATTACCTGGACACGCTTGGCCTCACCGCGACTCGCTCGATGAGAAAAGTGCGCGGCGACGGCACCGCC
>Ga0049084_10001217_pt1 | contig 10574 bp, 9 predicted proteins | sample GreLakmeON33MSRF_FD_66720 | JGI IMG/M metagenome (GOLD analysis project Ga0049084, IMG submission 66720) | Freshwater lentic microbial communities from great Laurentian Lakes, MI, USA - Great Lakes metaG ON33MSRF | ecosystem: Environmental > Aquatic > Freshwater > Lake | place: Great Lakes... | reverse complement strand
GTATTGATTTCCCATCACCTTGAAGAGTATCTAGGAATGCGCTTATTTAATTTTTCGTGAAAGTTTGTGACTGATTATGGTAAGGAGATTTATAATCTACGTGTAAAAAATAAATAGTCGAGGCAGTCGCATGTTGCATGTTGCATGTTGCATTCGGTGCATGTCCTCGTATTGATTTTGTCGTCATTTTGGTTGATTATCTGTCACTTTGAAAATCCTGAATCACTTTGAATTGTCAAAATCACTTTGAATTTGGGTCTAGGGTCTAGGGTTTACCACACTCGTGTATAAAATCAGTGACCACCACCATTTATCCTCATAATTAATCAAAATGTCAACCAAGGAAGCAACTAATATTACGATATTCCACCCATCGGTGTTGGATGTCCTTCAATACAATGCCGACCAAGAATCAAGGTTGAGCCTTCGGACCACGTCTTCATTTTTTCGCAGGCAAGTAATAGCTGTAAACTTTGTTGATTAAATTATATGATTCTAAATACACTTGTACAGGACGTTCAACTTTAAGAATGGACAAGTCTACATGGCGCTCGCAATGGCCCAGATTTTGTGCGGCTTTATCGCCATCACCGACGCCTTTATTTCTATATGCGTTGACGACAAAGAGACCATCTTTGTGGATGAAGATGTTGACGGCATGAAGGCGCTGCTTGTCAAGATGCGCGACTCACGCGTTGTCATCGATTACATGATCAATCACCTTTTGCTTACAGCCAAGTTTGATGAATGTGTGATCATGTGCCGCGATATTTGCCAGCGTTTGGCCGATGAGTTTGGTGTTCCATTGGTAACGTTGACCGATGGTGATGGTGATGTGATTTTTTTGATCGAGCCACATATTGATTTTTGCCACCTGGCAGAGTTTGTCATGTCGTGCGACGGAATTGATCGCGGCATCATTATTACCGTGATAGGGGCACGAGGCACGAGGCACTTGGTCTAACGTTCTTTATAGCAACCTGTTTTTTCTATCTAGCAACATGTTTTTATATCTCACTACTTGTGTTGATTTTGCGCTCTTTTCTTAAAAGAGCAAAGAGCACTTTAGTTTTACTCTTCTCTCTTTAGTTTTCACTCTTTTCTTAAAAGGAACAATGTGCGACCCATTCAACGTATGTCTATCTAGGATCCGAACCTTCAAACACAAGAAAATATGTAAAATATACGCTGATTTATTCGAAACAATGTCCGATTTGGTGACACTTGTCGATACAAATGGTGCGTGCATAATGATGAATTCGAAAGCTCGCGAATTCTACTCGCAACATATATCGACAAACATGGACATTCTCGAATTTCTAGAGATTGATTTACAAATAGTGCATACGCATTTATTGTCCAATCCAGAGTGGAAAAAACTTGTTACTATTTCAAAGCCAATATTACATGATCCGTCAATTTCAACAAAGTTGACATATAGTTTGTCGAAAAATCTGTCGAAAAATCTGTCGAAAAATCTGTCGAAAAATCTGTCTTTACATAAGTCGCAAGATTGTATTTATACAGGACACGCATCAGGATGTAACGATCCGAGAGTCATAAATTTGATCATCCTTAAACAATCTATATCAAATATTAATCGTACCATGTCTATATCCCCCATAGTAACCAAAACATCAAACGTAGAGATTGAACGTATATCATACGGTCTATCAGAGTTTTCTTCGATGGTTGTGAAAAATATAATCCGTACAATAACCCCATCACATTCAGCGTCACTAATACTCCCCGTAATTCGTTTGTTAGGCGGGACACCAAAAACATCAAATGTAGACAGTCAAATATCTAAAATAATACACCAAGTTACGATTCATGCCATCAAGCGGCTAAAAGTGTTGGTCATCACACAACGCGATATAACAGAACATCGTGATGTAGAACACACGATCGCCGAATTGCTAGAAGCGCAACATGGTATGTTGTGTCGTATATTTCCCCGTCATATTATCGAAGGCTTGTCAACGGGACAATGTGCGGCTGATAGTCAAGAGTTTACGAGGTCGCATACGAATGCTACGATCTTGTTTATGGATATTGTTGGATTTACTTCGATGAGCAAAGTCGTAGCCCCGACGATAGTCATGAAATTTATCACCAAGTTGTTTGGGCTTTTTGATGATTTGTGTGATCTACACAATGTTCAAAAAATAGAAACTGCCGGCGATAGCTTTATCGTGTCGTCGGGAATCTTGACTACCGATATTGACAATTATATGTGTATCGATTCGAATCCCAACAAACATTTGTGTGCAAAGCGTGTCATGTTGTTTGCCATTGACATGTTGAAATGTGCAAAATTGGTGGCGATGCCGGATACACGAGAACCAACTAGAATTCGTATTGGCATACACACTGGTCAATGCACTAGCGGTCTAGTGGGCAGCAAAGTGCCAAAATTCGGGATTTTTGGAGATACCATGAATACAGCTTCACGTATGGAGAGCACTTGTACACCCGATAAAATACATGTATCAGATGTAACGTGGGGAATCATTCGCAATGATTTTGTATTTTCTGCTACGGGGGGAATCCATGTCAAAGGCGTTGGAATGATGGAAACGTATATTTACAACCAATAAAAAATATTATATTTCCCCATGTGAATTTCAAAAATATAGAGTGATTATTGTTGTCATCATTTTATCACACAAGATGCCACGCTGCGCTTTTAAGATTCCCAAGACGGGGTTGTTGTGCAAGAAGAATGCGATCGAGGGTGGCACGTTGTGTTCTACACACATGAAAATGGATGTGGAGGCGCGGGAGGAAGTTCGTAGTGAAGTTCACAGTGAAAATGAGGCGGATGAAATGGCAAATGAAGCAAATGAAATGGCGATTGTTGCCGTTATTGAAAAAAGGGTAAATGTTGCCAAGGCAGTCAAGGCAGCCAAGGCAGTCAAGGCAGTCAAGGCAGTCAAGGCAATTAAAATTGAAACAGTCAAGAAAGTTAAAGCGACCGAGGCACATAAGGAGGCAAATGAGGCACATAAGGAGGCAAATGAGGCAAATGGGGCAAATGAGACTATCGATTCACTCAAAGATGTCATCTCACAACTCGAAAAACAACTATACGAATTGATGTTGGAAAAGAAGAAACCCAAAGTTCGGTATTTTACCGAGACGGGAATGGCGTATCGTGCCAAGACAATTTACTTTCATCACCACAAATCCGAACAAGATATAATCATATATGTACGCGCACAATTACAATTCACTAAACCTGGAAAAGTACCAGCTGCTATGATTCGTGTAGTCACAGATCACATGTATGATACGCTTGACGATGTGAGCAAGTTGACGTGGATTGATCTAGCACTAAAATGGTTTACAACAAAGGGATACGTCATTCGAGGCTAGCCCAAATCATCATTTAGAAACTTAGCATTAGAGAGTCGTGTTTCTTCTGTTTCTGTTTTCTTCTGTTTCTTCTGTTTTTTCTATTCGGTGTATTATTATTATTTATTTTTTCCATTTGATTTACAAAACTTTGAACATACCATAGATATAAAAGCCCAAATACCCAAATCATGTTTAAGAATGAGCAGTCCGATAGTGATGACGAGCGTCTCATTGTTGATGCTTACGAGTCCAAGACGATGCCAAAGTCAATGCAACAAACGAAAAAGACAGCATATAAGTCGACAAAACCATGCAAGGGGGTGCCACTTTCACACGCTGAAAGACGTGCCGCTTGTCAAAGGTTGATTGACGAAAGGAAGAAAAAAGAAGAACAAGACGCAAAAGATGCAATGGCGGCTCTCGAAGACGAGGAAGAAGACGAGGAAGACGAAAAAGCAGATACAGAAGACGAGGAAGAAGACGAGGAAGTTGAGGATAAGGAAGAAAAGGAAGTAGACGAGGAAGTAGACGAGGAAGTTGAGGAAGAAGAAGGAGAAAAAGGAGAAGAAGAAGAGCAAGATACAGAAGATCCCGAGGAAACAAAAGATGAAGAAAACAAGTTAATCAACCACAAAAAGATCGAGATTGTCAATGCACTAGCGGCAATTGCTCGTCCTCCTACTACAGTTAAGCCAATAGTAGTGCCCATAGTTCCCATAGTGCCCATAGTTCCCGTAGTTCCCGTAGTGTCACCATTTATCCCCCAACGGATGGTACTGAACAATGGTATCGACCACAACAACGTGCGCATTGTAATCACGATTCAAAATGGCCAGACCGAGGTCAGCTTTCGATAAATGTTAAATTAAGAATAAAGGTGTCTCATGAATCATAGTTTTCTAGTCTTTCTGTTAATTATCGCCACGTATATACCGATCCCAACAATTCCAGCAGCCATTAACCCCGTGATATCATCCTTCATTTTATAAATGGCCCTCGGATCGAAACAACCAATATACAATAAAATAACGAGGACTGCATTAACAGTGGCGATCCCATATGCGTGTTTTTGATAATATCCGGCATAAGCCACATATGCTACGATCAAAGGAATCCAGTGAATCAACACATCAATAATGATTTTTTGAACACCTACCAACTGATATTCTTTTTTCGATGTTATTACGTTGAGATATTGCGGGTTTATGTGGACAATGTAAAAAGACGATGCAAATACCACGAGAGCGATAAAAAGAACATTCACATGGCGATATATCCAAGGGCTGGCAAGCATCAATACCCACGCCCACGTTGTAAAATATTTCAAGGGAATATACGGATGCGTGATCCAATCGTATGCTATTATATCCATCTCTTTACTTTTGTCTATATAGTTGTCTGAAACCAACCGTCAAACCCAACTTCGATATACCTCGTTTGCATCACGCGTTTTGGACAAATACTACGCGTTCGTTGCGTGATCATCATATCGGTGATATGATCTAGTTTGACCGACATTGTGATCGCAAAACCCTGCATATGCGTTGGAATGTGGTACGAACTCGATCTCTTTCTCAACACTAAGCCCCTAATGGCGTCCGAAACAATCACATTGTGATTTTGTAGCTCTGCGATTGCATGTGTGCTCGTAAACACGTTTGTCATTGGATTTGACAGGAGCTCTATCGCTTGCCTCGACAAACTGTGGTTGGTATATTTGTCAACAATCGCCTGGTCAATCGGCGTACGGCACATTGGGCATGTTGGATGGGTTATTTTTGTAAATGTGTTGTCCCATCGTCTGGCTTTGATCCACTCGCTGATGCATTTGTCGTGAAAGCAATGACAAACTTGACCGCACTTGAGCTTGACCTTGTTTTTACTAGTCATGGTGTCGTAACAAATGGGACATTCATTGTCAAAAGTTGCTGTTGTAGCACATTCCTCTTGACTGTCTTGTTCCTTCTTGTCTTGTAAATCGTAATGTTGCGTACACATGAACCGATTCATGATGGGACTCGGTTTCGTTCCCTGCTTGCGGCAAATCTTACCCGTCGAACTGGCAACGGCACAACAACGTGGCATGTTATATGGTTATATCGATTGTATGTGACTATGTATTTGACTATGTTTTGCCTTTGTTTCCCTTTGTTTCCATGTCCCTCTTTAAGTGCATCAAATTTTACACTCTGCTATAATAGCACATTTTGCCATATTCATTGTGCGCCGCCAATATGCGCCCATGTTTCAAATCCCCGTTCAAAATATCAATGTTTCGTTTGTGAACGGCCACCGTTTCTTCACCTTCGTCTACCACGATGTGATATTCGTTGGCCATCCAATCTGGGTGCTTGTAATAGTTGCACAGATTCGCTACCACATTGGCATTGTTCTGATTATACGTGACAGATGCATACATGTCTGTGCATTGCAACATCTTTTTCAACTTTAACGGACTATTTGTAGGAATGGTGACCCGATATGTAGATTGGAATTCGGCGAATGACAACTTGCTAAACTCGGTGACCTTGTCGTGTGGCGCATTTGGGGCGTCCAATATACGTGTGAGTTTCACGTCGCTCTTTAACATGGGCTTTTTACGGACATTGATTTTTTTTGGCTTTTCATCTGATGTGGCCAATGCTAGTGATTTGGCAGCATTTCTCTTGGAAGTCTTCCAATCCTCTTCGTTGATCCACTCGCTCAGGTTGATAATGTCGTGATTCGCCTTGTCGCCTAGGACCCCCTCGTTAGCTAGTGCGTCTTTAAACACCTTGGCCGTCGCCAACATGATTGGCTTTCCTTGTTTATTATTCGAGGAGGCGCCCCCGAAAAAGTCTTGCAACATTCCACACGCTCGCCCTACTTTTTGACTGTTCGCCGCTCCACGTTGGCTATTATCCGGCGCATGTGCGAATACAAAGGACGTGCAAATGAACCCCGCTTTCGGGTGTTGAATGGTGATCCCCCGCCCAATCATGTTTCCACTCACGATGGCCACACGGGGTTTAACGGGATATCCATGAGGTCTTTTCGGCATGATCTTTGTTGCAATCGCGAGGAGTTTGACCCAATCGGCGTCTTCGACCGTATCACGAATGGATTGTTGATACTGTGTCCCCATAAATAGCGACGCCTGCAGTAAATACGGAAAGGGCATTGGATTCGTGGGGTCGATTCCACTGCTCAAATGTTGTCCCATATATACGAATTTGTCGAGATCGCCACGTTGGATGGCAGTCTCAATCTTGTGGCTCGGAATGTGCCATATATCAACATTGCCAGTTTCTTGGTTGATGAATGACACGTTGTAATCACGTTGGTTCTTTGACGCCTTGGAGTTTAGTTGCACGACCACATTATACGTACTACCTGAGAGCAATCCAGTCATCAAGCTGTCATGTTCTAAACACCTGTGCGATACCACTACGAGTGTTAGTTTGCGTTTATCTTCGGGGATATGTTGGTGTATTTGTTGACATACGGCGACATCCTTTTCTTTTTTATAATTTATGTTGTTTACGGTTGTATTTGTAACCTCGTAATCGTCATCTTCTTCGCTATCGCTATCGTTTGTATGCCGAAGCGAGGAAATTGTCCGTTGCTTCTTGGGAAACACGAGCGGCACCCACGTCATATTATCCCGAAAGTATGAAGGGCCCACATATGAATCGGCGGGTGGCGCATAATGGTGCTCGCATACTTTTTCACTGAGGATTTTGATGATTTGCGGTTGTTGAAATGTGTTGTTATTAATTAGCCATTGGGCGCTTCTCGATAGATTTGCCACTGTAGCGGTGACAAAGATTGGGAAGGTCTCGATCTTACGTGACGCCGCCTCTTTGTAGATGACGTCCAAAAACATCAAACGGTCACGCATGCCACCAACGCCGGCCTGATCGGCTTCATCGTAGACTACGATCAGTGATTTGGGTTGTAGCGCTTTGATGGCGTCTAGCATTTTCGCCTTGGTGCGGGCGTGCCAAAATCCAGCGATAAACGCATTGGGATTGCTGTCTTTATTAAAACAAATGATGTCATTTACGCTATAGATATAATCTCCGAAAAGGCTCTTCATTGTTGCGTCTTCGTGGACGCGATTCACTATCTGGCTGACGCTTGCCGTGTTGTTGGCTTGTGAAATGAACAGAACGAGTGCATTGTCGTTGGGTTTGATGCGATTGCCGATGATCTCTATCACTTTCCATGTTTTACGGCTTTGTGTAAAGCCGGCTACGAGCGCTGCCACTGTCTCGATTGTCTCGATTGTCTCGATTGTCTCGACTGTTTTCTCTGTTTTCACTGTCTGATCTGCATTCACTGTCATCGTATCAACTGCCTTGACTGTATTAACGGGTTTATCTATTATTGGAGGTGGCATCGGCACAAATACAGATTTGGGATACGGAGGCGGGGGTGGTTGCATATGTAGGGTTTTAGGATACGGTGGAGGCGGTGGTGGTTGATAAAATTGAAACATTGTTGTTACAAGTCTTGCAACTTCTACAAGTCCAATTTTATATATGTGTTGGTGTAGTTTTAAGTGGTTTTCAAATGTAGGCTTATTGGATTTCCTAAAATATATGGTCTAGCTTTTGCGATCTTTTCTTAAAAGATCATCTAGCTTTTGCGATTATTTTTCCTTCAATATCCTTTTCGGGTTTTTTTGCGATCTTTTCTTAAAAGATCATCTAGCTTTTGCGATCTTTTCTTAAAAGATCATCTAGCTTTTGCGATCTTTTCTTAAAATATATGACAGTGAAACCATGTCACCTTTGATTTTGATATATTTTCCTCCACGTTTTCCAACATATACTATGCGTGTGCGCCCTTGATATTTTATTCTTGAATCGGTTTTTTTTAATTGTTTTGTTGGACGTGAGCCACCACCAGGTGGAGGAAACAAGCCATCAAATAATTCATTGACATTAGTAAAATTGATTGATTCTGTAACAAATTCTTCGAATCCTTTATTTGGATTTGTTATATTCTCAGCAACTTCGGGTTTTATTGTTGTTACGCTTGTTAAGCTACCCAACAATATATTTATATATTTTTCTTTTAAAAATATAAACAAATCATCGTTATTTTTAATTCGCCCATGTTCATCAAAGAATCTCATTATTCGCAAATCATCTTCATTGGTTTTATTTAAAAATGTATACACTTCCGAAATGACGAGGCTATTCCAAAATGCATCAGCTTTTGGACTAAACTGTGAAATAATCTCTGTATTGATTTCCCCGATAAACTGTTTTAATTCTGATAGACATTTTGTTTCTGTTGCAATTATATTTAATATTTTATCAATGTCTTCTGTAAAACCAACTGGTAGTTGACTTGCTGATTTATTATAAGATGAACCAATACCATCTATTATACTATGTATTCTTCTTATTGTTTCTGATATGTTTGATTTATCGACGACATTTTTCAATATGTTCAAGTAACTAAATATATGCAAAATGACACGGAAGATTTTACGATCGAATACCGATACATTTTTAATTTTTTGGGATAATGCGACAATGCTTTTCACAATGGAAATAATTGAAAACTTTACCAATATTAATTCAACGTCGTCACCTTTTTCTTGTAGTATAAGTTTGAATCTTGTATCAATAGTTTTATAATTTACATCAAAGTTTTTTTCTATTTTTATTTTGACTAGATTTTTAAAATATGACATGGTTTTTGTGTTTTGTGTCGGATTTCCCCTTTTATAATAAGTCAACACCCCAATTAAATCGTCATATGATACTTCTTGTATTCCAAGTTTTGTTAAACTATCATACAACTCTTTTGGTATGTTGATATTTACTAATCCAAATTTCAATTCAGGAGTAGAAATAATATTTCCTGGATTAGTTGTTTTGAACTCATTGAAAATTCCACGCATTTCCAAAATTTCATCTATTTTTATTTTGTCAGAATTTCTTTCAATATAATAATCGTATTTGTCAAAAAACATTTTAAGCTCTTCATTTGAACATTTACTTAAACATGTTTTAATATCGATTGTATTTACAAATTTAAAAACCTGCTCAGATATAGTTTTACTCAAATCTTCAACTACATTTAATGATGTTGTATTTGCGTCAGGTGTTTTAAACCATATATTGCTTATTTGGTTTCCATTTTCAATATTTATATTACATGAAATCTCACAATTTCCAATAACTATTTTATACAATTTCAGTCTTTTGAAAAACAGCTTTAATAATGGAGACATTTCCGAATAAGATTGCCGAATTGTGTTAAAAAACATTGTGATAATGTCGGATATGCATCTTATAATATCGTAGTCCTTAAATTTTGTATTTTGGAACAATTGTACAGGTATACAAATATGCGAAATTGATGTATTCACATTTTGCGATACTTGAAATAATGAGTTGATGTCAATTGGCTTTAAATACTTGGAAATTTCATGCCATAAATTAACGGGCAACAATTCAAGTGTTGATAATTGTTCAATATTGGATATTATGGCATCTATATTCTTTGGTTGAACTTGAATATTTTCTGTGGTGTTTTGAGCAATGATTGGCACTATGCGATTTTCTCTCCAGTTTCCTATTTTAAATGCAGGGCAAATTACACCACCATACTGCTTAATCCGTCTTTTGTTTCGATTGCCACCTGGTTGTTGGCATATGATTTGATAAATATCCTTCAATATTCTCTTGTCTTTCTCTTTTATTGTTTCTTCTATTGTTTCATCTTTTTTTTCGTTTGTGCTCATTTTACTTTCAATATATTAAGTTCCATAAATTATTTCCACATTGCAAGTTTTGTGCAAAAATCACACAATATACGATGTAGTAGGTGTAAGATCAACACTTGACCCACGAAAAAATGGTGCAATTGTAATTTCTAGCTAGTCTATTTGATTTCATTTAGATATTCGGAAAAAACTTTTAAAAACGCCTTTTTGCGCTCAGTGTCATCGGCGTCATTGGCGATTAAATGTGTCATTTGTTTTTGTTTCTCTGGATTGTTGTTCAAATAATTGTCAAACTTGGAAATTTTTAAAACAGAGTTTCCGTTTAAAAAAATCAAAGGTGTATCGTAAAAAGATCCGCATATTTCTTTACACTCCACACAATGAATAATGTTACACCTTGTTTCAAAAGATGTTCACCCGTATTCACCATGCGTTTTGTGTATGAAAGGTGGGCTTAGGGACCCTTTACTCCGATAGCTCTCATCGC
>Ga0049084_10001215_pt1 | contig 10582 bp, 6 predicted proteins | sample GreLakmeON33MSRF_FD_66720 | JGI IMG/M metagenome (GOLD analysis project Ga0049084, IMG submission 66720) | Freshwater lentic microbial communities from great Laurentian Lakes, MI, USA - Great Lakes metaG ON33MSRF | ecosystem: Environmental > Aquatic > Freshwater > Lake | place: Great Lakes... | reverse complement strand
CACCGTCATTGACCTGCAGAATGATGTTGGGGTTGTCGGGGTTGAACCACATGCCGTGGTTATCGCCGTGGGGCGTCGACACCGTCGCGAAGGTCTTGCCACCGTCGACCGACTTCTGCAGACCCAGCTCGTTGACCCAGACGTCGTTTTCGTTCTTCGGGTTGACGTTGACGTAGTGGAAATAGAACGGCCGCGCCCGCAGCCGCTGGCTGTTGTTGATGTTGGTCCACGTCTCGCCGGCGTCGTTCGAGCGATACAGGCCGCCCTGGTTGCCCAGGCCCTCGACCATGGCGTAGAGCACGCGCGGGTTACTGCGCGCGATCTCGATGTCGATCTTGCCGATCAAATCCTTGGGCAGGCCGTTGGTGATGTGCTTCCACGTTTCGCCGCCATCGGTGGACTTGTAGATGCCGCCTTCGCTGGCTGGGCCACCGCTGATAATGTCCCAGCCCTTGCGGAAGCCCTTGTACATGGCGGCGTAGAGAATGTCGGGGTTCTCCCAGTCCACCTCGATGTCGCGACCGCCGGTCTCGTGGTTCACGAACAGCGTCTTCTTCCAGGTCTTGCCGGCGTCGGTGGTCTTGAAGATGCCGCGTTCGTCGTTCGGGCCGAAGGGCGAGCCGAGCGCGGCCAGCCACACCGTGTTGGTGTTGAACGGGTGCACCTTGATGCCGCCGATCTGGCCGGAGTCCTTCAGGCCCATGAACTCCCACTTCTTGCCGGCGTCGGTCGACTTGTAAACCCCGCGGCCGATGATCACGTTCGAGCGGATGGCGGCGCTGCCGGTCCCCACCCACACGTGATTCGGATTCGACGGCGCGACGTCGATCGAGCCAATCGACCCGGTGTCGATCTGCCCGTCGCTGACCGGCACCCACGAAATGCCCGCATCGTCGGTCTTCCAGACCCCGCCGCCGACGCCGCCGAAGTAAAACGTGTGGGGCTGCTGGCGAACACCGGAGTAGGCCGTGACTCGGCCACCGCGCGTCGCGCCGACGCTGCGCCACTTCAGGTCCTTGTAGGCGTTAGCCGGCACCACCTGGTTCGCGTTGCCTTGCGCATTCGCGCGTGAGTCAATTCCGGTGGAGTAGACGAGCAGGGCAAGTGCCACAGAGCCCAGGGCACGGACGAATGTCACACGGTTCATGGTCAACCTCAGCAAAACGGAGCCAGATAGTAGACCGAGAGTATAGCGGGACTATTCGCTGCTGCTCAGACCCGCCCAGCGTGTTGTCTCGATGTGTATCCCGAGCTGATCGAGCAACCGGACGCAGGTGTAGTTGACCATGTCGTCGATCGTCTTCGGCCGCGAGTAGAGCGCCGGCATGGGCGGCGAGATCACCACGCCCATGCGCGACAGCTTCAGCATGTTCTCGAGGTGGATCTCGCTGAGCGGCGCTTCGCGCACGGCCAGCACCAGCTTGCGGCGTTCCTTCAGCACGACATCAGCGGCGCGATGAATCAGGTTGTCGCCCAGGCCGTGGGCGATGGCGGCCAGCGTGCGCACGCTGCACGGCGCGATCACCATGCCCATGGTCACGAACGACCCGCTCGAAATGGTCGCGCCCTGGTCGGTCAGGGGGTGCACGACCGTGGCCAGCGCATTCACCTGCTCGGGCGTGTAGTGGGTTTCGTGCACCAGGGTACGGGCGCCCCAGCGGCTCATCACCAGGTGCGTCTCAATACCGGTGCTCTGGAGCATTTCCAGTAGCCGCACGCCGTAGATGGTGCCGCTGGCGCCGGTGATAGCGACGATCAGCCGTTGAGGAGTATTACTGGTCTGCATGTAATTTACGTTGATCTAGCAAATGTAACATCGGTGTAACACGCCGCCAGCCTACTTCAGGCACTATAATTAGTGGTTATCAAGCGTTTCATGATTCGCTACCTCATTATTGCTCTGGGCCTGTTGTTGTGCGTGACCACCTCGTCCGCGTCCGCCCAGTCGGTCACCCCTCAACCGACGGCCAAGCCCGCCGCCGCGCCGCCACCGGCGATTCGCCGCTGGGTTGACGTGCAGCAACTGTCGTTTGGTGGCCGGTTTCGCTGGTTCGAGAACAGTTCCGGCCGGCTGGTATCGAGCACGCTGCAATGGCAGCCGCAGATTCGCGCCCGCTTCCTGTTCGACAAGGCCGCCAAGTACAGCATCAACGGCTTTGCCTCGAGTGGTCTGACGTTCCCATCCAGCTGGAACAATACGGGTGGTGGCCTCGGCACGTTCTCCGGCGCCTTCAACCTCAAGCAACTGTTCGCGCAGGCGGAGCCGAAAAAAGGTCTCGAGTTCCAGGCCGGTGGCCTGTACATGAACCGCGGCGAGATGGCAGAACACATCGCCTACGACAACGACGCCTTCATCGAGGGGGAGCGGGTGACCGTGAGGCCGGCCAAGGGATGGCTCAAGCAAGTGGCCGTCACCACCGGCTATCTCGGCGACTTCCGGGAGCCGAACGTGTTCAAGCGATTCGATCGCATGGACGACTGGAACTACGGTCAGGCATTGGTCGATGTCGGTCTCGGGCCACATATCGCGGCGTCAGTGGACTACACCTATGAGAACGGCCGCGACATCTGGCGCGAAGGCATCAACTTCAAGTTGCCGTCATCGGTGAAGCTGCTCACGTTGCTCAAGTTCGAGGCGTACCAGCGCATTGCCACGGTGGATGGCAACGGCTTCAACGCCTCGGCCGACCTGCGATGGAAACGCCTGGCCGTAACCGGCGGCGTGATGGCAGTGGATCCCTTCTACAGCACCAGAGAGGGACCCTACAACGGCGACCGCTACGAGGCCGGCACCCGCTACTATTCGATCTGGACGGTCGCGCTTATTCCCGAGCTGACGCTCCAGGCCTTCCACACCCAGGCGTTTGCCACCGACTTTCCAATCAACATCCAGCGCCGCTTCGACATCATCCTGACCTTCAACCCGACCGCGACCCTCAAGCGCGCGCGAGTCTTCTAACCAGCAGGAACACCGCCATCGACGTGGCCAGCGCCGGCAAGGTCGCGCCAATCGGCGCGGCGAGCTGGTAGACGGCAAATCCCAGGACCCACGCGGCCACGCCGGCGAGGTTGAAGGCCGGCATCGCCGCAGTCTGGTAGATCGCGGCCACGTCCACCTTCGAGCGAAGTACTACGAAGTGCGCCAGGAAGATCCCGCCGACGGGGACGAGCACCGAACCGAGCAGCACCATCAGGTCGGCGAAACTCGTCAGCCAGGCCGTGGAGATCAAGCCGAGTGCGGTTCCGACCAGGCCGATCACCCATACCGACCCGGTGCCGGTGGACTGTGGTGCGAGCGTCCGCCACGCCAGCGACGACATGTAGATGTTCACGAAATTGGTGGTGACCGTCGCGAGCACGACCAACAAGGCCGCCCACCATCCCATGCCGGTCGCCGACAGCATCGCCCCCGGGTCGTCACTGCCCGCGATGCGCGCCAGGCTCCAGCCGAGCGGCATCAGCCACAGCGCGGGTATCGCGAGGCCGGCAAACACCGCGGTCGCGCTCGCGCCCGGTGAACGCGTGTAACGCGAGTAGTCCGCGAACATCAGCAACCATGACAGTTGATAGCCGATGACCACGTCGATGCCCCACAGGATCGATGGCGGCGCCACGGTGACAGCCAGTTCCACCCGGGCCGGCAGCGTGAAGGCCGCCCAGGTGAGCATGCCTCCAGCAATCGCCATCAGTGGCACGGCGACTCGATCGGCCAGGCCAACCGCGCGTGGTCCGCGAGTGACAATCAGCGTAGCCGCCACGCCGATGGCCGCCGACCAGACCCACGCCGACCCCGGTCCGCCGAGCAGCTGTGAGCACACCGAGGCCGCAATGGTGTTGTTGACGGCAATCCAGGCAAAGTTCGTGAGGTAGAGCAGTCCCGAGACGGCCTGCGCCCCGCGCAGCCCCAGTGGATCGCGGGCGGCCACCATCGACGGAACGCCGAAGCGGGAGCCGACCGGCGCGAGCACGGCCACCAGCAACGCCCCGAACAACGCGCCCACCACCACCAGCACCATCGCGTCCCTTCCGCCGTAGCGGGAGGCAAGCACCGCGCCGGTCTGCAGCGTCGTCGCGACGACGTTGGCGGCGAGGAAGATCAGGAAGAGGTCGAATGCCGGCTGGGTTCGTTGCGTTTCGGGAATCGGTGAGAGGTCAGCGGCGTCCATGACAGGGGCCTCGGCAGTATAGCGGCCGGCCCGCGATGGCGCCCGATTTCTGATATCCTCCCCCGGCAAACCAGATTCCGAACCGGAATCTGGCGGGGGAGCTATGATTTTTAAAGTTTTGAGACTTTTCGTGACGACCGCTGCGATCCTGGTCGCCGCGCTGCCTGCGGCAGCGCAATCAACCACCGGCACCATCACGGGACGGGCACTTGACTCGAGCGGGGGCATTCTCCCTGGCGTCGACGTCAGCATTTCGAGTCCGGCGATGATCGGTGGCCCGCGTCAGGCCGTTACTGACTCGCTTGGCAGCTTTCGCTTCGGCCAGGTGCCGCCCGGCACCTACGAGGTGAAGTTTCAGCTGCCGAGCTTCCGCGCCCTGACGATCAGCGCCGTCGTCGTTAACGCCGGTGCGACGGCCACTGTCAACGGTCCACTGCAACTGGACACGCTGGCTGAGTCGATCACGGTCACAAGCAGCACGCCGACCATCGATCTCCAGTCCACGACGGTTGGCGTGAATTGGAGCGAGGAGCAGATGGAGAACCTGCCCTACGGACGCGGCATCCGCGGCTTGGCCCGCCTGGTGCCCGGCCTGTCGCCCACCCAGTTCGACGTCGGTGGTAATACGGTGGGCGGCTCGACTACGACCGGCGCCCGATCGTACGGACGTGCCGGTGGCGAACTGATCAAGTTCGACGGCGTGGTGTGGGATCAGTTCTTCGGCGACTACAACACCTACGATCAGGTCTCGGTCTCGGGCGCGGCCAAGGGTGCCGAGTCGCAGAGCCCAGGCGCCACGCTCAGCTTCGTCGTCAAGTCGGGCGGCAACAAGTTCAGCGGCGCCTACCTGCTGGCGTGGCAGGACGGTGCGTTTCAGGGCGACAACGTCACCGACTCGCTCAGGCAGCAGGGCTTCGACCCCGGCAACAACAAGTTCACCCGCTACAACGATATCAGCCTCGATCTGGGTGGTCCGATCGTCCGGGACAAACTGTGGTTCTACGCGGCCTACGGTTACAACTACTCGGGCTTGCTGATTCCCGGCTTTGTCTCCACCAAGACCAACGAACAGGTCGAGTACTTTACGCGTCTCGACAACCCGACACTGAAGCTGACCTACCAGTTGTCGAAGAACAACAAGCTCGAGCTGACGGAGCAAGTGAACCGCAAGTGGCAGCCCTATCGCAATGCCAGCTCGTTCGTGCCGGCGGAGGCCGCCCAGAACCAGCAGGCATGGACCCAGATCGGCCCGGCGCTGAAGTTCACGCGCATCATGAGCCAGAGCATGACGCTCGATGCCAGCTTCAATCGTTCCGGGTACTGGTGGCCCGACTACGCGAACAGCGATGACGTCCGGACCACGGACCTCACGACGACCCACACGCGCGGTGCCTTCCTCGAGCAGAAGCGCGAACCGGTGCGCTGGGGCTGGAACGGCACGTGGTCGTGGTACCGCACCTTTGGCAAGATGAACCACGAGATCAAGTCGGGCGTGCTTGGGTACGACAGCACCAACTACGTCGAGAACTATGGTTACCCGAATCAGCAGCTCTATCGATACCGCAGCCTGGCCGGCGACACCAACTTCTTCCAGCGCCCCGACTCGGTGCAGGTGTTCGAGTATCCCAACAACACCAATGCCGGCATTCGCTACAACTCGTGGTACGCCAACGACAGCGTGAACCTGACGCCGCAATTGACCCTGAACGCCGGGGTCCGGTTCGACCGCTATTCGTCGTGGCTGCCCGAGCAGGGCAACCCTGGCACCGGACCGTTCGCCACCGCGAGGGTCTATGCCGAGAACAAGAGCTTCCCGACCTACAATGCCTGGTCCCCCCGGCTGTCGGCGGTCTATGACCTGACCGGCAGTGGCCGCATTGCCATCAAGGCCAGCTACGGGCGGTACTCGGCCAATGGCTCCGGCGTGAATGCCGCCGCCGGTCCGGTCGCCAACTCAGTGAACCCGGCTGCGACGCTGGTGTCGACGTACACACGGTGGGACGGCCGCATCCCGTACACGCCGGTCGCCGCCGATCTGACCGGCGTCACCGGCCAAAGCCGTGACAGCCGCCTCGATCCGTCCCTCAAGGGCGAGTACCTCATCGAATACACCGGTGGCGTCGATCTCGGTCTTGGTCGCGACACCTCGGTCCGCTTCAACGTCGTCCGCAAGGGCGACTACCGTGGCAGCAAGGAACTGAACGTGGCGCAGCCGTTCTCGGCCTTCAGCGACGTGGTGAGCGGCGTCGATCCCGGCCGCGACAACATCGCCGGCACGGCCGACGATGGCGTGGTCCGCGTGTGGTCGGTGCCGCGCAGCTATCCGCGGTTCGGGCAGGTGCAATCGTTGTTCACCAACGCCGCGCCGGGCGAAGGCGACGACCGGTTTACCGCGTTCGAAGCGACGTTCAATAAGAGCCATACCAACGGCTGGTCGCTGCTGGCGTCGTACCAGATCGACAAGCGCGACGTGAAGAACATTGCCCCGCGCAATCCGAACGAGGCCGCCTACAACTGGGAACTGCCCGAGACCTACCAGGGTGTGCGGCTGAGCGGGACGGTCAACCTGCCGTGGAAGTTGCTGGTGTCATCCACGTTCACCGCCCAGCAGGGCGAGTACTACAACCGCATCGCCCAGGTCCGCGACGCGCTCAACACTCTGGTGAATGTCACAGTCGAGGGCCAAGCCGGCCGCTACGATTGGGTCAAGTTGTCAGATCTCCGCCTGTCAAAGACCATGGGGCTGTTCAAGGGGCACTCCTTCGAGGCGATGTTCGACGTGTTCAACCTGACCAACTCGAGCGTGGTGCTGCGCCGGGTGACGACCAACGGCCCCAATTACAACAAGCCGTTGTCGACCGGTGGCATTGACGCCGCGTCGGCCAACCCGATTCCAGCAGCGCGCGTGTTCCGCATCAGCGCTCGCTATCGCTTCTAGGTAAAGAGGAGCAGCCCTATGAAACGCGCATTTCTCGCTCTTGTCTTTATTCTGGTTGCCCACGTCCCGGCGTTCGCCACGTGGTCGGTGATCGCCGTTGACGCGCGAACCGGCCAGGTCATCGTGGCTTCGGCCACGTGCGTCCGCCAGCAAGGCTTTCCGCAGCGCCAGCCGACTCCGTCCCGCGACTTGATGGAACTGCAGGCGGTGATCGTCCCGGGCATTGGCGTGGCTGCGTGTCAGGCCGGCGCCGACAACACCCGCGAGAACCAGATGCTGGTCTACGCCGAGCTCAAGAAGGGAACGCCACCGACGAAGATTCTCGACCTGCTCAAGGCCCACGAGGCCAACCGCAAGCCCGAAGATCAGATGGAACGCCGCCAGTTCGGTATTCTCGCCATTCCCGACGGCAAGCAGATCACGGCGCAGAACAATCGGGCCGGCTTCAACGGCGCCAACAACTCGGTGTCGTCGTTGTACTTCGGCGGCCGGGTCGGCGACATCCACTACCAGGTGCAGGGCAACACGCTGCTGGGCGATGCGGTGATGCACCAGGCGGCCTTGGCGTTTACTCGCGCCACCGGCACCATGGCTGACCGCGTCATGGCGGCCATGGACGCGGCCGACGCCAACGGCGGCGACCACCGCTGCAATTGCGGCACCAGCGTGATCGACTTTGCGCCGTGCGATAACAAGACCTCGTACGTCGCCTACATCACCATCGCCGAAAAAGACGATGCGATGGGCGCGACGCACAATGATGGCCAGTACTCGGTCTACCTGAGCGTGACCGACCTCAACACAGTGAAGGGCGAAAGCGGCAACCCGGTGAAGACCCTGCGGACGCGGTATGACGCATGGAAGAAGGCCGGTTCCCGCAAGACCGGCCCGATGCCGCCGTCGCTCTACAAGGGCACCAAGTAACCCCATTGACTGCCCGTCCGGCCCGGCGCCGGACGGGCAGTATACTTGCGCTCCATGCGCGCCACCGTGTTGTCTGCCCTCGTTCTGCTCGCTACCGCCACCAGCATCGCCCAGGCGCCGCAGCCGGCATTTGTCCTGCAGCCCGATCGCGTCTTCGACGGCGAGACCATGCACGCCGGCTGGGTGGTGGTCGTGCGCAGCGATCGCATCATCGCCGCCGGTCCGCCAGCCACGACCAATGCCCCGGGCGGGGCACGCACCATCGCGCTGCCGGGTACCACGCTCATGCCCGGCCTGATCGAAGGCCACTCGCACCTGCTGTTGCATCCCTACAACGAGACCTCCTGGAACGATCAAGTGCTGCGCGAACCGCTCGCGCTTCGAGTCGCGCGCGGGGTGAATCATGCCCTCGCCACGCTGATGGCCGGCGTGACGACGGTGCGGGACCTTGGCAGCGAGGGCGCCGCCTACGCCGATGTCGGACTGAGGCAGGCCATCAACGAAGGCATCGTGCCGGGGCCGCGGATGCTGGTGGCGGGACCGGCCATGGTCGTCACCGGCAGCTACGCGCCGAAGGGCTTCGCACCTGAAGTGACCGTGCCGCAGGGCGCTGAGGAGGCCGATGGCCTCGATGGCGTGGTGCGGGTCACCCGCGGCCAGATCGCCAAGGGCGTGGACGTCATCAAGATCTACGCCGACTACCGGTGGGGTCCGAATGGCGAGACCCGGCCTGGCTTCACCCTGGGCGAGATTCAGCGCATTGTCGAGGCCGCCAACAGCAGCGGCCGGCCGGTCGTCGCCCACGCCTCGTCGCCGGAAGGGATGCGCCGGGCCATCATGGGCGGCGTCGAAACGATTGAGCACGGCGATGACGGCACGCCGGAGATCTGGAAGCTGATGGTGGAGAAGAACGTCGCGTTCTGCCCGACGATTGCCGCCGGTGATGCGACCGCACAGTATGCCGGGTGGAAGAAGGGCGTTGACCCCGAGCCGGCGCGCATCACGCGCAAGCGCGAGACCTTCAAGGCAGCGCTCGCCGCCGGCGTGAAGATGTGCTTCGGCGGCGACGTCGGCGTGTATGCCCACGGCGACAACGTCCGCGAGCTGGAACTGATGGTGGAGTGGGGCATGACGCCGGCGGCAGCGCTGGTGGCGGCGACCTCCGGCAATGCCACTTACTTCCGGCAGGCCGAGCGCATCGGCCGCGTCAAGCCGGGCCTGTTCGCCGACCTGATTGCGGTCACCGGCGACCCGGCCACCGATGTCACGGCTCTGCGCCGCGTGAAGTTCGTGATGAAGAGCGGCAACATCTACAAGCAGTAGGCCGCAGATTACGAAGGACAGCCGCAGATTAAATACAGATTGAGATCCACTCGAGGTGCCCATGTCACGACTGCTTTCGCTCGCACTCGCTGTCCTTCTTAGTGCCTCCACCGCTGCCCAGGAACCGGCCGCCAGGTGGTGGGCGCATATTGTCTTTCTCGCGAATGACTCGATGAACGGGCGCGATACCGGCAGTCCCGAGCTTCGCAAGGCGGCTGAGTACATTGCGGCCGAGTTCAAGAAGGCGGGCCTCGAGCCGGGCGGCACCAACGGCTACTTCCAGCCCATTCGCTTTCGCTCGCGGCGCATCGTCGAGGCGCAGTCGAGCCTGGCGCTGGTGCGGCCGGGCGGAGCGGTTGAAACCGTGGCGCTCGGCGACGAGGCGACGTTCTCGATGCGCATCGAGCCGGCGCCGAGCGTCGAAGCGCCCATCGTGTTCGCCGGCTACGGCCTGCAAGTGCCCGAAGCGAAGCACGACGACCTGGCCGGTCTCGACCTCAAGGGCAAGATCGTGTTGTTGCTCACGGGCGGGCCGTCGCACATCCCTGGGCCACTGCTGGCGCACTATCAGTCGATTCGGTGGGAGTATCTGAAGAAGGCCGGCGCCGTCGGCGTCTTCTCGATCCAGAACCCCAAGGGTCAGGACATCCCGTGGGATCGGTCGAAGCTGTCGCGGTTCATGCCGGCACTGGCGATCGCGGACCCGGCATTGGACGAAACCCTCGGCCAGCAGACGGCGGTGACCATCAACCCGGCGCGGGCTGAGCGGTTCTTTACCGGCTCCGGCCACACCTTCAAGGAGCTATTGGCGCTGTCAACTGACGGCAAGGTGCTGCCGCGGTTCGCCATTCCCGCGACGGCGCGGGTCAAGGTGGCGATTGACGCCAAGACGATCGAGTCCGATAACGTCGTGGGTGTGCTGCGCGGCAGTGACCCGGCGTTGCGCAACGAGTACGTCGCGGTCTCCGCCCACATCGACCACGTCGGCGTCGGCGAGCCGATCGGCGGCGATCGCATCTACAACGGCGCCATGGATAACGCGTCAGGCATCGCGACCTTGATCGAGACGGCCGCCGCGGCGGCCACTGCCGGAGCGCCGAAACGATCAATCGTGTTCGTCGCCGTGACCGCGGAGGAGAAGGGCCTGCTGGGCTCGCGCTACTTCGCCAATCGGCCGTCGATGGCCGGCGGCACGATTGTCGCCAACCTCAACACCGACATGTTCCTGCCG
>Ga0049084_10001205_pt1 | contig 10606 bp, 6 predicted proteins | sample GreLakmeON33MSRF_FD_66720 | JGI IMG/M metagenome (GOLD analysis project Ga0049084, IMG submission 66720) | Freshwater lentic microbial communities from great Laurentian Lakes, MI, USA - Great Lakes metaG ON33MSRF | ecosystem: Environmental > Aquatic > Freshwater > Lake | place: Great Lakes... | reverse complement strand
TCCAAAAAAAACCCGGTTGAGGATAAAGGCTATGGCTCGAAAGCTCGGTTATCGGCCGGACCCGATGTTAAGCGCTTTGGCGGCGTATCGGAATGGACTGAGGCCCCAAGCGTTTCAAGGTATGCTGGGCTGGCTGACCAATTACCCGACCGAGAAGGGCTGGGCCATAGGGCAACAGTTGGGCTATCACGCCGGAGCTCGGCAAAGGGCTCAAGAGTTGGGTTACGAACTCGCTCATTTTTGGCTGAATGAACCGGGGTTATCCCGCTCGCGACTGAGACAGATCATGGCGGCCAGGAATATCCAAGGTCTGGTTGTGGCGCCACAGCCCCAGCCGCGCACCCGGATTGAGTTCGATTGGTCCGGCCTCGCGGCGGTAAGCTTGGGCTATTCCCTGGCCGAACCGAAGCTTCATCTCGTGATGAACCACCAGTTCCGCAACATGGTCGCGCTCATTCAGGAATTGTTGGGCAGGAAATGCGAGCGCATCGGCCTAGTCATGCCCGCATCGCGCGATGATCGCGTGGAGCACAATTATCTCGCGGGCTATCTGGTGGGGATGCACTCCGCACCCGGACCAGGCGCGTTGCCCCGTCATTTTCCGGAGCAACTCGTGTTCGATGAATTCGTGAAGTGGTATGTTGCCCAGCGCCCCGAAGTCATCGTTTCCGAAACGGGCTCTGCCGCGCTGATCGAAAGCTGGTTGAAGGCCGCGCGGCCCCCGGGAATGGCGTCTGCGGGATTGGCACTGACAAACATCCCTTACCGCCAGACGCGTTATTCCGGCATCGACGAGCACCCGGAGTTGGTCGGAGCTGCCGCCGTCGATGTTGTCGTCGGCATGATTCATCGCAACGAATTCGGCGTGCCCGAAAATGCCCGCCACATTCTCATCCAAGGCAAATGGCACGAGGGCCGTAGCCTTGGCCGAACGCGCCAGGCTAAGTCGGATTCACCCGACCCTCAAAAAGCGTAAGCGCGGTTTCACTTTACTGTGAAAGCTACGGGCGAATTGCCGCGGGGCGCGCGCCGTGAATCGTCGTGTCGATGTTAACCCCCGACCTCTACCGAGGCGTCATTGCCTACCCGCCGACGCCGTTCACCGATAATTTTGCATTAGACGAAGAGGCCCTGCGCTCCAACCTGCGCAAGCTGATCCGTTGCGGCGTTGACGGCATCGCTCTCGCCGGAACGTCGGGTGAATTCTACACCCTGTCGCTGCAAGAGATCCGACGCATCGCAGTGATCCTGCGCGAGGAAACCAAGGGCACGAAAGTTTACTCGATCATGGGTGCAGTCGGCCTTTCGACCGATGACGCGATAACTCGCGGCCGCATTTCCATGGAAGAGGGAATCGATGCGATCCTTGTTATCCAGCCTTACTACACGCCCCTCACCCCGGAAGAATTACTCCGATTCTGGGAGCAGCTTTGCCGGGCCTGCCCGACGATCGGCGTGATCATTTACCACTATGATTGGGTGCGTCAGCCCTACACCGTGGATATCTACCAGCAACTCACCCACCTGCCCAACTTTATTGGAAGTAAGGAGGCACACTGGGATTTCAACGTCTGGCGCACGATGCATCAAAAAGGGCCGCTGGCTCATATGAGTTCTACCGATATCGGTTGGTTGGTTGAATTGCACCGTCAACGCGCGGTAGGTGTGGGCAGCCTGCAGCTATGCTGGATGCCGCACAAGGTGCTGGAAATTTTGGACCTGTGCACACTTGGCAAATACGATGAAGCGGAGCGCGCTCAATCAGATTTCACCGAATTCACCGCCCGGATGAAGATGGGGCAGGGGCGCCCGCACATTTTCCCTTCGGAGCTTGAGGGGCTAGAACGCTACAGCCACCAAGCGCGCCATAAGGCCGTGATCGAGGCTTTCGGGTTTCTGCGGGTCGGCCCTCCGAGGCGTCCGGCGATTCCTGTTCCGACGGAGCTGCAAAAACGCATCCGCGGATTCATCGAACGGCGATACCCCGAACTCCTGCTGCCGCCGGATTTCAGCTCAGTTTCCCGCCCCGCTGGCACGCTATGGCGGCTGCCCGACTAGGTTTATCACTCTCTGCTTTCCTAACCTCAAAAACCCAATGAATATCCCATCTGCCTATCGTTTGCCGCTAGTGCTCTCTTTGCTCGCGTGTTCCGTATCGGCTTCCTTGTTTGGTCAGGCTCCCGCACCTGGCACGACCGAGGAAACCGTCGTCTTGTCGCCGTTCAGCGTCCTCGCCGCACCTGACGACGGCTACCGTATGGACTCGGCGACCGTGGCGTCACGTTCGAACAAACGACTCATCGATATTCCGCAAACGGTGAATGTGCTCACGAGCGAGTTCCTAAAAGATACGTTCTCCTTCAATCAGGACGATGCCATCAAATACGTTTCCAACGCGTCCGTGCGCAATGCGAGCGTCGCGGGCATCGACCCCGGGATGTATATCCTGCGCGGTTTTGAGAACCGAAACGCCTACGTTGAGGGCGTGCTGGGGCCGGCTTATCGACGGGACTTGGTCGGCTACGACCGCATGGAAGTCATCAAGGGCGTGCCCTCCGCCGTTCTTGGGCGCGCCGACGCGTCGGGGGCCATGAATTTCGTCCTCAAGAAACCGTTGCTCAACAAGACGTTCAGCGAGTTGCGCGGTATCGTCGGAAACGACAGTTTCTATCGTTTCGAGGCGGACCACAACCTGCCGCTTTCCAACGACGTGGCCGCGCGCTTCGTCGTGGCGGCCGAAGACTCGAACGTGTTTGTGCGCGAGCCAAACGACCAGCGTTTCTACCGGTTCTTTCCCTCGTTACGTTTCAAGCCATCCGATAAGACCGAACTGAACGTCAACGCAGAAGTGCTGAGCACAAAGAGCATTATCGCAGCCTACGGCCAGGGCTTTACCATCATGCCCGCCAAGTTTCGCCGGCTTTTCCCCGCGACCATCGGTAGAGATACCGATCCGATCACCGCGTTGAATCTGCCGTGGGATTTTTATCTCTCGCCATCCGAACTTCAGGAGGACGTTGCCAACGTTATGGCCACGTTCACGCATCGGTTTAGCGACCACGTGGACTTCCGCCAAATCGTCAGCTACATCTCGGTCACTCAGGAGCAGGAGTTTTACAACTCCGGCGGTAATCTGCCAGACACCAACCCGTTCGACCCGACCAATGCCAACGGCTTATACAAGGCGCTGCTCTACGATTTGAACAAGATCGCCGAGTGGCGCTGGAACGCGGTCGGCGACGTCTTGGTGCGTTATGGGTGGAACAAGGCTCCGCTGGACCTCAAGTTCAGCACGATGGCTGGATATGCCCTCACGGCGCATCAGCAGGAGAATATCGGCCGCCGCTACCCGATTATCGGCGCAGCGCGCTTCATCAATCTACGGAACCCGCAGTTCCTGCCCGTCGGGGCCAACGCCCCCATCGACCGGGTGAACGTCGGGCAACTGTCCAACACGCTGACGCAATCGGAGACCTTCAGCTATTACATTCAGCAGGAGGTGAGCGTGTGGAAGGAGCGAATCTCGTTGGTTTACGGATGGCGCGATACGCGCGCCCAAGGTTCGCTCACCAACTATCTCAATACGACCATTCCGAAAACCGAGACTGACAGTCATCCGCCAGCCTCCACGCGTTTTGGCGGCACGTTCAAGGTGCTTGAAAACCTCTCGCTCTTCGCTTCGCGCAGCGAACAGATCGATCCGGCGTCAACGACTCTCGTTTGGGGCCGCTTGAACGCCGGCGACCCGCGCTCGCTCGAAGTGATCGTCGGCGACCCATCCACCAAATCCACGGAGTTCGGTCTGAAAGGGACTCTTTTCTCCAACCGCCTCTATTTTTCCTTGGCCTACTTCGAACTCGTTCGCACCGGCACGGTGGACAATGAATCCATCAACGTAGCGTCCCCGGTTGGCAGCGGCCAGACTGTGCTCGCGACGCGCCGCTTCCTTACGGACGGCGATACCTCGAGGGGCTGGGAGGTTGAGCTAATCGGCCAGGTCACGAAAAACCTGTCGGTGCTCGCCTCGGGTTCCATCAACGATACCGCGCAGCCTAATGTAACCACGGTGGTCGCCGGCGATACTCGCCCGATTCGTTTCGTCCCGGATTGGAGCACAAATCTGTTCGCCAAATACTCCTTCCATCCTGGCAGAAAAGATGGCTTCTCCGTGCGAGCTGGCACCAACATCATCGGGCCGGTTCCAAGCTCGGAAGTCAGTAACTTTGGGCGGCAACCCCTGGACAAGGTCCAAAAGCGGATCGACGTGGGTGCATCGTATGCCTGGTCAAACGGTCGCTACAAAGCCGATTTGCAGGTTAGCAATCTGCTCGACGAAACCTTCTTCATTGTCCGCGTGAACAATCCCCGCGAGTTTCGGCTGTCCCTCGGCGCCAAGTTCTAAACGATCAGCGCGACCTCCTGGTAAAATCGTCAGCTACTATGCCCCACCGACTGCTCCGCATTGGATACCTGGCCTTGCTGGGCAGTCTCGCCGGCCTTCTTCGCGCCGAGGCGCCTCTCTGGTCGGTCAAGCCGCTGGCACAAGAGGGAGTGGTGGTCGCGCGCTCGCCCAACCCTGAAACCATCTTTCTCGGAACCCCGAGTATTCTGGTTCTTTCGGGAAACAGGCTGGTGGCGTCATTCGACCATTTCGGAGCCGGTGTAGGCCAATTGCCGGGGTCGATTGGACGCCGGCCGCATTTTCCGCCGGATTACAACAGACTGCAAACTGCGGTTGCTACGTCGGACGACGGCGGCAAAAGCTGGACAAGGCGGGCGGCCCTGCCGTTCACCCACGCCCGCCTTTTCGCGGATTCCGGTCGCGTTTATCTCCTGGGCAACTGCGGCCGCATCATGATCGCACGGTCGGCCGATCGCGGGGAAACTTGGAGTGAACTCTCGGCGCTCACAGAAAACGATCAATGGGCCATGGGTGCGTCCAATGTGCTGGTCGCCAATGGACACATCTATGCACCGATGATGCTTCGCACCGATCTCGGCTATCGCGGCTATTTTGTGAGCACATTGGCCCCGGTGATGTTTAAGGCTCCCTTGGGCGCAAATTTATCGGATGCCTCAGTGTGGAGCCAATCCCAGCCGCAAACGGCCTTTCGAGATTTGGTGGACGAAACCAAGTTGGACTATTTCGGAATCCCCTTCTTCCCCGTTCCCGACCGCAATGCCGCGCAACCCGTGCCCGACAATCCGCGCATCCTCGCCAATCGGATCGGCTGGCATGAGCCGTATGTCTTGCAGATCACCGACCCGAACCACCAATTCTTCGATCCGACGGGACGGACGCTGCATATTTTAGCCCGTGGCGATATTCATCGCTCCAACTTCGGGATGCTGTCGAAAGTGGTGGAAAATGATAAAGGCGAGATGCGCTTCGACCTTGAACGCACGCCGGCCGGGACTTCGATGGTCTTTGTCCCCTTGCCCGGCGGAAACATCAAGTTTCACGTGCTCCGAGACCCGAAGACAGGGCTCTACTGGCTCGTGAGCAACCAAGTGACCGACAGCCTGCGCCGTCCCGGCACCATGCCGGATTCCCGTTTCGGACTGCCCCTCGACCAGCGCGACCGCCTCGTCCTGCACTACTCGAAAAATCTCGTCGACTGGGTCTTCGCCGGCCTGATCGCAAAGGGAGCGACGCCCCGCGAGAGCTACCACTACTGCGGCATGGACATCGACGGCGAAGATCTGGTCATTCTGAGCCGCACGGGCGATGCCAACGTCCGGCAGCCGAAGGCGCCCCACCGCGACGCCCATGACACCAACCTCATCACTTTTCACCGCCTCCGGAATTTTCGTGCTCTCGTGTATTGAGTCTCCCTTTGGCCGTAAAGATGGCGCGATCCTGCCATGACGTTGCATCCCCTCGATGTCGCGGTCGTCCTCGCCTATCTGGGAGTGACGTTGGCTATCGGACTGTATTTTTCGCGCCGTAATCACACCACCGAACGGTATTTTCTCGGGGGACGGAATTTCCCCGGATGGGCCATCGGGCTGAGCTTTATCGGCTCCACTATTAGCTCGGTCACGTTCATTGCTTACCCCGCCGACAGCTTCAAAACGGCCTGGCTTCGACTGCTGCCTCCGCTGGCCTTTCCCTTGGTGGTGATGCTGGCGGCATATGCCTTTATTCCTTTCTTCCGAAGAGGCACCGCCCAATCGGCCTACCACTATCTCTATCTGCGATTCGGCAAAGGGGTGTCGATCTACGCCGCGACGGTTTACCTGATTGCCCAACTGGTGAGGGCGGCGACGATCACCTACCTCCTGGCCATCCTGTTGGCTTCCATGACGGGGCTGTCGGTGGTGATCTGTATCGTGTTGGCCGCCGGCACCACGGCACTTTACACCGTCAAAGGCGGCTTCGAAGCGGTCGTCTGGACCGATGTCATCCAAACGGTCGTGCTTTTGGCGGGCGCCGTCGCCTGCATCGGGTTTGTCATCCACGCGCTGCCGGGTGGTGTGACCCAGATTTTCCAAGAGGCGTGGGCCGCGCAGAAAATTTCTTTCCATGATCTCAACCCTGCGACTGGTCGGCTTGAACCGGTGCCGCTGGGCTTTTCGCTGACGGAGAAGACCGCGATCATGATGCTTTTCGTCGGCGTTTCCAACTACGTCACCGGTCAATTGGACCAAGATTCGGTGCAACGCTGGTGCTCGGCCAGATCGGCCCGCGAGGCCCGGAAATCGATGTTTGTGCTGGGCTTCGGCGCCCTGCCCATCTGGTCGGGATTTATGTTTTTGGGGACGAGCCTCTGGGTGTTCTACCAACACTTCCCATCGGACGTTTCCACCGCCGTGCTCGGCGGAACGAAAAAAGCGGAGGATATTCTGCCGCATTTCATCGTGACCCAGTTACCCCACGGCCTCGCCGGTTTGGTGATGTCGGCCGCACTGGCGGCGGCGATGGCCAGCCTCAGCAGCTGCATCAATGCCGCGGGCATGGTGTGGATCAACGACCTCTACCGGCGTCATCTCGTGCCGGGGAAAATCGACCTCCACTACCTGCGCACGGGGCGGGTGACATCGTTGATCGTCTCCGTCTTGATGGCGGTCGGCGCTTATCTCTTCTACATCGCGCCGACCAAAACCATTCTCGAATTCGTGCTCGTCATCACCGCGCTGCTGGGCGGGGGCATTTCCGGGGCCTTTCTCTTCGGCATGCTGACCCGCCATGGGGACGCCAAGGCGGTCTTGATCGGAATCGCCGCCACGGTTTCCTTTACCGTCTATGCCTTGCTGGTGGAATTCCGGGTGTTCCCGCGGGTGTTCGAAGCCTACTATACTTCGATTCTGGGCAATCTCCTGATGTTTGGCGTGTGCTGCTTCTCGGCGTTCTGTCTGCCAAAAAATTCGAGGGACCTCACCAACCTCACGGTTTGGGACCAATCCAAGGAGCCATTGGAATAGCGGCTCCCGCTTTGTCCCGTGTTTTTTCGCCTTCTTGCGCTCATGGTGATCCTGCCGACGGTATCTGCGGTTCTCCCGGCTGCATTCGGCGCGACCGCCGAATACGGTGCGGTTCGGCAGATCACCTTTGGTGCATATCATCATGTGCTGACCAACGCGAACGTCTGGTCCCCCGACGGTAGTCGCATCGTTTACGATCTTCGCAGTCCGGGACGATTCGACGGTGAGCGGATCGAAGACGTCGATGTGCTCAGTGGCAATCGACGGATTTTGTATCAAAGTCGCAACGGGGCTCATTGTGGCGTCGCGACCTATTGCCCCACCCGAGAACGCATCGTCTTTATTCTCGGTCCGGAAAACCCGACCCCGGACTGGAGCTATGGATTTAGCCGGCGCCGCGGCGTCGTGGTCGCGACCGACGCCCCGGGCGAAATCCGTCCCTTGGACGCGATGAACTATCGTCCGCCGTTTGCACCCGGGGCCTTGCGCGGCGGCTCACACCTTCACGTTTTCAGTCCCGACGGGAAATGGGTGAGCTTCACCTATGATGACGAACTTCTGGCGCGCCTCGACGCATCGTCCACGACGGCAGGCCACGAACCCAACCAGCGCAATATCGGTGTCGCCGTTCCCCGGGGGCCGGTGCAGGTGGCGAAGAACTTCCCTCGCAATCACGACGGTGACTGGTTCTCGGTCCTCGTCACCTGCACCGCAGCCAATCCCAAGCCGGGGTCTGACGAAATCAGCCGCGCCTCCGAAGAGGCCTGGGTCGGAACCGCCGGCTACATTCGCGTTGATGGAGTCCGGCAAGAGCGGGCGCTGGCCTTTCATGGGGAAGTGATGGCCGCCGACGGATCAAAACATATTGAGGCGTTTATTGTGGACCTGCCGGCTGATTTGACGCGCGAAGGAAGCGCGCCGCTGGCCGGCACGCTCACAACCCGACCCGCCCCGCCTCTGGGTGTTTCCCAACGTCGTCTGACTCATACACACCAGAGTCGCTACCCTGGTTTGGCATCTGCTCCTAGGCATTGGCTCCGCTCCAACCCGGACGGATCAGCCATCGCCTTTCTGCAAAAAGATGACGCCGGGGTCGTGCAACTTTGGACGATTTCACCAAATGGCGGGACCGGGCGGCAGGTAACGAAAAACTCTCACGATATAGCATCGTCGTTCACTTGGAGTCCGGATGGTCAGTTCATCGCTCATGTGATGGACGGAAGTGTTTGTGTGACCGAGGTGCCCACAGGAACGACGACACGCCTTACCGATCCGGAGGCGAAGGAGGTGCCGTTGCCCACCGCCTGTGTCTTTTCGCCAGATGGGAATCTCATATGCTACTCCGCCATGAGCGTTACAGGGGAGGTAAGCTACACCCAGATATTCATCGTGAATGTTCCCCGCTCAGGTCGCGCTCGTGAACTCGTTCCTCATAGATCCGGGTCAAAGTCTTAAGCGCGGAACGGAAGTCCGTTTCGAGTCTAGAGGCCGCGCATGAACGCGTAGGTGCGGTCGAGTTGGCCGGGGAGGGGCTCGTGGGTGAAGTCGGGATAGAGGACGAAATTTTTCGGCGCAGTGATTTTATTGTAGGCGGCGAATTGCGAACTCGGCGGACAAATGGTGTCCATGAGGCTGGTGAACATGAGGACTTCAGCTTGGATTCGCGGGGCGAGGTGCTGGCAGTCGATGTAGCCCAGTTTGGTGAAAATATCGTCTTCCCGTTCGTGGCGCGGATCGAAGGCGCGGAAGAAGATCCGGAGTTCCTCGTAGGCGTCTTTAGTAAGGTCCATTTCCCAGACACGCTGATAGTCGCAGAGGAAGGGGAAGACGGGCGCGGCGCGGCGGATGCGGGGTTCGAGGGCGGCACACGCGAGGGAGAGTGCGCCGCCTTGCGAGGCGCCGAAGCAGCCGACGCGGTCGGCGTCGACTTCGGGGAAACTCATCACGACACGCGCGAGTTGCACTGTATCGAGGAAAATTTGACGGAAGGCGAGTTTGCGCGGGTCAGGATCGTCGAGGCCGCGGACGATGTGCCCACGGAGTGTCGTGCCTTTTACGCGGCCATTATCCTCGGAGCGGCCGCCTTGGCCTCGGCAATCCATCGCGGCGTAGCAGAAGCCCTCGGCGGGCCAGCCGAATTTATCGAGCCAGTCGCCGCTGTGGCCGGAGTAGCCGTGGAACTGGAGCACGGCGGGACGCCGTGCTGGTTTAAGCGTGGAAGTTAAAGTGGAAGTGGACGGAGTGGAGGCGGATTTGGGGCGGAGATATTTGGCGTAGATCCGGGCGCCGCCAACGCCAGTGAACCAGAGGTCTAAGGCTTCGGTGTGGTGGGGGGTGATGGCGGTCGCGGGCCGGAGTTCGGGCTGCGGGTCGGTCGCGTCGAGTTCGCGGAGGGCGGCGGCCCAGTAGGCGTCGAAGTCGGCGGGACGGGGATTGCGGCCAGCGTAGGCGAGAAGACCGGAGAGTGGCAGGTCGATGAGGGGCATGGCGGAAGTTGGGATAGGGGCGGCCCGATTTTCAATGGTTAGAACAGGCGGAGGAAGGAGCGGGGCCCGACGTCGAGGAATGCGGTGGCAGGCGTGGGCTTGGCGGGAGCTGAGAGCGGGAGCGTCCGGAGGAGGAGGCCTTGTTCGTTGAAAATGCCGATGGCCGATTCGCGGGTGAGCAGGGCGTAGAACTCGTGTTGGTCGGAGGCGTAGGCGAGCGTGGTGAGCGCGACATCGCGATCGAGCGCGACGGCGGTCAGACGTTGACCCTGGAGGTCGTGGGACGAAACGCGAGCGAGGTCGCCGCCGCTGAGTGCGAGCAGACGGTCGCGTACGGTATCGTAGGCGAGGGCGGCGGGCGGGGCGTTGAGGGTGGCGAGAGGGAGGGTGCGGATGAGTTCGCCGAAGCGGTTGAACTCGATGACGGCGGGTTCGGTGGCGTGGGGGGCGAACACGTGGCCGTCGCGCGGGCGAATGGCGAGATCGCCGCCGCGCGCATTCGCGAGGGCGGCGACGGTGAACTCGCGTTTGATGGCGCGGGCCGGGCGGTCGACGACGCGGATGAGGTCGCCGGGGGCGAGTCGCAGGAAAAAATGATCGGTGAACGGGTCGTAGGCGAAGCCGACGAGGTGTTCACCCACGGCGAGAAAACTGGGGACCGAGGCCGTCGTGCCATCGCTGCCGGCATCGTGGAT
>Ga0049084_10001204_pt1 | contig 10609 bp, 9 predicted proteins | sample GreLakmeON33MSRF_FD_66720 | JGI IMG/M metagenome (GOLD analysis project Ga0049084, IMG submission 66720) | Freshwater lentic microbial communities from great Laurentian Lakes, MI, USA - Great Lakes metaG ON33MSRF | ecosystem: Environmental > Aquatic > Freshwater > Lake | place: Great Lakes... | reverse complement strand
TGCAAGTGTCCGACCAGGTGCCAACGGAGCGGCTGCTCGGCACGCCCAACCGCCAGACTGCCACCCGGTACCGCCACGAGCGCCGCGAGCAGATCCTGCTTCCCGATCGCTTCCTGCACCTTGTTCTCGCCAACATCGGTCAGTCCGGCCCCAACCGCGGCGAGCACCGCATCCGGCCCGTGCGTCTTCGTGACGGCGATGATGCGGACGCCCTGTCCGTGACCGCCGCGCGCCTTCGCATCGGCGATTTTCTGACGGATTTCAGCGACCCTTTCGGGTAGGCCAGAAAATGACATAACAGTATAAAATACAGAGAGTTACGCTCAGCTACAAGCGTGCGGCCTGTACCCAGAACATTGGGAACGGTGTCCGGCGCGATGCCGGATTTTTTTGCTGTTAAAAAAACTGGGGGAACTGCCACGACATTGATCCGTCGTTCGCCGTTCCCCCAAAACCGTCAGAGACCGCAGCGCTGATCGGGGCCGTTACGCCGGACTCGGCTCCGCGCCGCCCAACATCGGCGGCGTGCGCTGCGGTTCCACCACGGCAGGCGCGAGCGACGGACTGGGATCTGACGCAAGCACCTCCTTGGCGCGCGGCGGCAGCGTATCGCCACGCATCAGCACGATGATGTCCTCGCGCGACAGCGTTTCCCGTTCGAGCAGGTTCGCCGCGATCTTGTCGAGGAGCTCACGATTGTCCGCGAGCACCTGCTTCGCGCGGTCAAACGCCCGCTGAATCACGCGCTTCACTTCTTCGTCCACGAGCTGCGCGGTGCGCTCCGATACCGTCCGGCGGGTGCCGAAGTCACGGCCGAGGAATACTTCGGCCTCGTTCTCACCAACGAGAATTGGACCGATGGCATCCGACAGTCCCCACTGGGAGACGTAGCGTCGCGAAAGACCTGTCGCGAACTGGATGTCGCTCGCGGCGCCGGCCGTCACCTTGTCGTGACCGAACACGAGTTCCTCAGCCGCGCGGCCACCATACGCCATCACCAGACGCGCTTCGAGCTGTTCGCGCGTGACGCTCACGCGATCGTCCTCGGGCAGCGTCCACGCCACGCCGAGCGTGCGCCCGCGCGGCACGATCGTCACCTTGTGCAGCGGATCGTTGCCTTTCACGAGCATCGCGCACACCGCGTGTCCACCTTCGTGGTACGCCGTCAGACGCCGCTCTTCGTCCTTCATGACGAGCGACTTGCGTTCGGCGCCAAGCATCACCTTGTCCTTGGCATCCTCAAAGTCGATCATAAAAATCTTTTCGTGGCTGCGCCGTGCCGCGAGCAGCGCGGCCTCGTTCACGAGATTGGCCAGGTCGGCGCCGGCCATACCCGGCGTCGAGCGCGCCATGGCCTCGATGTTCACGTCTTCGGCGATTGGCTTGTTCCGCATGTGCACGCGGAGGATTCCCTCGCGGCCACGATAGTCGGGTGAGTCCACGACGATCTGCCGGTCGAAGCGGCCCGGGCGCAGCAGTGCCGGATCGAGCACATCGGGACGGTTCGTGGCAGCAATCAGGATCACGCCGTCGTTCGATTCAAAGCCGTCCATTTCGACGAGTAGCTGATTGAGCGTCTGCTCGCGCTCGTCGTGGCCGCCACCCATTCCGGCGCCGCGATGACGACCGACCGCGTCGATTTCATCGATGAAGATGATGCAGGGGGCGTGGGCCTTGCCCTGCTCAAACAGGTCGCGCACGCGGCTCGCCCCGACGCCCACGAACATCTCGACGAAGTCCGAACCCGACATCGAAAAGAATGGACGCGCCGCTTCGCCGGCGACGGCCTTCGCGAGCAGCGTCTTGCCCGTGCCGGGCGGACCGACGAGCAGCGCGCCCTTGGGCAGCCGACCACCGAGCTTCGTGAAGCGAGCAGGCTCCTTGAGGAATTCGATGATCTCGCGCAGGTCGTACTTCGCTTCGTCGCAGCCCGCGACGTCGGCGAACGTGACCTTGGGCGTGTCACCCGAGAGCAGCTTGGCCTTCGACTTGCCGAACGAGAACGCCTTGGCGCCGTTGGACTGCATCTGCCGCATGATGAAGAACCAAAAGCCAATCATCAGGATCCACGGCAACGCCGCGATCAGGAAACTGCCGAACGACGGGCGGGCGTCCTCAGCGTCCACCTTCACGTTCTTGTCGCGAAGGCGTTGCAATTCGCGGTCGGAGTTCGTGACCGGGAGCATCGTCGTGAACTTCTTCGAGGGACGTCCACCGACCGGCGCGTAGTCGCGCGCAAACTCGCCATGCAGTTCCTTGCCAGCAACGATGGTCACCTTCGCGACGTTGCCCGCCGTGAGTTGATCGTCGTACTCGGAGTAGCTGAGCTTGACCGCCGCATCGGTCTTCGTGTTGGAGAACTGCAGGAAGGCCACCGGCACGAGGATCACCAGCAGCCAGAAGGCCAGTGTCTTCGAGAAGCGGTTCAGACCGCCGGGGTTTTTCGGTGTTTCGTTTGCCATGGGTCTCTCGGGATCCTTGCCTGCGGCTATCGCAAGCTCGCCACATACGGCAGGTGGCGAAAATTCTCGGCGTGGTCGAGTCCGTACCCGACCAGGAACTCATTCGGCGCGTCGAATCCGACAAACCGAACAGGGTGCGCGAGTTCCGTCGCAATGCGCTTGTGCAGCAGCGCGCAAATTTCGATCGACTGGGGTGCACGCGCTTCGAGAAGCGTCAACAGCTTCCGGAGCGTCCGTCCTGAATCCACGATGTCCTCAACGAGCAGAATGTGCTTGCCTTCGAGGGCGGTCTCTGGGTCATACACCAACCGGACGTCGCCGGACGAGATCGTGGCGTCACCGTAGCTCGACGCCACCAGGAAATCGACATGCAGCGGACGCCGTATCTCGCGAACAAGGTCAGCGAGAAAGACGAAGCTCCCCTTGAGCAGACCGAGCACGAGCAGGTCGCCGTCCGGATACGCATCATGGATTTCCTGACCGAGCTCGATCACCCGCGAGCGCAACGTCGCCGCGTCGAACGCGATGCGACGGACGTCGCGACCCAGCAGTCTGGGATCTTCGTGCTCGGGCGCGACGGAACCGAACAACACCTCAGGGACGGCGCTCATCGTGCCTCTAATATAGTGGCCCGTCTACCCCTTGATTCCGTACGACGAAGCTCGTCGGCGTACGCATCACGGAGAGGCCGCCTGCAATGGGGATCTCGGAGCCGGCCTTGAGGATTCCCGCCTCGCCGTTGAGCCTCGCCAGCCCACGCCAGTCGAGCGAGCCGCCAGCCCGTGCGACCAATTCCGGCCAGATCACACCGAGTAGTTCGCGCTGCATCCCAATGAGCGCCGGCGCGGGGATCGCCACAGACAAGGTGCCTTCATCGCCCTGCCCCGGCTTGATGGCGACGTCAACCGCACCCAGAATATCCGCGCAGTCCGCAACAATCTCTCGCCACTCGGCCGCGCGTTCCGCGATCCGGATCAATTCCGCGCTGATGCCTGGCTGCACCCGTTCGGCAGCCGGCAACAACTCGTGGCGAATTCGGTTGCGCAGGAACCGCATGCTCGCGTTGGTCGGATCCTCGAGGAACTTGATCCCCTTCGACTTCGCGTAATCGGCCACGTCGTCGCGCGGCACGCGAATGAACGGCCGCACGATCGGCGACGGGGCAAACATCGCCGCGATGCCACGCGCGCCCGCATGCCGAAAGATGCGCATGAAGATCGTCTCGACCTGATCGTCGAGCGTATGCCCCGTGACAATGGTGGCGCCGAGTTCGCGGGCCTGGGCGTTGAGAAACTCCCACCGTGCGCGACGCCACTCCTCCTCGCCGGCCTGCACCTTGGCCGCATCAGCGCCGTCGGACATCACGCGGCCTGTGCGCGACCCCGTGACGACGGTGAGCCCGCGCCGTTCGCCCTCACGACGCGTATGATCGGCCGCTCGAGTCGCCGCCGGGCCGGTGCCGTGGTCAAATGAAGCGACCACCGCGACCTGCGCCGGCCTCGCCGCCGCAAACGCGTCCATCAGCACCATGGAATCGCGCCCGCCCGATACCGCGAGCAGATACCGCCCTTCGGGCAGCGCGTCGATAGATGCTGCGATCGCATTGCGCCCGGAGGCCGGGCGTGCGGACTTCTTCGCTGGTTTGGCTGTTCGTCCCGCTTTCGCACGCTTTGTCATCTTGCTAAGATACTCTGCAGTAGCAGTCCATTCCTACCGGCTCCGATCCCCTACCTTCGCCCATCTCATGGAACATTCGTTCGGCGGACCCCTCGGCGTGCTCGTGGCTGGCCTCGGCTTGGGCGCCTTTTACACGGCGTTGATCTGGGTCAACACCCTGCTCGGACTCTTCCTGACACCGCTCTTCCTGATGCCGCTGACCTGGATTCAGGATGCGTTGGCGGCGCGGAAAGCCGCGAAGCTGTAGGACGGTTGAGGGCGACTTCCCATCAGGGCGGTACGCGGTAGCCGTTCTATAAGAGGTATCCGTAGGTAGCCGTGCGCAGCGTTTCAGGGTCGGCTCAAGCCGGCCCTTTTTCGCGCCCGGACCAGGCCGTCTTGACAGTCATACCTTTGCGCTGACAAGATCTAAGGTCTGGCCGGAACGGTTCAAAAACTGTGTCGAATCGCGACGATCCGTTGGTTCATTGCGCAGTCGCTCCGATACCGGACGCCTCGGCATGAGATTGGTGCTGATTGCAATATTTGTGATTATTGATCGAGTCGATGCATGCATCGCTCCAATATGCAGCGAATAAATGCATATCCACATCTGATGCACGTCGTACAAACAACTTCACATGCATTTCGTTATCTACGCATCTGATATGGTTTTACACAACAATGCATCTAGTGGCGCCATGCATACACATGCATTGGAACATTCCTGTGCATTAAATGGCCGACTTCGCCAAAGCGTGCTCAGCGGAACAGTACCAAGCCTCGCCTGATTGGCCTCCGTGGAGATTGAAGAGCTTTGACTGGTATTTGGTCGATGAAGCGGCTTGGCCGCCGCCCCAGCCAGCCAGCGCCTTCAGCAATCGTGCGCTGCCCGGTATTTATCCCGGATGCAAATATCCGTCCCTAAAGAGCGCGCCGCGCTCGAAACGCGGGTCGCCCTCGTTCCAGAGAGCGTCGCCAAGCTGGTCAAAGCCGGCGCCACCGTTGTGGTTGAAAAGGATGCTGGGCTCGCGTCGGGGTTCACCACCGAGCAGTACGAGAAGGCGGGCGCGACGATCGCCGCGGACTTTGCTGCGACGGTCTCGGGCGCGACCGTCACCTGTAAGGTCCAGCCCGTCACGTCTGCCGAAGCCGCCGCGCTCCCCCAAGGATCCGCGGCGGTTTCATATTGGCTCCCCTACGGGACGCCAAATGCGCTCACCGCGATCCAGGCGCGCGGCGTGAAGCTGCTCGCCCTGGAGAAGGTGCCGCGCATCACCCGCGCGCAGTCCATGGACGTCCTCTCGTCACAGGCCACCATCAGCGGCTACAAGGCCGTCCTGATGGGTGCCAACGCCCTCCCGAAGCTCCTCCCAATGCTCTCGACGGCCGCGGGCACACTCGTCCCGGCGAAAGTCTTCGTGATTGGCGCAGGCGTCGCGGGCCTTCAGGCGATCGCCACGGCCAAGCGCCTCGGCGGCATCGTCTCAGGCTTCGACGTCCGCCCTGCCGCTGCCGAACAGATCCTGTCGCTCGGCGCATCGCTTATGAAGCTCGACCTCGCAACGGTGGCCGCCGAGGGTGAGGGTGGCTACGCCCGCGCCCAGACCACTGAGCAGCAGGTGGACACGCAGGCTGCGATCGCGGCCCATATGAAGGAGATGGACCTCGTGATCACGACCGCGGCGATCCCCGGCAAGAAGGCGCCCGTGCTAATCACCGAGGCGGCCGTCCAGGGCATGAAGCCTGGCTCGGTGATCGTGGACCTCGCGTCGGAGACCGGTGGCAACTACGAAGGTACCAAGCCGGGCGAGACGATTGTCGCACACGGCGTTACAGTGATCGGGCCGCTCAACCTGCCCGCCACGGCGCCGTTCCACGCATCGCAGATGTTCTCACGCAACGTGCTCACCTTCCTGAATCACGTCATCAAGGACAAGGCGCTGACGCTCGACGAGGCCGACGAAATCACCGGCCCGATGCTGGTGAAGTGACGACCAGTGGCATCGGCTACGCCTGCGTGCGCGTCCGGCCGATGCCACTGGAATCGCTGTAGCTGTCGCAGTACCCGAGCATTCCCGCGGAAAGCCGCGTCCAGCCTTGTCGTGAACCCCTGAGCCTACCCATGCTCCAAATCTTCCAGTTGTACGTGTTTGTCCTCGCCGGCTTCGTTGGATTCATCGTGATCCAACGCGTCCCGCCCCTGCTCCATACGCCGTTGATGTCGGCGACGAACGCGATCAGCGGGATCTCGCTGGTTGGCGCGATCGTGGCAGCGGGTGGCCAGTACGGCACGGTCTCCACGATCCTCGGCTTCGTCGCGGTGGTCTGCGCGACGACGAATGTCGTGGCCGGGTTCCTGATCACCGACCGTATGCTGGCGATGTTCAAAGGCCAAAAGCCTGCCACCGCCAAGGCCGCGGCTGAGAAGGCCGCGCAGGCGGGGGCCGGCAAGTGACCGAACTCACTTCGCGCGACCTGATCATCCAGGCGACGTACTTCGTTGCGTCGATCCTGTTCATCCTGGGCCTCCGCTCGCTCACCAAGCCGACGCAGGCGCGGCTCGGCATGCAGCAGGCGGCGTTCGGCATGCTGTTCGCCGTGATCGGCACGCTGCTCAACGCGCATATCCTGTCGTATCAGTGGATCATGATCGGCTTGATCGTCGGCACGATCATCGGCTACCCGATGGCCATGAAGGTCGCGATGACTTCGATGCCGCAGTTCGTCGCGTTTTCGCACGCGTTCGGCGCCATCGCGGCCACCATTGTGGGCGTCGTTGAGTACCGGCACATGCACACCATCGACGCGATGGGCAATATGCCCGGCATGTCGCGTGGCGTGGCCGCGGCGATCGGCTTCGAGGTGTTGTTCGGCGCGCTGACGGTGACTGGTTCGTTCATGGCATTCGGCAAACTGCAGGAGTTGATCACTGGCCGTCCGATCACCTTCCGCGGTCAGAACGCGTTCAACATCACGCTCATCGCGGCCGCATTCGTCTCGCTCGGCGTGCTCATCTACAATCCCGATACGACCTGGGCTTTCTACACACTCGTGTCGCTCGGCCTCTTCCTCGGCGTCTCGATGGTGCTGCCAATCGGCGGCGGCGACATGCCCGTCGTGATCTCGCTGCTCAACTCGTACGCTGGACTCGCGGCGAGCGCGACCGGATTTGCGATCGGCAACAACGTGCTCATCATTGCCGGCGCGCTCGAGGGCGCCGGCGGCTTCATCCTCTCGCTGATCATGTCGAAGGCGATGAACCGTTCGTTCGCCAACATCGTTTTCGGCGCATTCGGCTCGGCACCTGCCGCGTCGACCAAGGCGGGCGGCCCGACGAAGGAAGCGAAGACGATCACCGCGGAGGACGCCGCGACGCAACTCGCCTACGCCGGCAGCGTGGTGATCATCCCCGGCTATGGCATGGCGGTGGCGCAGGCGCAGCACACCTGCCGCGAGCTGCACGAACTGATTCAGAAGAAGGGCGGCAAGGTCACATACGCGATTCACCCCGTCGCGGGCCGTATGCCTGGTCATCTCAACGTCATCCTGTCGGAAGCCGGTATTGACTACGGCGCCCTGCTGACGGACGTGGACGATGCCAACCGCGTGCTCGCGTCGGCCGACGTCGCCGTGATCGTGGGCGCAAACGACATCGTGAACCCCGATGCGGAAGAGGACAAGTCGTCGCCGCTGTATGGAATGCCGATCTTCCGGCCATGGACGGGAAAGACGGTTTTCGTCGTGAAGCGCGGCAAGGGCACGGGCTTCAGCGGCGTGGAGAACCCGCTCTTCACTAAGGACAACACGCTGATGATTTACGGCGACGCCAAAGGTGTACTGGGCAATCTCGTGAAGGAGATCAAGGCGCTCGACGAAGGGCACTAGGGCTAGGGCACTAGCGCACTAAGGCGGCGAGGATCACACCGTAGGCTGGCGCGACCATGGCAACCGTCGCCACCATTGTGTGCATCGAATGTTTGCGCCTTCCCTCCACCGGTCCACGCTGATGACACCGCGCTTCGGCCTGCTCCTCGCGCTCTGCGCCGCCTCCACACCGCTCGTGGCCCAACAGCCCGCCCGACAGGTCGCTCGGCTCAAGGTCTTCATCTCCGTGGACATGGAAGGCCTCGCCGGCGTCGTGACCGGGCCCAACGTGAGCTCGAACGGTCCGGACTACCCGCACTTCCGGGCGATCATGGCAGCGGAGACGAATGCGGCAATCGATGGTGCCTTTCGCGGAGGGGCCACCGAGGTGCTCGTGCGCGACTCGCACGGCAGCAAGGAAAATCTCTTACCGGGTGATCTGGACCCGCGCGCACGACTCCTCCGCGGCGTGAGTAGCGGCCCCAAGAATATGATGGAAGGGCTCGATTCCACATTCAGCGCCGTGGCGTTCGTAGGCTATCACGCCAAGGCGGGCACGCCGAACGCGATTCTCGAACACACATCAACTGGCAACGTTGTGGATTTTTCGATCAACGGCGTCTCGCTTCCTGAGGGCGGCTATAACGCGCTGGTGGCGGGGCTCTACGGGGTGCCGGTGGTCTTCGTCGCCGGAGACCGTGCCGTCGTGGATCAGATCCGCGGGCTCGTTGGCCCGATCGACGGCGTCGCGGTGAAGGACGAGATCGGCGACGCATCGAACGGGATGTCACCCAAAGCAGCGCAGGACGAGATCCGGCGCACGGTCCAGCGCGCCGTGACCAATCGCGCGACCGCGAAGCCGTGGAAGCTGACGGGCCCGTACACGATGGTGCTCAAGGTCAAGCAGGAGCGGCCGCTCTATGCCGGCGCCCAGCGCACGGGCGCAGGTGAGTTCACCTTTTCGAGTCCTGATCTCCTGGCGATCCTGTCAGCGTTCAACGCAATGAAATGAGCGCCCGCGCGATTTCCCTGATCGCGTCAATCGCAGGCGCCATCGCGGCGCGCCGGGCCCGGTCAAGCAGGTGATGCCAGACTGAATCCACTGGACGTCGGACAGCTCCGCGATGCGCCGTCCCGACGCTTGGTGCGCCGGCTCAGCGAGGACTGCCGCCGCGTCCGCCACCGCGCCGGCCGCCACCACCACTTCGGCCACCACCGGCACTGCCACTCCCACCGCCGCTGCGTCCGGCGCCACCTGATCGGCCGCCGCTCGGCGGCCCACCACCCGAACGACCGCCCGCTGAGGGCTTCTGCCCGGCACGACCGCCACCACCACCACCGCCAGACGACCGCCCCTTGCTACGAGCCGCGCGGTGCGCCGCGAGCCGCTCCGCGATCGGGATCTCGAGACGACCCGCCGGCTTGGCCGCGTAGTCGAAGTCGGGCAACGTCACACGCGGCAGCGTCTTGCCGACGGCGCGTTCGATGTTCTTGAGGTCGGCTTCTTCCTCGCGCGAGACGAAGGTAAAGGCCTCGCCCGTCTGTTCCGCACGCGCGGTGCGTCCCACGCGGTGGATATAGTCCTCGGACGCCATCGGCACATCGAAGTTCACGACATGGCCGAGTTCCTCGACGTCGATCCCGCGCGCCGCGATGTCCGTCGCGACGAGCACGCGATAGGCGCCGTCCTTGAACCCCGCGAGCGCGTCCGTGCGTTGCGCCTGTGACCGATTGCCGTGAATGCGCGCGACCGAAATCCCTCGCTTGTCCAGAAACTCCCAGAGCCGGTTGGCCCGGTGTTTGGTGCGCGTAAAGACCAGCGCCTGCCGCATTGTGCCGCGATCCAGCAGCGTGAAGAGCAGAAGCGACTTGAGTTCCTGCGGCACGGGATAGATGGCCTGCGTAATGCCGACCGCCGGCGCCGCTTTCCGTGCGAGGTTGATCGTCGCCGGGTTGTGGAGCATCTCTTTTGTCAGCGTGATGATCGGGGCGGGCATCGTCGCCGAGAAGAAGAGCGTCTGCCGCTTGGCCGGAATCAGCTTGAGTACGCGACGGATGTCGGGGAGGAATCCCATGTCGAGCATCCGATCGGCTTCGTCGAGCACTAGGTATTCGATTTTATCGAGCTTGGCATACGGATTCTTGAGATGATCGAGCAGCCGGCCTGGCGTCGCGACGATGACGTCAACGCCGGTCCGGAATGCATGTTCCTGCGGCCCCATTCCGACGCCGCCGATGATCGCGGCCGCGGTCAGTGGCGTGTGCACGGCGATGTCCTGCAGATCCTCGACGATCTGCGCCGCGAGTTCGCGCGTGGGCGTCAGGATGAGCGCGCGGGTGGTCCCACGCGTGTTACTGAGCAGGCGGTGCAGAATGGGAAGCAGAAAGGCCGCGGTCTTGCCGCTGCCCGTCATAGCGCAGGCGAGCACGTCTCTGCCCTCGACGGCAGGCGGGATGGCCTCGAGCTGAATCGGGGTCGGGCGTAAGAAGCCGAGTTCCTTGACTCCGGAGAGCAGGCTCGGGTGGAGTTTCAACGAATTAAAGGGCATAAGGCAAGATAGCGGATCGTCAGGCGATGAATCGGCTTTTGTCGTGCCAGATCCGCTAGCCAGATCCGCTAGCCA
>Ga0049084_10001198_pt1 | contig 10648 bp, 10 predicted proteins | sample GreLakmeON33MSRF_FD_66720 | JGI IMG/M metagenome (GOLD analysis project Ga0049084, IMG submission 66720) | Freshwater lentic microbial communities from great Laurentian Lakes, MI, USA - Great Lakes metaG ON33MSRF | ecosystem: Environmental > Aquatic > Freshwater > Lake | place: Great Lakes... | reverse complement strand
CCAAAGAGAAGCTGGTGTCGGTGAATGCTTCGCGGCTCGTTGAACTTGTTGTCAAAGATCACTTCGACCATTGGCTGTCGGGCAATCCCGAAACCGCCGAGATTATTCTGGAAGTGGCGATCAACATCGCCGAAGATCGCCTGCGCAAAAAGCAGGATAAAGATTTAACCCGTAAAACTGCCACCAAGAAACTCCGCCTACCCGGCAAACTGGCTGACTGCAGCAAAGCCGAAGCCGCAGGTACCGAGCTGTTTATCGTTGAGGGTGATTCCGCCGGCGGCTCGGCCAAACAAGCGCGCATTCGTGAAACCCAAGCCATTCTGCCGTTGCGAGGTAAAATTTTAAACGTGGCCTCGGCCAGCGATGAGAAACTGCGCGCCAATCAGGAGCTACAAGATCTGATCGAGGCCTTGGGCTGCGGCATTCGCGATAAATTCGACGAAGGAAAGCTGCGCTACGAGAAGATTATCATCATGACCGACGCCGACGTGGACGGCGCCCATATCGCGAGCCTGCTGATGACCTTCTTTTATCGTGAAATGCCCAAGCTGATCGAAAAAGGTCATTTATATTTGGCCATGCCACCGCTATACCGGCTGACGCAAAAGGGCACATCGATTTACGCGCGTGACGACGCCGACAAAGAATTACTAATGAAAACCAAATTTGATTCGCGTGGCAAGGTCGAGGTCAGCCGGTTTAAAGGTTTGGGTGAAATGCCGCCCGCACAACTGAAAGAAACCACCATGGACCCCAGCAAGCGGGTGTTGCTGCGCGTTCAAATTCCCGATGCCTTGGATCCAACGGAACGCGCCGAGGCCAAAGCCACCGAAAGATTGGTGGAGCAACTGATGGGTCGCAAACCCGAAGAGCGCTTCAAGTTCATCCAGGAACGCGCGCAGTTTGCAGGCGAGTTGGATATTTAAGCCGCGATCCCGCCGCCTATGAGCGCCAACGCACGTGCGGGGATCGCCCCGGGCGTGCCGACGCGTCGCGCAATTTCGGAATTGAGTCGCTCGGTCGTCTCGACGGCAGCGTTTGCCAGTACATCAGGAGCCGCCGGGGCCAGCGCTTTCATCGCGCACAACAAAAACAATGTCCCAAAAGCGGCGTTGGTATTGAGCGAGGTGAGTGTGGGGTCGGCTTGAAGTTGGCCGATGGTCTGCGGCCCACTGGCCAATGCGCCAACCAACGCTTGATGCAAAGGCGTTGTAAACGTCACTGTCATGATTTCTGTTGTCAGCTTGGCCTCAAGTAACTGCGCCACAGACATCAGCGCCATAAACCGCGTTTGCAGTTGAATCTCTCTTTGCCCTCCTTCGTCGAGAACCACAGGATCACGCACAAAGATATCCCGCCGAAATTGTTTATTCAGCAGGTAGTCTTTCAGGGTTTCACGCTCTGAAATGCTTTCGGCTGCATTATAAAGCGCACGCGCTTCATCACGGATCGTCAACCCAACCGCATTGTCTTGCAGGTTGGCTGACGCCGCGAAGACCAACCCGAGGCTGCCCCAATCATCCGCCACATCTGCAAAATCGTAAATTTTCCACTCGGCGTTTAAAAATTCATGCGCCAGGTAGGCCGCGCCCTCGCTCTCCATTTGTTTCAATCGAACCGGGACTGTGGGATTGGCGCGGAAGAATAATCCCTTCGCATTCTCGATCCCATGAACGCGAGCCATAGCGGCCGTAACGCGCTCTTCGAGCGCACCGGATGTTTCATCGAAAACGCGCTTCATGATCGCACGGATGGGCTCCATCGAAGCCCATCCAGACCTTGTATTATAACTCAAATACAAAAGCCCACGTGGTTTCAATCGCGCGTCAATGAACCGGCGGATGTTATCGCGCACGGGTGCTGCGACCCACGACCATACGCCATGCGCCACGATGAATTCAAATACTGGCCAATCGTGCTGCTCAAGTTCGGCAAAGGTCAACTGTCGCACATGCAGGTTCGATAACCCTGCTGCCTCGGCTAAACCGCGCGCATGGGCAACATGCTCGGGCATCAGGTCAACGCCATAAAACTGCGCATGTGGATTAGCCGCGGCTAACATCACCAGCGACACCCCCTGGCCAAAGCCAAGCTCCATATACGTGTAAGGTTGATCACACGACGGCGCGCTGAGGCCTTGCGCCGCCAACGCCAATACCATCCGACGCGGATTGAGTTCGCGATGAAAACGGATCGGATAAGGCGCTTCGGTCCTGTATCCAGTAGCGTGGTCTAAAAGTGTTTTCCCCATGAACGCGAACATGCACTGGTCCGTTGCAGGCATCAAGCCAAGAACCGGTTTTGCTTTCCCTGCCCAGCCCACCAGGGCACTATGATCCGTCAAGAGAGATGACCATGAACCCATCCACGATCATACGTCGCACTGCGCTCGCCGTCACGGCAGCCGCCTCAACCGAGCTGATGACCAAGCGGGTCAGTGCCGAGGCAAAAAGCGATGTCATTATCATCGGCGCAGGGTTATCTGGCCTTAATGCCGCGCTGATTTTGGAAGAGTTGGGCGCCAAGGTGACAGTGCTAGAAGGCACAAACCGCATTGGTGGGCGGCTATACACCGCGTCCGACAAAGATATTCCTGGCAGCCAAGAAATGGGTGGCAGCAGCATTGGTGCGGGCTATGCGCGTCTGGTTGATGCGGCCAATAAGTTTGGCGTGAAGTTGGTGCCCCAGCGCCTGCGCACCGAGCCACGGGCCGGTGAATTAATCTTCTACCTTTATAGCCAGAATATAAAGACCGAGGAATAGGCCACACACCCGCGCAATCCATTCCGGCGGCGGATAAGAAGATTCTGCCGCACCTGTATCAGTTCGACTACTACGTCAAAGACAACCCCTTGCCCGACATCGAGTCCTGACAGGATCCGAATTTCGCGCAGTGGGATATTCGCAGCCACGAGTTTTTGAAACGCAAAGGCATGTCTGACGAGGCCATTCGTTTAGGGGTGGGAACAAACGTGAGTTACAGCTATTCCGAATACGAAATATCGGTGCTGATGTATTTCCAAATCGACCCCGTTGGCAAAATAAATATGTCACTGGGCGACGGCGGTGGGGCAAAGGCCAGCGAAGGCGGAAACTAGCGCATCACCGAGGCCATAGTGAAAGGCGTTAAATCTGAAATCCAAATGAAAACCTATGCTGTTGCAATCCGCGACAACATAGACAGTGTTGAGGTTGAAGCCAGCGATGGGCGTAAGTGGAAAGCCAAGTTCGTGCTGTGCGCCTTGCCGTTTTCAGCGCCGCGGCTGGTGCGCATCGAGCCTGGTCTCACCGGACTGCAAGCCGAGGGGCTGGCGGTGTTGGATTACACGCCTGTTTTCCAGGTTCACTTCCAACCGACAAAAAATACTGGGAGATGGATGGCCTGCCGCCCAGCATGTGGACCGACCGTGCGCTAGGCCGCTTTATGGCGCTACGCAATAACCCCTCAGACCCCAAAGAAGTCACGACGTGCCTCTCGTTCGTCAATGGTGCCATGGCCAAATTTATAGACCGCCTCGCACTGGAAGATGCGGTGGAACTTATCTTACGCGAGCTTGCCGACATGCGCCCTTCCACCAAAGGCGCCTTGAAGCATGTCAAAACATGGTCGTGGAATCGCAACGTATTTGCGGGCGCGGGGCCTATGCCTATTGGAAGCCGGGCCAAATCACGCGCTTTGCCAAGGAACTTGGCAAGCCACGCGGACGGATGTTCTTCGCAGGCGAGCACATCGCCGTGACGAACCGCGGGATGGAAGGTGCAATGGAATCGGGCGAGCGAGCGGCACTAGAGATTGGCGAGAAGTTATAGACCTTACTCGGTCTTCGAGATCCCTTCCCAACGAATCCAACTACCGACCGAGGGCATGTCACTGACGTTTTTACGTACAGCGTCAAAATACACGATGTCCCACAACAGCACTGCGGCATAGTTGTCGTAGTAGCGGCGGAACACTTGCCTAGTCAGCGCCGTTCGCTCGGCTTCTGTTTTGGCTGCAAGTGCCTGCTGCAACACAGGCAAACCTTCCTGGTCGCAATACCATGGATATAAATGTAGACAGGAGTGCAGTTTCATTGACCGCAAACTATCCAGCGAGGGCGCGGTTCCGTAGTCGGTCGCAAACAGCGAGCCTTCAAAACCATTGGCGCTGTGCATGGCTGTTGAGAGCTGGCTGATCAACATGGGCCGCACTTCCATTTTGACGCCAATATTCGCCAAATCAGATGCGATCTGTTGAAACAATGAGCTATCAGACACAGCTCCGCCCATGACGCCTTCGAACAGCAACGACAAGCCATCCTGGTAGCCTGCCTCAGCCAATAGCCGCTTGGCTTGTTCAGGATCGTACGCATAGGGCACCAATGACGGATCGTAGCCCGAAGCATTAGGCGGGGTGAATTGGCTGGCGGGCTTCACCAAGCCACCGAGCATCAGTTCTGAAATTTTCTTGCGGTTGACGCCTAAATTCAAAGCTTTACGCACACGCACATCAGCCAAGCGCTGATCCTTGATTGTATGGAGGGCGATCACGAACACACCCGTGCCCGGGCTAGCTTGAAGGCGATGGCCAGCGCCCTCGACCATGCTGCGCTCGTCGGTTCGCAACGCTAAAGCGATATCAAGTTGGCCCGACAGCAAACCTTGTACGCGTGTGGGAATATCGGGGAGGACAAAAAAATTCATGGCATCGACTTTGGCTTGTCGCCACGACTCTTTGAACGCCACCATTTCCAACCGCGCGGGGTTCCACTTGACCACCTGAAATGGCCCCGTGCCAACCGGATTCAAGCGGTAACCATCAGGCCCCACTTTCTTCCAGTGCTCGGGTGCAATGATTCGCAAGGCCGAAACTTCACGATGCAGCACGGGGTTGGGCGTCTTGGTGGTGATCTCGACGGTTAGTGCGTCAATGGCGCGGGCCCCTGCTAAGCTCGACAACTCCGCAGCCACGGTATCGCCCCGCGCCTCGGGGCTGACAAGATAGGCGACTGACTCAACCACGGCAGCGCTGGTGAGCAACTCACCATTGGAGAATTTTACATGGGGGCGGAGCTTAAACTCCCACGTCGTATCACTGGTTTGTTTCCAAGAAAGTGCCAGCCACGAATCAACCTGGCCCGTGTGCGTCACGAACGTCAACGCATCGTAGAGCGCTGTAAAGGTATAAATGGCTGGGAGGTTAGAAACGGTATAGGGTTGGCCGAACTCACGCGGAAACCCAATCATTCCCACGTTCAGCGTGGCAGCCATGCTGGCGCTTGAGATGAATCCAGTTACAAGCACAATGGCGCCCAGAAGCAAGCGTTGGACGAAACTACGCACGATTATTTAGACTTGCTGGTGTTGACGTTGAATGACGTCACACAGCCCATGGTGCCAGCGCCGACATAAATAATTTGATCGTCGCGGTTTTCGTAATCGCAGCCCGTGGCCACCTTGCATTTACCACGATCATCGATCACGTAAACCGACTCTGGCGCTACGCCGCCTTCGTGCATCGGCATGGGCGTGCATAGAAAACCTTGCGGGGAGATCATATCTTGATAGTAGTCGGCCATATCGCCAAATGGGGTGCTACGAACAAACGCGATATTGCGATCAGACCGGCTCTCGATGGACATGGCACTTGCAAATGATACTCCTGCTAAAAAATCGATTATTGCCAAAATCAAAAGTCGCATCGATGAATCTCCCTATTCTCTATGTCTATCTTATCCAATCGGCAGCGGCGGCATAGGCATAATTCAACTATTCCCCTCTCATATTCGTATTTCAGCTGATTGCACGCCCACGCAAAGGATTTATGATCAGGTTATGGCCGTCTTCAAAAGTTTCAATCAGTTACTCGCGCTCGGGTTATGGGGTTTCTGTATCCTCGCATCGGGTCTTTGGGCTGCACCAGCTCATGCCGACCAAACCCTGCGTGTGGCGGTGGTCACATTCCCGCCAGGTGGCGCCGACCCGCGCAAATCCGTCAGCGTGTTTGCCACCTACTCCTGGTCGCCCATCTACGAGGCGCTGACCACCTTTGGCGAAGACGGCACGCTGATGCCTGAATTGGCGACCTCGTGGGAGCGCGCCTCGCCGACCAGCTGGGAATTTAAGCTGCGTGAAGGCGTGACGTTTTCCAACGGCAAACCCCTCGTCGCTCAAGATATCGTCGATAACATTATGGGCCTGAAGCAAGGCGACGGGGCTTTGCAACCTATCGCGCGCCAACTCGAGAGCATCACAACCGCACGCGCACTCGATACCCGCACCGTACTTGTGGAGACGGCGCAACCCAATGCCATTTTGCCGCGCGAACTTTCGGCGCTTTTTATTCTCGAGCCCGAAGCGTGGCGCAAACTGGGGCCAGTGGAATTCACTCGCAATCCCGTCGGCACAGGCCCGTTCAAGCTGGCAAAATGGGGAGATGCGAAAATTGACTATGTGCCCAATGCGCTGTCGTGGCGCGCGCCGAAAGTCAAAGCGCTTGAAATTCGCGAAATGGCCGAGAGTACAGGACGACTTCAGGCCCTGTTGACGGGCCAGGCTGACATCGCCATCGGCATGGGACCAGACGAACTGCCCGAGATCGAAGCTGCAGGTGGACTTTTACATAAGCGCCAACCTCATGACGTGATCTCGCTGTCGCTGGTTGTCGAACCCGGCAAACCTGCTGCCGATGTCCGGGTGCGGCAAGCGCTGAACTACGCCGTCGACAAAGTGTCGATCACAAAAGTTATTTTGCAGGGCTTCAGCCGCCCGGCCACGCAAGGTGCCGTGGAAGGCTTGCTGGGTTACGACCCCGACCTCAAACCCTACCCCTACGACCCAGCCAAAGCCAAAGCGCTGCTGAAAGAGGCGGGCTACGAAAAAGGTTTTACGTTGGATGCGGAAGTGATTGTGTCGTCCAACGCAGGCGATGGGCCGATCTATCAGTTTGTGGCCAACAATCTGGCTGCGGTGAATGTGAAGCTAAATCTCATCACCATCCCCACCCCACAAATGATACGCATCATTAATCAGGGCGAATGGAAGGGCGATGCCTTCAGCCAGGTGTTTGGGTCGTGGCCAACATTCGAGCCCTTACGCACGCTGCGTCTTCATTCGTGCCTTTGGCCCAAGCCCTGGTATTGCGACCAGCGTATTATGCCGACCTTCAAGGCCGCGATGTCGGCCCCGGATTTAGAACAACGCGCTAAACTTACCAGCGAGGTTTTACGCTTCTATCACGACGAAGCCACAGCCATCATGCTCCACGAGATTCCGCTGCTCGAAGGTGTGGCCAAGCGCGTGAAGAACTATGCTCCGCAGAAAGGCAAACTGAATTACGAGACGATTGAACTCGTCGATTGACCTTATGGATCGGGCGCTACGCGGTTCATCTTCACGCCCTGATTTGTTCCTTTGAACAAACTCGCCAGCGTGTCGGGCATGCGCTCCAGGCCATCGTCGAAATCCTCGCATGATGAAATCTGACCGGCCTCGTACCACGCGCGCAATTTGGCCTCGGACTCTGCAAAGCGCGGGATGTAATCGAAGATATAAAAGCCTTCAATGCGCGCCCGATTGCGCACCAAGTTTCCGTAGTTGGCGAGTCCCGATTGCTGACCGATGGCATAGTCAGTTGAAATGAACCCGCAAATGGCAATGCGTGCGCGGGTCGCCAAGTTGTTCAGCACAGCTTCTAACACAGCGCCGCCCACATTATCGAAGAACACTTTCACGCCCTGGGGGCAGAGCTCCTTCAGCCGTACCTCGACATTCTCGGTTTTGTAGTTGATGGCGCCATCCATTTTCAGATCGCGCGTGATCCATTGTGCTTTGGCGTCGCTGCCGCAAATACCAATGACTCGGCAGCCGTTGAGTTTAGCGATTTGGCCTGCGAGCGAGCCAATGCCACCTGCGGCCGCCGACACCACCACCGTATCACCGGCTTTGGCTTGGCCTACATCCAACAGGCCGAAGTACGCCGTGGCCCCCGCCCCGCCCAAGAGGCCTATATGCAAGCTCAGCGGTTTAGTGGCGTTCGTGATTTTGGCGATATTAAAAATGCTCATGTTGGATTCGGTCGGCGTATGCACAGAATAATCCTGCCAGCCGACGGATGCTGTCAGCACGTCGCCCGGCTTAAAGGCTGCGTGTTTACTCTCGACCACCACAGCCACGCCGCGCCCGCGCATGACTGCGCCCACAGCCAGCTTCTCGTGCATACTGCGTCCGTCCGAGACATAGCCGCGTTGCGCAGGCGAGGTGCCCAGCACCAGCGTGCGCACCAACACTTGTCCGTCGGCTGGCGCCGGGATGTCAGTCTCGATAAACTCAAAATTCTGCGCGCCAATCAGCTCACCAGCCTCGACCCGACGTTTCAAACACCACTGACGATTTTTCTCTGCCATCTACCCCATTCCCTCAACTATGCGTGACGCCATCCTATGGTAGGTTGGTTGCGAATCAATCAGGAGAAAGCGCTATGCCGACCGCACTGATTACAGGGGCAAGCCGTGGATTAGGGTTAGAACTTTCGCGCCAGTACGCCGCCGATGGCTGGAACGTGATTGCCACGGCACGCAACCCCGCTGACAGCGCCGAGTTGCAGGGACTAGACAAGCAGTACCCCAGCCTCAATGTCCATGCGCTTGATGTGTCTGATTTTGCTGCCATCGACAGGCTTGCACGCGAGTTGAAGAGGCGGCCCATCGACATTCTGCTGAATAACGCAGGCGTATTTGGCCCCAAAGCCAAAGCCGAGAACGACCCGCGCCAAGAATTCGGCCATATGGATTACGACATGTGGGCGGGGCTGTTTCGCGTTAACGCTATGGCACCGATGAAAATGGCTGAAGCGTTGATCGACAACATCAGTGCCAGCGCGCAGAAAAAAATCGTCACCATCACATCCTCGGTCGGATCGATCACGCGCGCGGAAGGCCGCACTATCGCTTATCGTACAAGTAAATCAGCCGCCAACATGCTGATGCGCAACCTCTCGTTCGATCTAAAAAGCCGTGGCGTGATCACGGCAGCCTTTTGCCCCGGTTGGGTCCGCACCCGCATGGGCGGCGACGGCGCAACCCTGCTGGCCCCCCAGGCCATGGCCAGTTTACGGCGCGTGATCGCCGACCTTACGCCCGAAAGCTCGGGCCAGTTCTGGCTTTATAATGGCGAGTTGATTGCATGGTGAGGCATCTTGGAAAACTTCCGTCCGCCAACTTCTAGCCAGGGTCGAGTGCTTTCGTGTAGACTAGGCTTTCGATCACCAACGCCCTCTCACGAAGGCGCGTCGGCAATCTCATAAAGAACAATCTAGGACAGTCTTAAGGGGACAATCGATGACCGAATTCGCTTACGAGCTTTTTATCATTTTACATATCTTAGGCTTTGTTTATTGGCTCGGCGGCGACGTGGGGGTGTTTTATTCCAGCGGCTTCGTGGTCAATCCCAAATACTCAGCTGAAACGCGGATGGTCGCGTCGAAGATTATGATGGATCTCGATCTTATTCCCAGAATTTGCATGACGCTGATGCTGACCATTGGCGGAACCTTGGCCAGTCTGCAAGGCATCGATCATTATCCGGGGCAGATGATCGTCCTTTGGCTGCTGGCACCCGTGTGGTGTTTCATGGTAATTTACATGCACTTTAGCCACGGCAGCGCGCTCTCTAAAACTTTGGGGACGGTCGACTATTGGCTGCGTCGCGCTTTGATCGCGGGAATCATCGCCTCCGTCATCTATACGCTCGCCACCGACCGGCTCCCTGACACACCGTGGCTGACGGCAAAAGTGGCCCTGTTTGCTTATTTGATTTTTGCCGGCGTCATGATCCGCAGACACTTGCCGGGCTTTATTGTCGGCCTTCAAGCGCTGGCGAAGGGCTCCATCACCGATGAGCAGAATTTCCTCATGAACAAGGGACTCAATGGGGCGCGGCCTTGGGTTTTATCGATTTGGGCCGTGGTCTTTGCGGAGGCGGTCTTAGGCATCGTGAAGCCAGGGAACGAATTTGCGTTGAAGTTTGCAGCCGTTTTTTAAGGAATCGACCGCGGAAGGAAAATATAGCGCGCGGACCAGGGCCCAACCGGCAAATGTCGTGAGCCTGGCAAACAAAGACCTTATTCAATGGTGAGAAGATGGTGCGCGGTACAGGGATCGAACGGGCATTGGTATTCTCTGGTGTCGGATTAAACCGGCTGGCGTTCGCCATTGTAACGGATAATTACGCCCGCGTCGTCCATGGTCAGGGCATCGATGACTTTAATCATGCCGCTGATGCTTTCAAACGGTTCGATCTGCCCGGGCCTTCGGGCGTTGCCAATTTTCTCGACCTGCACAATGCCTGGCGAGAGCAGCGTAACGATCACGCCGTCCTTCTTGGCATCTATCGACACGTTGACCATCGCTGCGTTGAGAGTCGCCTTGCTGATCTTGTACCAATAATTGCCCGGAATGCCGCCGCCGAACTTGGCCCCAAAGGAACCCGCCAGTGAGGTCACGGCTGTGATTTTTTTGCCCTTGCCCAGTTTGACGTTCTCGTAAAACGCCTCAGTCACTTTCAACGGTCCGAGCGCGTTGGTGTGCATGAAGTCGTCGCGCACCGCATGATCAAGCGTACCAAAGCTTGCCTGCTTGGGCCTGCGGAAGTCGCCCGTGATGCCTGCGTT
>Ga0049084_10001197_pt1 | contig 10649 bp, 10 predicted proteins | sample GreLakmeON33MSRF_FD_66720 | JGI IMG/M metagenome (GOLD analysis project Ga0049084, IMG submission 66720) | Freshwater lentic microbial communities from great Laurentian Lakes, MI, USA - Great Lakes metaG ON33MSRF | ecosystem: Environmental > Aquatic > Freshwater > Lake | place: Great Lakes... | reverse complement strand
ATTATCCAGGTTATCAAGTTTGGCTTACCTTTTTTTCACCTTCAGGATACCTGCATCGTAAAAACGATCCTACTGTTGATTTTGTTACTTACCTGCCGATGGATGGCGCCTCCAATGCAAAACATTTTTTTGATGTAGTGCACCCCAAATTGGTCATTTTTATTAAATATGAATTTTGGTTTTATTATTTATCGGAAGCCAAAAAAAGAAATATCCCCACCTTATTAGTGGCTGCTATATTTAGACCGAATCAAATATTTTTTAAATCATATGGCGATTTTTATAAAAAGATGCTTTCCTTGTTTTATGCAATATTGGTGCAAGATGAAAACTCAAAACAATTAATTAGTCCAATTTTTTCAGAACAAAAAATCAGGATCACTGGAGATACACGATTTGATCGAGTGTTGAGTACTTCTAAATCAAGTACCCATTTTGATTGGTTACAAAAATTGAATAATGCTAAAATAATAATAGCGGGTAGCACTTGGGAAAAGGACCATATTTTATTATCAAGCTTAGCCGAAAAATACACCCACTTAAATTGGATAGTGGTGCCCCATCATGTGGATGATACATCCATTCAAAAATGCTTACAACTATTTAATAATGCCACCACTTTAACTTCATTTGCAGCAAGTCATCAAAAGTTTAATAACGCAAAAGTGATCATTGTTGACCAAATAGGGTTGTTACGTAATTTATACCAACACGCTTATGTAACCTATATTGGCGGCGGTTTTGGAGCTGAAGGGATACATAATATACTTGAACCAGCCGCATTTGGGAAGCCTGTTTTTTGGGGGCCTAATGATGAAAAATATATTGAAGCGCGTGGCCTAGTGAATGCAGGTGGCGGATTTAAAATACATGATATAAACTCATTCAGTAAAACACTTGAAATTTTATCAGGCACCCTTGAAAAATATACAAAGGCTTGCGAATCATCTGCAAACTTTATTGCACAAAATGCAGGTGCTACACAAAAAACAATGGAATTTATTTATGAAAATCGTCTTTTGATCAATTGATCAAATTGTTTTACAACATTACTTTCCTCGTCCCAATTATTTTTTTCTCTTAGTTCCCTTTTGATATAAAATTGCGCCTCCGGGAATATTTTAAACGCATTGATCGTTTTAATACCTACTTCAAATGACTTTTCATCTCCGCCAAATAATTCTTGGATGAATTGAAACTTATCATTGATGCCAATCGCTGATCGTAAATCCTTAATTGGCTCCATTACCAGATGATCTTTCACCTCTTTTACTTCCTTTATTTCAATTTTTTCAGATGCAACCAGGATTGGCTCAGTTTTTACTTCTGCTAAATTTACTTGACTAATTTCGACAACGGGCACTTCCACAATATTAGCGACCAAGTTTTCATCGATTACTTCCACAGGCGTTTCCAGCTCTTGGACAGTATTGCTGACAGGTGCAAGTTCCGGGGTAATCTGCGCTTGCATCACTGCTTCATCTGGCACTACAATGGTTGTTTCCTGGTATATATTTTGAGGCAATGGCTTGGCAACTACTGACCCACCCAATGCTGTCAGTAATTGTTGTGCCGTTATGATCAAACTCGATTTATCCTCATTTTGACGCAACTGCTCACTTAATTTTTCCACCAAAGCCTTTACGCTATCCATAGGAATGTTTACTTTTGGGGCAATAACTTTACCCTTATTCTTAAAACGAAGAAACTAAATTAATTATTGTCTATGTTTATTGAGCAGAATATAACCGGCGAGCGCAGAGGATGGATCGAAGTGATTTGTGGCAGCATGTTTAGCGGAAAAACCGAAGAGTTAATTAGAAGGTTAAAAAGAGCCAAAATCGCTAATTTAAAAATTGAAATTTATAAGCCAGCAGCTGATACGCGTTACGACGTTACCAAAATTGTAAGTCACGACGCCAATGCGATCGCTTCCACCCAAGTGGCAAATTCAGCTGAAATACTTGCACTTGCCGAGCATGCACAAGTAGTAGGTATTGATGAAGCACAATTTTTTGATGAAGGAATTATTGCGGTTTGTGAGACCTTAGTCATGCAAGGCAAGAGAGTCATTATTGCAGGATTAGATATGGATTACCTAGGTAAGCCATTTGGCCCCATGCCCGCACTTTTATCTGTGGGTGACTTTATCACCAAGTTGCATGCAATTTGTGTGAAATGCGGACATTTGGCAAATGTGTCTTATCGAACAAGTGATGAAGAAGGCACAGTTGTTTTAGGAGAGAAAAATAATTACGAACCAAGATGCCGAGTATGCGCCTCAAAATAGTTTATACCTTATTGAAAAAAGATGCACTGCTTGAATTTAGGCAGCAGTATACTTTTTTTGGTATCCTATTGTATATTGCTTCCACCACTTTTGTTATTTATTTAACGATGGGACAACCCGATGACCCTGTTTGGAATGGTCTGTTTTGGGTGACTTTATTATTTATTTGTATTAATACTGTGGCAAGAAGTTTTTTACAAGAAGGCCGAGGCAGGATGTTGTATTTTTATACCATTGCGAGTCCAGTACATTTTATCTTTTCAAAATTAATTTACAATAGTTTACTCATGACACTCATGAGTGGACTTAGCTTAATATTGTTTACCGTATTACTCGGGAACCCCTTGCAACATGGATGGTTATTTTTTGGGATTAGTTGTTTGGGCGGGATAAGTTTAAGTTTGGTATTTAGCTTTTTAGCAGCCATTGCATCTAAAGCACAACAACCCTCTGCTATCATGGCGATACTCGGATTCCCATTGATTATTCCACAGTTAATGATATTAATGAAAATTGCAAATATTGCATTTTCTGATGTGGTACAAAATAGTTTACCCGAACTGGTTTTGATATTAATAGGATTTGATTTTATGATCATTGCATTATCCTATATCCTGTTCCCCTTCTTGTGGAAAGAGTAAATATTTTTAAAATTTATTTTGATGCGATTAAAACTGAAGGTGACGAACGGTTTGTCCGTTATTGATTAATTGCTTTAATGATTCAATGCCAATATTTAAATGACGCTCCACAAACTCAGCAGTGACCAAACTATCACTCGCTTCTGTTTTAACACCTTCAGGAATCATAGGTGAATCACTCACTAATAATAAGGCGCCTGTTGGTATTTTATTATAAAAACCCACTGTAAATATGGTCGCTGTTTCCATATCAATGGCATAAGCGCGAATATCCGTTAAGTATTGTTTGAATGCATCATCATGTTCCCATACGCGACGATTCGTGGTATAAACAGTGCCTGTCCAGTAATCAACGCCACTATCTCGTATCGTAGTTGAAATTGCTTTTTGTAATGCGAACGCAGGTAGTGCAGGAACTTCTGCTGGAAAATAATCATTGGAAGTACCCTCGCCTCTAATGGCTGCAATAGGTAATATTAAATCACCAATTTTGTTTCTTTTTTTCAATCCCCCGCATTTGCCTAAAAACAAAACGGCTTCGGGCTGTATCGCGGTTAATAAGTCCATGATGGTTGCGGCACCAGGGCTACCCATACCAAAATTAATAATAGTAATTCCTTCAGCAGTTGCACACTGCATAGGGCGATCCTTTCCAATCACTTCCACTTTATGCATTTTTGCAAACATGTTTACATAATGGCTAAAGTTGGTTAATAATACATATTTACCAAATTGGTCCAAGGTAGCACCGGTATACCTAGGTAACCAATTGTCAACAATTTCCTGCTTTGATTTCATACCTAATTAATTTAACTGTGACTACTACTTCCCAAGAATTCTGTGCTTATATTTGAAGTATTAATAGCTGAAATTACAAATTTTATCGGACATCCGCATGCAAGCCTTAATTTACCCTACCTATCCCTTTAAATTACAGCAGGTGCAAGGCAAGGATCAAATATTTGATCCTTTTCGAAAAGCTTGGATCAACCTCACTCCCGAAGAATGGGTAAGGCAAAATACATTACAATATTTAGTGCAAACCTGCAACTATCCCAGTATTTTGATTGCCGTTGAAAAAACCATTCAATTAGGGGAACTTGACAAACGATTTGATATTGTCGTGTATAAAAATGATACCCCTTGGATGATTATTGAATGCAAGGAAGCAAGGGTGGAGATAGGCGAAAAAACATTGCAACAAATATTACAATACCAACAAGTATTAAATGCGCAATACTTAATTATCACCAATGGACACCAAACATTAGGCGCTAAAATAGATTCGGGGAAACTGCAACCTTTGCAAAATTTCCCCGAGTATATATAAGATGAAAATTAATTAGTGTTATGGGAAAATTCCTAATTCAGCATAAGAGGTTCCTACTTTATTAATAGCACAAACATATGCAGCAGTCCTCATATCAGGTATCGCAGGATTTGCTTTCCAAATATCCATTATCTCTTTTGTTGCATTGATCATGGTTTCTTCCAATCCACTATGCACCAAATCAATCTCATCAGGACCATGCGCAATAATTTCTTTTTCAGAAGGACTAACTTTTTTACCAGTCAATTCCTCCATCTGATTCAAAATATTAATGTTCGCATTTTCTGTGAATCTTTTTTCCAAACGACCATATCTCACATGACTTAAGTTTTTCAACCACTCAAAATAAGAAACAGTAACACCACCTGCATTTAAATACATGTCAGGAATAACTAAAATACCTTTTTTTGCAAAAACTTCATCCGCTGCTGGCGTTAATGGACCATTCGCTGCCTCTCCAATTATTTTCGCTTTGATACGAGGTGCATTATCTTTATCAATAACATTTTCCAACGCAGCAGGAATTAAAATATCACATTCCATTTCTAATGCATCTGCACTATTCACAATATTAGTTGCTCCTGGAAAATTTAAAATGCTTCCTGTTTTTTTACGATGTTGAAAAACATCTTCCTCATTTAATCCATCCGCGTTATAAATAGCCCCTTCAAATTCTGCAATAGCAATTACTTTAGCACCACCCTCTCTGAAAAATTTAGAAGTATAATAACCAACATTTCCCAAGCCTTGCACAATTACTTTTTTATCCTGCACGCCAACAGTAAGTCCTAATTTTTTCATTTGATCTTCCATCAAACAAACTTCTCTGATGCCAAAAAATACACCCAATCCAGTGGCTTCCTTTCGGCCCCGAACACCACCTAAAGAAATAGGTTTACCAGTCACACAACCAGCTGCATCAATTTCACCGGGCTTTAAAGATTGATAGGTATCTACAATCCATGCCATTTCACGCTCCCCTGTTCCATAATCTGGTGCGGGCACATCAATACCTGGACCGATAAAATTTTTCTTTACTAATTCAGAAGTATATCTTCTAGTTATTTTTTCTAATTCATACGCACTTAAACTTCGTGGGCTAATTTTAATACCGCCCTTCGCACCGCCAAAAGGAACATTTACAATGGCACATTTATAAGTCATTAATGCAGCCAATGCCATTACCTCATCCTGATTCACCGCCATACTAAAACGAATACCCCCTTTACATGGTGACTTATGTTGTGAATGCTGTACACGATATGCTTCAATGACTTCAATATGACCGTCATCCATTTTTACAGGGAAACGCATGCTATAAATACTATTACATGCTTTAATTTGATCTAATATTCCTTGCTCCCATGTTGTAAACTTGGAAGCCTTGTCGAAACTTTTTTCAACACTTTCAAAAAAACTGTAAGGCTGATTGTCTGACATATATTTTGGTTTTAAATAAATTTAATCTTTAGCACCATTTTCCATCTTGCTTATTTTTTTATCAATGCTCGCCACATAAATAAATAAGCCCACTAATATGATGCTAACGACGGTCATTACTAAATAAATTTTACCATCGCGTAACATTAAGCTGTCTGCATTATTCGCCGTCATTGCTTGTAAAAGAGAAATCATATTCTTTGATTTAGTTTGTTAATATTTATAATAATTCTTCCTTCTTTAATTTTAATATTTGGTAACGAATATTTAATGTACTCATCCATACACCTAATAAAGTCCAACCAATAACCGCAGGATAAAAAACAGTGCGCATGTTTGCTGACATATCTTTTCCATTAATTCCAGGATTTCCTTCACTGCCTTGTCCACCCGGGTGTAAGGATTCAGTTAATCTTGGTAATATCCATAAAGTGGGAAACAACATGAAAAATGAAAATATATTATACACTGCTGATAATCTTGCACGCTTTTCGGTATCAATTAAACTTCCTCTTAAAACGAAATAAGCAAAATAGATAAGTAAAGCAATAGCTGCCCCATTTTGTTTTGGATCACCAACCCAAGGGCTACCCCATTGATAGTTGGCCCAAAATGCACCAGTAATAATTCCTAAAATACCAAAAACCAAACCCATGGATGCATAAGCATAGGAATATACATCATGCACTGGATTGCCTGATCTTAAATATTTAATTGCATAAAATAAGGATACAAAAAATAGAATCATCATACCAAACCACATAGGCACATGAAAAAACATGTTGCGTATTGACTCTCGCATGCGATCATCCAACTTAGGTACTTTAACAATGAATCCATAGGTACAGGTGTACAACAAAAGGAAAAATGACAAAACTTTCCACCATTTAGCTTTCAACATAGAATAATTTGTTTTAAATCAACACCGGACCAAAACTAACAATTGTTTGCAAATCTAGTGATTTTGTATAAATTGCCCAATTTTAGATACAAATGTTGTATCCGCAAAATTAATGCTAAAGTCGTACATTTGCCTCCATAATTTTCATGCCGTAACATGAAGCGAACTGCCCCGTAAGGCTGTAGTAAACTTAATGTGGCTATCACCCAAAAATAGACACAAATGAAACTTTCCCAATTTAGGTACGACCTACCTTTGAATTTGATCGCGCAACACCCTACCAAGCGTAGAGAAGACAGTAGACTGATGGTCGTAAACCGTCAAAACGGTCACATGGAGAATCGAAATTTTTCCGATTTATTAGAGTACTATGATGACAAAGATGTTTTTGTCGTAAACAACACCAAAGTATTTCCTGCTCGTATGTATGGTCGCAAGGAAAAAACAGGTGCTAAAATTGAAGTTTTCTTATTAAGAGAATTAAATAAGCCCAATCGTTTATGGGACGTAATTGTTGATCCCGCAAGAAAAATTCGTGTAGGAAACAAATTATATTTTGGCGAAAATGAAGAATTGGTTGCCGAAGTCATTGACAATACCACTAGCCGTGGCCGTACCATTCGTTTTTTATGGGAAGGTGACGATGATGGATTTAGAAACATGTTAGAATTTTTAGGAGAAACACCATTACCTAAATACATTAAGCGCAAACCAGACGAAGAAGACAAAGAAAGATACCAAACAGTTTATGCTAAGCATGAAGGTGCAGTAGCTGCGCCAACAGCTGGTTTACACTTTAGTAAGGAGTTAATTAAAAGATCAGAAATTTTAGGTATCCGTTTTGCGGAAGTCACCTTACATACTGGCTTAAGCACTTTCCGCCCTATTGAAGTGGAAGATTTAAGCAAACATAAAATGGATGCTGAATATTTTAAGATTGACGAAGATGCTTGTCGCATTATTAATACTGCAAAACAAAATGGTCGTCGCGTATGCTCCATTGGAACAACAGCCATGCGTGCAATGGAAAGCAGCGTTACTGCGCAACGCTTATTAAAACCAGCGGAAGGATGGACAAATCATTTCATTCACCCTCCTTATAATTTTAATATTGCGGATAGCTTGGTAACCAACTTTCATTTACCAAAAACTAGTTTGTTAATTATGTCTTGCGCTTTTGCAGGATATGAATTAGCGATGGAAGCATATAAAAAAGCAATTAAAGATAAATACCGATTCTTCTCATACGGCGATGCGTTATTGTTTATCTAAAATTTAATGAAATATAAATTTTAATAAACAATACGTTTATGATTTTTCTACTGTTTATTTAAGTCTTTTTATAAAAATAAAAAAGGAGTCCTGATTTTCGGGACTCCTTTTTATTTTTCCGTATAACATAAATCACTTTTCCTTATTTCAAAAATGAGCAATTTTTAGAGGTGCTACTTTCGCGCTCCTAATAGTATGAACCTAAAAATAACCATTTCCATAGCCTTAATCTGTATGCTGGCACAAGAACTATGTGCACAAGTTAAAACGAAGGACAGCTTGCAATGGAAAAAATTGCCTGACATAACCGTAGTGGGTAGAAACAGCAAAAGTGATTACCAACAACTACCAGAAATTGTTGGCACTACCATTTATGCTGGGAAAAAGAATGCTTTAATTGTTCTTGAAAATGTGCAGGGTAATATTGCCAACAATACCATGCGTCAAGTATTAGCAAAAGTACCTGGGATCCATATTTGGGAAAGTGATCCTAGTGGTATTCAAATTGGTATTGCAGCAAGGGGTTTAAGCCCTAATCGTAGTTGGGAATTTAATGTTAGACAAAATGGCTATGATATCGCAGCCGATCCATTTGGTTATCCCGAAGCTTATTACAATCCACAACTGCAAGCTGTTCAAAGAATTGAAATTGTCAGAGGCCAAGGAGCACTTCAATATGGACCACAATTCGGTGGAATGGTCAACTATATTTTAAAGGATGGTAATGAAATTAATAAACCCATCGAGTTTGAAACCCAACAAACTATTGGAAGCAACGGCTTATTAAATAGTTATAATGCATTAGGTGGCAAGCGTGGAAAACTCCATTATTATTCATTTTTTGACCAACGAAACGGGGAAGGATGGCGAAATAACAGTCAATTTTATACCAAATCTGGTTTCGGATCTATTACCTATAATTTTACAAATAAATTTTCACTCAGGTTTGAATTAATGTATTCCCATATTAGAAGCCAACAAGCTGGAGGTTTAACAGATGTGCAAATAAAACAAGATGCAAAACAAAGCTTCAGAAACAGAAACTGGTTTGATATCACTTGGATGACACCCGCAATCATATTGCAATACGATATCAATGAACATAGCCGTTGGAATACAAAAATTTATGGAACCATCGGTGATCGGAATAGTGTAGGATTTTTACAATCAATCAATATAAAAGATAGCATCAATACTGCTACAAACCAATTTAATAATAGGATCGTAAATATAGATAAATACAGAAACTACGGTATTGAAAGTAGAATTATAAGTGATTATGCTATTGGGAAATTTAAAAATACAATTGCTGGAGGTATAAGATTGTATAAAGGAAATACGGATCGTTTAGCCGATGGTATTGGTAGCACAGGAAGCAATTATGACATCTCTATAAAAGGATCCTACCCTAAGGATGTAAGTTTTGTTTCATCTAATGCTGCTGTATTTTTAGAAAACATTTTTAAATTTTCTGATAAGTTATATCTAATTCCGGGTATAAGATATGAATGGCTGGAAGGTTCAGCTGCAGGAAGAAATGGCCTAAGCACAAATGGTATAGCTATTAATTTACAAAATATCACCAGAAGTAGAAATTTCATACTCGCTGGCGTTGGATCAGAATACCATATAACAAAAAGTACAGAATTTTATACAAATTTATCACAAGCCTACAGACCTATTCAATTTGCAAATTTACAAGCACCTCCAACGACAGATGTGGTTGACCCTGATTTAAAAGATTCCAAAGGTTATAATTTTGATATTGGCTATAGAGGTAAAGTAAAAAATTATATTCAATTTGATATTAGTGGATTTTATTTAAAATATAATAATCGTGTCGGCACTATCACAACTTCAGGTACCAACTACAGACTCATCACCAATGTAGGCGCAAGTATTAGTCAGGGTATAGAATCTTATATTGAATTTAATCCAGTAAGGGCATTTTCAAATAGTCAAACCACTGATGTTATCTTATTTAGCTCCTATTCATATACGAATGCCACCTATAGCAGTGATCATAAGGACGCTAATACCAAAGGTAAAAAAGTTGAAAATGCCCCTACTGATATTTTCAGAGGAGGTATCAGCTATGGATATAAAAATTTTCTAATCACGGCACAATTAAGTTTTGTTGGTGCCTCCTTTAGTGATGCAAATAATACGGTTGCTCCAAGTGCAAATGGCAACACTGGACGCATTCCCTCCTATTCAATAACAGACTTAACAGGTAGTTATAAATTTTCCAAAATGTTACAGCTAAAAGCAGGTATCAATAACTTAATGGATGTTCGATATTTTACCAGACGCGCTGGCGGATACCCAGGGCCAGGCGCACTTCCTGCTGATGGACGCAGTTTATTTATTTCAATTGGAGCAAAACTCTAAAAATAAAACGCTAAAAAATCATTACAAATTAAACAGTCCCTTATTCACCAACTGTAATGTTTTGGTTTTATGTTCACTTGGAATCAATAAGGAAATATTATGATGACTTCCGCCATAACTTACCATGGTTACCGGAATTTCATTAATTGCATCAAATAATTTCTTTAGTACTGCATCCGTTTTAGCAATTTCGTTTCCTACAATTGATACAATAGTTTGATTTTTTTCCACTTCAATAGATGCGATATTATTTAGCTCCGCAATAATTTCATTTAAATGCAAATCACTATCAATTGTCACAGATACTGCCACCTCCGAAGTGGTCACCATATCAATAGGGGTTTTGTATTTTTCAAATACTTCAAATATTTTTCTTAAAAAACC
>Ga0049084_10001195_pt1 | contig 10654 bp, 6 predicted proteins | sample GreLakmeON33MSRF_FD_66720 | JGI IMG/M metagenome (GOLD analysis project Ga0049084, IMG submission 66720) | Freshwater lentic microbial communities from great Laurentian Lakes, MI, USA - Great Lakes metaG ON33MSRF | ecosystem: Environmental > Aquatic > Freshwater > Lake | place: Great Lakes... | reverse complement strand
GACCGGTCCCTTGGCACGGGCGTCCTGGGTTTCCTGCGCGACCGCACCACGGAAATCGCCCGCACCCGCGAGCACAAGCACAAAGGCAGCGACGGCGACGGGTCTGAACTTCATGAGGCCTCCGGTCGGTCGGATTCTACTGCTATTGAAGGGTCAGGACACGTGAGCGATATTAGCGGCCTCCGGGTCAACATCAGGCCCGTTCTCAGACCCTGGTCTGGTGATGCGAGCCGAGCGGCGAGGCTGATCGCCCACCTCGCCAGAAGCGGCAGTTGTGGATCAGCCCACAAGGTTGTGTTTGACGACCGTGCAACACTAGGCGCAAGATACGCGCATCTAATCGCATCTCCATCATGCCAGCGGACGCTCTCATTTCTCTCGTTCATCGACGGCAACCAGACCGGAGGGGTACCCATGCGTCGCACGTTCGGACTTGCACTCTTGTTCGTCCTCACCTTCACTTCCCTGTCATTCGCCCAGGCGGTGACGTCCGGCACCGGTGCCATCAACGGCAAGGTCACTGACAACACCCAGGGGGTCATGCCTGGCGTCACGATCTCGCTGACCAGTCCGTCGCTGATGGGCGTCCGCTCCGCCGTGAGCGATGCCGACGGCCTCTACCGCTTCACCGCGGTCCCACCAGGGGACTATGTCCTGTTGTTCGAGCTGGCTGGCTTCTCGACCGTCCGCAACGAGGGCATTCGCGTGAGCCTCGGCTTCACCGCCACGGTCAACGCGGAGCTCAAGGTCGCCTCCCTCTCGGAGTCGATCGTCGTCACTGGCCAGTCGCCGGTGGTCGATACCTCGGCCACGCAGATCGGCAACAGCTTCGACGCCAAACAGCTGGCGGCCCTGCCGACGTCGCGCGACTACTTTTCGCTGCTCGCCGGTTCGCCGGCGGTGCAAATGAGCCGCATCGACGTGGGCGGCAGCACCAACGGCACCCAGCAGGGGTTTGTGGTCTACGGCACCACCGGCCAGGTGCGCGCCAACATCGAGGGCATCAACGCCACCGAGGCGACCGGCGCGTTCGGCAACTACCCGGATGTCGGCGCGATGGAAGAAGTGCAGATCAACACCGCCGCCCACTCCGCGGAAGCCTCGACGCCGGGCGTGCAATCGCAGTTCATCAGCAAGTCGGGCGGCAACCAGTTCCGGGGCACGTTCTTTGGCGGCTACTCGAATGAAAGCTGGCAGGCGACCAACATCGATGCTGACCAGATTGCCCGTGGCCTGCTGGGTGGCGGCGGCCTGGCGCCGACCGACGTCAATCGACTGTCGGCCTATCAGGACGTAAACGTCGGCCTGGGCGGCTACCTCGCCAAAGACCGCCTGTGGTACTACGGCTCGTATCGCCACCAGGACATCAAGGCGCGGTTCGTCAACTTCCCGGTCAAACCGCAGCAGACCATTCTCAACAACTACAGCGCCAAGTTCACGTACAACCTGTCGCAAAACAACAAGTTCATCGCCTATACCCAACCGTCGCAGAAGAAGCAGCCGCAGCGCTTCGACTCGTTCCTGCTGGGTGTCGACACCGGCATCAACACCTCCGAGGCCACTACCTGGAACCAGAACTTCTGGGCCTGGGTGCACAAGGCGGAATGGAACGGCGTGCTGAGCGACAACGCCTTCGCCGAGATCCGCGGCGGCCAGTACGGCTATGACTGGACCAACGGTGTGAACGGCACCGGCCTGCGCTACGAGGACATCAGCAACAACCTGATCTACGGGCGCAACCGGAACTGGAAACGCGAGCGCCGCCGCAACCAGGTGCTCGGCACCCTCAGCCTGTTCAGGAGCACCGACTTCGGCGACCACAACCTGAAGATTGGTGGCGAGATCTTTCAAGAGAGCGTCAACGACATCTACCTGGACGGCTACGAAGAAGACCTCGTGCACGTGATGCAGAACGGCGTGCCGCTTGACATCATCTTCTTCCAGGCGCCGAACGTCTCGCAGAACGGCCTGTGGACCTACGGCACCTTCATCAACGACACCTGGCGAATCAGCGACCGCGTGACCGCCAACGTCGGCGGCCGATTCGATCGCTACCGCGCCTTCCTGCCGGGGCAGGAGCACGCAGCGGGCCGCTACAACCCGTCGGTGATTACCTTCGCGGCCAAGGACAACGTCGCCGACTTCAACCTGTTCGCGCCGCGCCTGGGCATGACGTTTGACGTCACCGGCAACGGCAAGAACGTGATGAAGGTCAACTACGGCAAGTACTGGTGGAATCCCGGTGCCGACTTCCTGTTCAACGTCAACGAGAACTCGAATGCCTGGTGGCGCCGCCATCGCTGGACCGATGCCAACCGTGACGGGCGGTGGAACGAAGGCGAACAGGGTGCGTTGGTGTCGAGCCGAGGCGGCACCGCAATCGAGTCCCTCGATCCCAACCTCGAGAACTCGCGCACGGACGAGATCGCCGCGTTCTTCGAGCACGAACTGATGGCTAACTTCGGGGTGCGCACCGGCTACGTCTGGCGCGGCGTCCGCAATCAATACGCGCGGATCAACGCGGCGCAACCCTATTCCGCCTTCACCGTGCCGGTGCAGGTGCCCGACCCCGGCCCAGACGGCCGCCTCGGAACGGCTGATGACGGGGCGGCACTCACCGCGTATGACCTGGATCCGGTATTCCGCGGTCGAACCCCGATCAACATGACCACCAACGTCGCCGGCGGCGATGCCTCGTATCACACCTTTGAGATCACCGGCACCAAGCGCATGAGCAATGACTGGAGCCTGCTGGCGTCGTACGGCTACACCAAGAGCTTTGACAACGGCCAGACCGCTTTTCTCGGCAACACCGTCCGGCAGAATGCCCTGCCGTCGACGCCGAACGACGAGATCAACACGGCCGAGGGCCGCTATGAATACTCGCGGCAGAACGTCAAGCTCTCGGGCACCTGGAATTCGCCCTGGTGGGGCATCTCGGTGTCGCCAATGTTGCGCTACCAGCAGGGCTTTCCGTTCGGCCGCACCTTCGCGGCAACGTTGAGCTACGGTAGCGTGCGGTTCCTGGCTGAGCCGCTCGGCACGCGGCGGCAGGATGCGATCACGATTGCCGACATCCGCATCGAGAAGACCGCGAAGGTCGGCGCCCGCCGAGACATTTCAGTGTTCTTCGACATCTATAACCTGACGAATGACAACCCGGCGCAAAACCTGCAGTGGAGCTCAGGCACCGCGTTTGACCGACCCCTGAGCATCGTCCCGCCGCGGCTGGCTCGGATTGGCTTGAAGCTGAATTTCTAGTTCGTAACGCAACGCGGCCGCCGGGACGGGCGTCACCCTATGGGCGTAAATGCCCGTCCTGGTAGCTGAAAGCCTCTGGAAAACCTACCGAAGCGGTGAATCGTCACGGCGCTGGCCGTTGACCGCGCCTCGGCTGGCAGGACACGTAAGCGATATTAGCGGTCTCCCGGGTCAACATCAGGCCCGTTCTCAGACCGAGGCATTCGTGCCATCTGGGACACGTGGATTACTGCAGCACCTCTCGTGACTGCAGCGCAGCTTTGGCGCGGGCCGGGTGAAGCTGGTGGCGTTGGTCCAGGATGGCACGGTGATCCAGCGCGTCCTACGCCACTTAGACCTGCCGGGCGTCGTCCCCGAGATGCGCCTGTCGCGCGGCCCGCCCCTGCCATTCGATGCGTGAGACGGTCGCGGGTTCGGCAACGACGCCGAGGACCGCCAAGCTTGTTGGCTTGGCGGGCAAGCCGGAGGTGTGTCGAGCGATCGTCCGAGGCGACCAAAGGTGTGCTCAGGGGCAAGTGCCCCGCGTAATATGCGTTTGGAAGCAGTCGGGTCGGCGCCGCTGAGAACGGGACTTCCGTTGACGGCGAAGGCCGCTAATGCGGTCTGTTGTCTCGTCGCGGACGCAGACCCTAGTTGTTCTCGTCGCCGAGGCTGATGCGCAGACAGACGTCAGCGCCAATACGTACGAACGGCGGCAGTGAACCCGCGAAACTCGCGGACATCCGTGACTCCGGGTTGCACTTCAACCGAGAGCGTCCCGTCCGGATTGACGCGCAGGGCAACAATGCCCGACGCCGAGCCCGGCTGCAGCTGATAGTCAATCGCCAACGGCGCGTCACCTTGCTGGCCGGCCACGCTCCACGCCACGAGCCGATACGCGACGGCGCCGGTCGCTTGCGTGAGCTCTGAAGGCTCCGGCGTATTGGTTGGGATCTCCATCAGAAATTGTTTCGGATCACCCGCAGGATTGGCCCACCAACCCACCGAGAACACCCAACGTGACGGCTGGACCCAGTGCCGGGCAACCGCGAGGTGACTCCAGGCGTAGGTGTGCTTCCCTTCGACCATTCCCTGCCGCGGTCCGTTTGCTTGATAGTCGGCGACGGACGCACCGGTATAGCCAACCGTGTCGCGGAGAAACCAGTTACCGGCGGCCCTGCCAGCAACATCGTGGTCGATCACGCCCCAGCGCGGGGCGCTGCGGCGCTGCATTTTCGACTCGTAGGCCTGGCCGAGGTCAGGTGAGAAATATGGCCAGGGGTCGACAGTGAACGGTTTCCACGCCTCGAACATCGAATAGGAGAACGGCGCAAGCAGGCCGGGCAGCCACTTCGCGCCATCGTGCACGGAAAAGTCGAGCATGTTGTCGCGCTGCTCGCCGAATATCGTCCCCGCCGTCACCGCCAGACTGATCCGCACGGACTGCTGTGCCATCAACTCGTCGTGATAGGCCGCGAGAATACCGGCCACGCGGTTCATCACCATGTAAATTGAATAGGTCTCACAGCCATGCGCGATGGTGACGCGCAACGACGTTGGTGAGCCGAGCGTCGACAGCTCAATGATGGTGCCATCGGCCGGCGCCATGACAGGCAGCCAGTCCGCATCGGTGCGTGCTCCCCTCGGTTTGTTCTGCGAGCGGCCGCTGAGATAGCCGTGGTCGATCGGCGTGACGTGATCGGAAATCATCATGCCTTGCGGAACGATCGAGACCACGTCGTCTGGCGACATGACCGGATTGGTAAAGGTGATGCGGCCAAGCGCCGGGCAGCTCGTAGTAGGTCCTCCCATGATGCTGCCAAGTGTAGGGAACCACTCAGGGCGCGTCCGATGGCCTCCTTCGGGGGCCGACGGAATATCAGTCGGCAAGGCGTAGCGCAATGTCCGATCCTCGCCGCAGACCAATACTGCATTGGACTTTCGGAGTTCGCCGGGAGTGGTGCACGCCTGCCCCAATTGATCGGCTTGCCCCGGTTGGGCGTACGCTTCGGCAGCGACGAGCACCAGCAGAAACACCGCCAGTGAAACAATAGGCACTGGCGGGCTATTTCGGTAACCGCGCATGAGGGACGATCGTACCCTTGCGCTGCCGGCTACGATTTGCACAAGACCCATCGCTGGACTTTAATCCGACTTGATGAAGAAGACAATAAGCGATGGTCGCGGTCTCCCGGGTCAACATCAGGCCCGTGCTCAGACCCAGGGCCGACCAGACCGCTTCCCAGAAGTCCACGTTGAGTGTCCAAGTACTGTCAGCTTCAAAAATCGCGACAACTGTTGCTATGCCGCTAGCCACGTCAACTGGAACACCGATCGCACGGACTTCCAGTTGGATCACACCGTGATCGGCGATCGGCGTTCGCCCGCACCTTTGGCTCGGCTCGCTACAGCCCGCGGTCAACGGGTTGGTGGAACATCCGCAAGGTGTTCTACGAGGCGAGCTACGACTACTACGAGGATCCCAACCACGGTCCGGAATCGCGCGAGGCGTACGGCGCCATGCGAGTGGAGTTCAGCAACAGCGATCGGTGGGCGTTCGAGTTTTCCCGCCGGTTCGAAAAGCTGAACGCGCGGTTGCTGCCAGCCACCGGCGTGACAGTGCCGGTCGGCGCTTACGAGTTCACGCAGAGCCGGGACCTCGACACGCTGTCGCCGGCCCGGCCCGTGTCGGGCACGCTGCAATTGACCTCTGGCGGCTGCTACGGCTATCCGCTGCGCGCGATCACGTGGCGCGGCCGCGCGGAATTCGGGCCACGCTTCCTGATGGAGCCGGCGATCTCGCTCAACTACTTCGACACCCCATACGGTAATGGCGACCGCCACTTGGTGAGCTCGCTCGGGCCGCGTCACCTCGTGATTCCACCTCGTCTGCGATGTGCCGGAATGGAGGGAAAAATGGCGTTACAATCGGGGCCGTGGATCTGACGTTCCCGCCCGACGCCGCCAAGGATTCGACACCACCGGAGGACAGCAGCAGTAAGGCCCGCAAGAAAGAACTGAAGCGGCTGCTCGAAGGGTCCCGGCCGCTCGATTGGTCCGAGCGCTATCGCGCGCTCAACGACGCCATGGACGAGGCGTACGACCTCATCGACATCAACAACCGCGAAGCCCGCTTTGCCCTCGTGCTGATGGGCGCCCTCAACGCGGCGGTGCTGGTGGTGTCGACACGCACCGACCTGCTGCAGGGCGTGTTCGGCGAGTTTCCCATTGCTGTGGGGGGCCTGCTCGGGCTGTACGCGGTGACCGCCGTCTACTTCTTTCTGCAGGCGATCGAAGCGCTGCGACCCGGTCGGTTCAAGCCGCGGCTGGGCAACTGGTCGAAGGATGCGGACGACTACCCGATGGGCGTGCGCTACTTCGAAGACGTGATCCAGCGCGACGTCGTCGGTTACTGGCGAGCGTGGAACGAGGTGCAGACCGGTCAGCTCAATGCCGAGATCGCCATCCAGGTGCACAGCCTCTGCCTGAAGAACAATGCGACGCGCGACGCGCTCCGCCGATTGTTCGCCGGTCTGCGGGTGATGACCGTGCTCGTCGCGGGGCTGCTGACGTTGTTTGTCTACGCGACGCTCAACAACTGACGGCGGTTATTTTATGCGCGAGCTGGGCACATGTGCCCAGCTCGCGCGCCGATGGCACGCCGTTCAATGTCCCGGCCGCTGACACCGCGCCGGCGCGCGACCCTGTCAGAAGCGGAACAGGCGCGTGTACTTCACGACGAAGCCGCGGTTCTGCAGCGGCTCGCGCGCGTTCGGCGTTGTGTCGCGTCCTTCACTGAACACCGCGAACAGATCGCTCCCGGGTCGGTACTCCCACCGCAGGCGCACATTCATCGAGAACGCGTTCGTGCTGGAGTTGTACTGCACGAGTCCGCTCGCAAACACGCGCGGCGTGAGCGTGAACGTGGCGCGGTTGGCGAGCAGCTTCGTCACGAAGTCGCCCTCGGGCAGCTTCGCCGACGACACCGACACGCGCGGCTCGAGCGAGAGGCGCGGCGTCAGCTCGACCCGGCCCGAGTAGCTCACTTGCGTCCGCGTGCCGCTGTAGAAGTTGCCGCGGATGACGCGCACGTCGCCAGCTACTCGCCGCTGCGGCCCCAACCGATAGAGCGCGTCGACATAGTTGAATCCGTAGCCACCCGGGGCGAGCGTCACGCCCTTCGAGATCTCGAACGGATTGGTCAACGCCTCGTAGTTGCGGTTATAGTTCAGTTCAACCTGATCCCCGCTCTGCAAATCCGCCTTGATCATCCCCTGCGCCAGCCGCGACTGGATCTGGCCGTCGGTGTTGTTGACGATGTAGTCGAGATTGGCCTCGTAGTAGAGCTTCCGGATGGCGCGGATGCCGCGCGGCCGCGGGCTGAAGCGCAGCTGCCCGTAGTGGCGGCGGAAGTTCTCGCGTCGCAGGAAGCCGATCTCGGGATTGAAGTCTTCGCCCACCTTCAGTAGTTCGTAGTTCAGGCCGTAGCGGTCGGCGTTGTAATCGAACTGCGCGCGGTAGCTCTGCGAGTCGCCGTCGCGACCGTCCGACTGCGTGCCGGCGAAGTAACCGCTGATGTTCAGGTTCTCGTAGAAGCCGAAGTTGGCGTCGACACCGGTCGCCTGGTTCGACCCGGTGCCCGACGTGCCCACCGAGCGGTTCGTGGCGATGACGCCGATGCTGCTGCGCCGTAGAATGTCGCGCTTCAGGCGGACGACGGAGAAGTTGGTGCTCTCGGCTTTGGCCAGGGTGTCGTCGGCCGTCTGGATGTCGAGCAGGCCGACACTGAACCCACCGAGGCGTCCGGTCAGGCGTCCGCCGGCCGTGATGGGCGTTGGCACGCCGTTCTGCAGGCCGATGCGCCGGCTGAAGAAGAGCAGCGGGGTCTCGTTTGGGGCGCCGCCTCCGCCTCCGCCTTCACCACCGCCGCGTGCCCCGACGCTCGCGAACTGGAAGAGCCCCTGGCCTTCAAGGAAGAAATCGCGACGCTCCGGGAAGAACTGGCTGAAGCGGGTGAGGTTCACCTGCTGCTCGTCTTCCTCCACCTGGGCGAAGTCGGTGTTGTAGGTGAAGTCGAGCGTCAGGCTTCGCGTGATGCCGTACTTGGCGTCCACCCCGAAGTCGCCCTTCAGGTCGTTCGCGTAGGGGGCGGCCGCTACCTTGTTGGTCAGTAACTCGGAGATGGCGTAGGGCTTCAGTTCGAGATTGCGCGACGCCGACGGCACCTCGATGCCGACGAGCGTGGCGGCGACGTTGAACCGCGTGGCGCCCATTGGGCCGTACGACGCCGGCACCGGTGACAGGTAGGACGTTTCGTTCTTCCAGCGCACGATGCGACGGACGTTCACGCTCCACACCTGCTCGCCGCCCTGACGGTAGCGCAGCGACTTGAAGGGAATCACCATCTCGCTGGTCCACCCCTGGTCGAAGTGGGCGCTGCGCGTGTCCCACACGGTGTTCCAGTCATAGTTGTTGCCGCTGCGCTCGTCAGCCACCAGCGCGTCGCGGATGGCGCCGAGCGAGTTGGTCTGGAAGTAGTAGCCGCTGCGCCGGTCGTAGAAGGTGTCGAGCGACACGCTGAAGCTGTCGTTCTGGCCGATACTCCGGTTGTCGCGACGCATTTCGTTCGCCTGCAGGCTCTCGGGATGGCTGTCCCACATGCGGCCGGCGAGGTAGAGGTTGTTGTCGTCGTAGAACACCCAGAAGTCGGTGTCCTCCGTGGTTTTCTCGCCTTCGTGCGGCTCCTGCTGGATGAAGCCGTTCACCGGGTCGGTGCGCCGATAGATGTCTTCATCGAGCCGGCCGTCGAGCGTCAGCGGCTTGTCGATCCGCACCGCGCGCATCGTGATGCGCCCCTGCTCGTCGCGCACCGACATGGCTGGAGGCACCGGCGCAGGCGGACCGTTGATGCCGGCGGGAGTCGCGGGCGATGCTGGGGCCTGAGAGAACGCGGTCGAGGGAATGAACGAAAACCCTGCGAAGCAGAGCGAGGCAAGGAGGAGCATCCTTGCGGATACCGGCGTGATCATGCGCACGCCATTGTAGTCGGCCCGGAGGTGCGGGGCCGGTGCGTGTTGCCTGTAGAGTTGGTAAGAACCGACACGAGAGAGCCCCTTGCGACTGAAAATCACCATGCTCGACGCCGCGTCGACGCGATCCTGTTCACGCACAGCCACGCCGACCACATCCTCGGACTGGACGATGACAATAAGTGATATCAGCGGTCTCCCGGGTCAACATCAGGCCCGTTCTCAGACCCAGGCAGGTCATTTTGCGCGGTGTCGAGTTGGGGTGCCGCTGGAACCGACATTGTCCGGTATGAACCCCGTCACTGCCGAAGCGCTACCGCGGCATTGCGGACTGTGCAGCAAGTGCCGCGAACGCCGGGACACGTTCGCCGAAGCTGGCGTGGACGACCGCAGTAGCTACGCGTGCACTACGAGGCTGGCGTGATAAAATCCGGAGTTAGAAAAGTCGTCGCGCTGGATCAATGCTGGTCCAGTCGAAATCGGCGAACGGGAGTCAATAATGTTGCGACCCATAGTGATGATGACGGCGCTGGCGTTGGCCGCGACGAGCAACGCTCAGCCGGCCACGCCGGACCAGCTGCAGCGTTTGATGGCTGGCAACGCGCGGTATTTGTCAGGCCAGAGTACGCACCTTAACCAGGATCGCGCGCGCCGGGCCGAGGTGGCTAAGGGACAGAAGCCCTTCGCCATGGTGCTGAGCTGCGCCGACTCACGGGTGCCGCCCGAGATCCTTTTCGATCAGGGCCTCGGCGATCTATTCGTGGTTCGGGTCGCCGGCAACATCGCCGACTCCAACGCGCTCGGTAGCCTCGAGTACGGTGCCCAGGTGCTGGGCGCGAGATTCCTGATGGTGCTCGGTCATGAGTACTGCGGCGCCGTGGACGCGGCGCTGAAGGGCGGGCATGCCGGTGGCAACATCGACAGTGTCCTCGACGCCATCGCGCCCGCTGCCGGCCGCGCCAAGGCCGATCCGGCCAAGACCGATCTGCTCGACCGGGCCGTGGTCGAGAATGTGCGGGAGGTGCTGATGGCGATCTCCAAACGAAGTCCGGCACTGGCGGGAATGGCCGCGAAAGGCGAGCTCAAGATTGTTGGTGCCCGCTACGACCTCGACAGCGGCGCCGTGACGCCGGTGACCGCGGGCAAGTAGCACGCCTACAGCGGCTTAATGGGCAGAGAGAGTGACGAGGGCGCCAAAGCGGCCGACGGTGGCGGCTTCGTCGACTCGATGTGAATTAGCGGCAGCCGTGCGCCGTGACGTCGACTTGATCATCGTCAAGGTCTTGGTGACGATAAGCGATATTAGCGGCCTCCCGGGTCAACGCACCGCACACCTCCGGTGGTGATGAGGTTTGACGGGACGATGAGGAAGTTGCTGGGGCGGA
>Ga0049084_10001192_pt1 | contig 10663 bp, 12 predicted proteins | sample GreLakmeON33MSRF_FD_66720 | JGI IMG/M metagenome (GOLD analysis project Ga0049084, IMG submission 66720) | Freshwater lentic microbial communities from great Laurentian Lakes, MI, USA - Great Lakes metaG ON33MSRF | ecosystem: Environmental > Aquatic > Freshwater > Lake | place: Great Lakes... | reverse complement strand
CATCAAAGATTGGAGCTAATTCAACAGCAGCAACATACATGTTTAAACTTGATACGATGAATGCTGAAGGCTTTTTAGGCGTAGTTATGCCAACAATTGAAGAGTCCCTCCAACTTACATTCAAAAGGATGTTGTAGGAATTATCGGGATGAATTTTTAATAAATTCTGTGAGGTAATATTTTACCAGGGGTTCAATTTCTACCGGCTCATCCTGAAATCTCCAGGTGATATTATTAAATGGACCGACGTGAGCTTTAATTTCATGAATAGCATGAACAGATTGATTTTCATTGGCAAGTCTAGCAGTAAACAAGCCGCCATTGTTTGATAAAAAACCAATGCTGATAACATCTGGAGAACGGCGGGCGACAATTAATTTCAAAGAATTTCTGAAAAGAATGAAGTCATTAACAGTATTAGAGATTCTAAAAACTTTAATGGCACGATTATTTTCGCGACTGCTGCGATATTGATTGAATAAAGAAACATAAAACTCGAAACGATCCTTTAATTTATTAACGAAATTAAGAGATGATTCTTCTAATAATGCCTGCGTATTGAGATGATCATTGAATCGGATGATTCCAGATTCTTCCATATTCACTTCTTCAAGTGCCAAAGATTCAATCCAAGAAACATTCTGATAATCATTTACGTTTATGAATTCCATACTTTTATTGTTTGAGTTTGGACTTATAACGTCAAGAGAAATGAAAAGAAGAGCTAATTACTCGGTAAGCATGAGAATATTAAAAAGGTCCGAGAGAAGACTTAAAACGGTTTCGCGCCCCTAGAAAACTAGGTGGGCGCAATTAGTAATCACTTTAGGCTTCTCACAATCTGGCTTAATACTAAGCCAGGCAAGCTTGCACACCGTGACCAGGGACCGCTCCCGAAAAAAAAATCGTAGGGGCGAAACTTTATGGCTTCGTCCCGGACCCATAATCATCATATCGCATTTTTGTGCCCATTAAGAGAGGCAAATTTAGACAAAACTCTGGCAGTTTAGATTTATTATTTCAATAAATTCAATTGGTTGCAAAGGCAAGCAGAAAAATTCAATTACTTGAGCTGCCCCGTGTTATAATACTTACAGTACGATAGATTGGAATTAAAGTTTTTCGGGCCACTGGACGATAAAGCTTTAAGCATCCTTTCGGGAGGGAAATTTATGAAGCAGTTAATTGCTTACTTTAAGGACGAGAGCGGTCAGACGTCTACTGAGTATATTCTACTTGTGGCCGTGGCAGCAGCTATCGTTATTAAGTTTAAGGAAAAGATCGAAGACAAGCTTCTTGGTGAAAATGGAGTCCTTGGTACTGTTATGAACGGTACGACTTCCAAAATTAAATCAAGCTTCGAATAGTAGGTAGGTTTTCAAAAACTTGCCTACTGTTTAGATCGTGCTAACATCGGTGGATGAGATTATTTCATAGCGGTCAAGCGACTGTAGAGTACATATTCATTTTGGCGTTTGTCTTAATTCTTGGCTTCAAGATTACCAATCTATTTACTTCATTCTTTCGCGATTCCATGGGTGGCGTAGGTCATGTCCTTTCTACCAACGTTACCGTTGGTGTTTGTCCTAAAGATTGTTTTTTTGAAGGCTATGTAAACGGATTTCAGGGGACCTCTCAATGAGTTTGTGGGTCTTTTTTTTAATTCTGACTCAGTTAATTTTAGTTTCCTGGATTGATATAAAAATTAAAAAAATTTCCAATTTGTGGCTTTTGCTAAATACATTGCTGGCCTTGAGCTTACATTTCCTTTTCCCCGAATCTTATCCATGGGACTGGGCGAGCTTAATTTTCCCTATTGGCTGGATTGTTTTGGGCTTTTTTCTCTTCCTCATTAAAGTGATGGGCGCTGGTGATAGTAAGTACCTTGCTTCTTTATTTTTAATTATTCCCCTCGAACTCCAGGGGCCGATGTTTGAAAAAATAATTTACTCAACTTTAGTCGTAGGTATGGTCACGCTGTTGTTCAAAATTGCTAAGGACTTTCAAAAAATTAGGGCTTATGCTTTTATTAGTAACTGGAAAGGTTTAATCGAAAATATTCGTTCGGAATTTAGTTATGCGCCGGTAATTTTAATCGCATGGATTTTGCTGGGAGCTCAGCGATGGTTTTAAGAAATCAATTTGGTCAAACTGTTGTAGAATATATTTTGCTTTTGGCAGTCTCTGTTTCACTTATTACAACGTTTTATAATAGTGATACCTTCCAAAATCTTTTTGGTTCACAAGGTAGTGTTGGTAAGCTTTATAAGTGGGAATCCGAGTGGGGATATCGTCACGCTTTTACTGAAGGTAAGGATCAGGGTGATCAAATTCCCATTATTAACAGTGCTGAAAATCATCCATCATATTTTAGCCAATCCAGAGGTCAAACCCGATTCTTTGGTGCGAGTGATCCATACGGCCAATGAAAAATAATCAAGCCGGTCAATCGACCATAGAATTTATTTTTTGCTTCATTTTTGCTGTCAGTTTAATTCTGATGGTCTTCAATACTTCATTGAACTATGCAGCTGGTTATGTCTCTCACTATGCAACTTTTATGGCAAGCAGGGTATATTTAACTTATGACAGTAACCAGGCAGACTGGAATGGCGGATCTAACAATAATGCTGTCCAAGCCGCAACCGAAGTTTACTCAAAATTTAAGCTCGACTTATTTGGCATTGAAACATCAGCTTTGACGATACAGGATTTTGGTCCATCAGTTTCTGCGGGAGAATTCTTAATGATTGGAGCAATTACTAGATTTGAACGTAAGATGGACATGGTGGGAAAAATTACCGGCGAAACAAAACTAGAATTGATTTCAGAATCTTTTTTAGGCCGAGAAATGACGAGAGGTGTTTGTGGTGGACGAACATGCTATGCAATTACTGGTAAGGATTCTTGCAGTGAAGCAAGCATGGATATTACCTTATATGATGATGGCTGCTAATGATTAAAAATCAAAAAGGTCAGGCTCTGATCGAGCTCATTATTTTTCTTCCACTAATGCTCATGTTTTATACTATGATTGCTGGCTTTGCGAATGCCATAAATGGCTCCATTAACCAGCAAAAAATTACCCGTGGGTATTTTTACTACCGAGCTCAGGCAAATTCAACTCTTCCAAAACCTTCGGTAACAGATTCTGGTGGCTTCTCCCATGATTCCTGGAAAAGATTTGGGATGTTTATTATTGGTTGGAGTGACCATCTTGAAAATTTTAGACCAGTTGCTCCCTGTTACAAGATCACCGTTCCTTTAGGCCAAAATCAAAACGACTCCTGTGCCACTAAATATACCAATACCTCAACCCAATATATTCGGGTTCAAACGGTATACGGTATTTGCGGCGCCACTTATGAAAACATCGGAGGGGAAATTTTTTCAATGCCTGATCATGATGGTATGGATTTTTCATACCTGATCGGAGCAGGCAGTTGTTTGATTCAGTAGGTAAAAACCTCTTTCTGCTATAAGCAATCAAAAATCTGTTATAATTAAGTAAGCGAAACTTCATTCAAGTTCAGGGAAGAATAATGAATACCAGGGCGTTTACCACCTCATTAATCCTAGCTGCATTAGCAGTTGCGATGGTTTTATCTTATATCTCTAGTCGAGAAACAGAACTTATAAGTGAGTACGGAAATTCAACTCCAGTAGTTGTAGCGAAAGAAGATATTAAAGAACTTGAAGTTATCGATGATAGAAAAGTCCAGTTAGTAAACGTACCCGCAAAATTTCAAATGCCGGGACATTTTAAATCAGTAGAAGATTTATATAACACAATAGCAGCAGTTCCTATTAAGGCCGGTGAACAGATAACTGCTCCAAGAGTCACTTATCCTGGTGCTCAGTCTGGCTTATCGAGACAAATTTCTATTGGTAAAAGAGCACTTTCTATTCAAGTAACTGAAGGTCAGTCAGTGAGCCGATTACTAAAACCGGGTGATCGCGTGGATGTATTGGCATTGGTGGATTATGCTGCTGGTAAAAAAGAAAAATTGAAGGTTAAAACTGTTCTGCAGGACGTTCTAATTTTATCAACTGGTCTATATGTTACGAACTCAATTCCACTTGTGAATTTAAAAAGCGAAAATGATTCGCGTCAGATGAAGCTTAATAACTACACCAACTACAACACGGTAACCCTTGAGCTAACTCCATTTGAAGTACAGAACATGGTATTTATGATGTCTGCTGGTAATGGTATCTATCTTTCATTAAGAAATAATGATGACAAAAATATTGAACGCATAAAAGCGACCAGATTGTTTGACGTATTAGGTGAAGATGCAGCTGAAGCAAAAACATATTTTGCTGAGCAAGGAGCACAAAATACCAGACGAGGAGCGGCCAGCGGTGGCAATTAGACTTTTCTTTTTTCTTTTATTCCTACTTACATACAATGTGGTGATCGCTCAGGATGCAGTACCTGCATCTTCAGGTACCGACACTTTAGTTGAAAAAGAATTAGAAGTAGCGATGGGTATTGATGCTATTGAAAAAGTGGACTTTGATTACAGTCCCAAAATGATTATTGGATCTGATAATTTATTAAAATTAATTGTGGTTCCACAGAAAAGAGAAATCATATTCAAAGGTCTAAAACCTGGACGGACGACTGTTACCATTCGGGACAATATGGGTGATGTTCGATTAAGATATACTGTGGTGATAACAGCATCTGGTAAATCAAATATCGTTGCTGAATTACGTGAGTTAATTGGCGATATTGAAGGAATTGATATTAGTATTAAAGGTGGAAAAGTTATTGTTGGTGGAGAAATCGTTGTACCCGATGACATCGGAAGAATTGCTGCAATTAAACCTAGCTACGGTGACGTTTTGTTTTTAGTTGAACTTAGCCCACAAACTCAGAGAATAATTGCTAAAAAAATGAGTGATGAATTAGCACGTAATAATCTTAAAGATGTTACTGTTAGAATCGTTAATAAGACTTATTGGCTTGAAGGGGTAGTGAGCTCTAAAGGTAAAAAAGACCTTGCGATGGACATCTCCAAAGCTTACTTACCTCCTAAGATTGCTTCTTTAGCCTCAACAGGAGAGAGTCGCTATGCCTCTTCTGAGCAACCAGTTATTATTGACTTTATAGCTGTCAATGAAAAGAAAGAGCCACAGCCTGCTCCGAAGATGGTCAAGATCACAGCACAGTTTGTGGAACTTTCAAAAAATTATGGAAAGATTTTTGCATTCAAGTGGGCCCCACTGATGGGTGAAGATAGTTCTCAGATTCAATTTGGGCAAACGGCCAGTGGCAATGTGACTTCTACTTCCAGTGGGACATTAAGTGCGACTATTTCTAATCTTTTTCCAAAAATCAATGCAGCCAAAAGCGCTGGATATGCACGGGTTATTCAATCCGGGATGGTTATTACCCGTGATACGAAGCCGGCTACTCTTAAAAGACAGACGACAATTCCCTATAGCGTGGGAAGTGGTGATTTTACACAAGGACAAAATGCTATAGTAGGGATGCAGTTAGATACGACACCTAAAATATTAGAACAGGAAAAAATCGAATTAGGAGTCAGTTTATCAGTAACTTTAACCGTAGGTAATAGTACCAACACCAGAACTGAAAACTCCATAAACACTAATATAGTGATTAAGTCAAAAGAATCAGCAGCTATTGGTGGTGTTGTTCAGAACCAATCTGTCACAGATTATGACAGGTCGGATCCAGCTCCATCTTCTGCTACTGCAGGTGGTGGTACTCCAGCATCTCCATTATTTCGTCTTCTACGCTCAAAAGACTATTCAAGTATCAAAAACCAATATGTGATGTTTATAACTCCTGAAATTATTGAATCGGCCTCTGTTGGTACAGAGGAGATCAGGAAAAAATTCAGGAGAAGAGAATAAAATGGCCGGAAATATAATTACCATTATTGGCGGCAAAGGTGGAGTTGGGAAATCGCAAGTTGCGGCCAATTTGGCATTTGCCTATGCTGCTGAAATACGTGCTAAAACATTGTTGTTGGACTTTGATCAAAAAGCCTGCGGTGATCAGAACATTATTACAGGATTGAAGTCTAAGAAAAATCTTAAAGAGTTGGCAGAGTTTTCTGGAGCCATCGATCCTCGTTCTATTCAACTTTTCACTACTGATCACAAAAATGGAGTTTCATTTATTGGAATGCCAACTGAGCCCATTGCTGCCAATCAGATTAATGAAGAAGGTTTGGGTAAAGCACTCAAAGCTATGACCAATCTTTATCCGGTAATTATTATAGATGGAGGCAGTGATTTAACTCCATTAACACTTAAAGCTTTGGAATTTTCCACTCTTATTTTTATTGTAGCTTCACCTGATTTATTGGCAGTGAACCAATGTAAGCGCATGTACACTGATTTAATCACCATGCTTTTTCCAAAAGATATGGTTCAAATTTTAGTGAACCTGGCGGTTAATGGTCATCCGGTAAGTCCAGATGTGATAGGTAAACAAATTGGTAAACCAGTCTTCCATGCTATCCCCCGCGATGAGGCTAACTGCATTGCCGCCCTTTCGCGTTCTATACCAGTAATGGTTGGTGGTAAGGGGCCTTTCTCAGCTGGTATTACTGATTGCGTTCGTAAATTAATTCAGAAGAATGTGCTTAAGACTTTAGAGAAAATTGCCAAACCTCAAGATCCGGCTGCATCTGCTCTCGCAGCAAATTCAGGTGTCCCAGTAGATGAAAAAAAAGCCAAGGATATGTGGACCGATCTTAAGAGTCGTATTCACAAAGCCCTTGTTGAAGAAATGGATTTGAAGAAGCAGGACGAAAACGATCCTAAAGCAAAGATCATTTTAAGAGAACAAACTAAAAAAATGGTGGTTGAGCTATTGGGGAAAGAAGACATCAAAAATATTCTTCCTACTCGTGATGATATGAATAAGATCGTTAAAGAGATTTTAGATGAGGCACTTGGCCTCGGTCCTTTGGAAGATTTATTATCTGATAAATCTATTTCCGAGATCATGGTGGTAGGACCGAAGAAAATTTACTATGAACAGAAAGGTAAAGTTCGAAAATCAGAAGTGACTTTCACAAACGATCGACAAGTGATGAATGTAATCGAACGTATTGTGGCACCTATTGGTCGTCGTATTGATGAAAAAACTCCATACGTAGATGCTCGGTTAGCGGATGGTTCACGAGTGCATGCTATTATTCCGCCTTGTGCGATTGATGGGTGTGTAATAACGATTAGAAAATTTCCAGATAAGCGTCTTGATTATAAAGATCTGATTAAGTTCGGTGCAATCACTGAAGAAATGGCAGACTTTATGCGGATATCGGTTGAAGCCCACAGGAACATTGTAGTTTCGGGTGGTACAGGTTCTGGTAAAACCACATTAATTAATATGCTGGGTGGATTTATTCAGTCCAATGAGCGAATCATTACCTGCGAAGATTCCGCTGAACTTAATTTTCCACAAGATCACGTGGTTCGTTTAGAAACACGTCCACCTTCCCTGGAAGGTGATGGTGAAATTGATATTCGTTGTTTAGTTAAACAAACTTTACGAATGCGTCCTGATCGTATTGTGGTAGGTGAGTGTCGTGGAGGAGAAACTTTAGATATGCTGCAAGCGATGAACACTGGTCATGATGGTTCAATGACCACAGTTCACTCAAATACACCAAGGGATGCGGTGTCTCGTCTTGAAACTCTAGTAAACTATTCAGGTGCTGGGCTTCCTCAGAAAACGATCAAGGAAATGATTGCCTCTGCAGTCCATATGATAATTCAACAGTCTCGTTTGGATGATGGATCTCGTAAGTGTCTCTACATCACTGAAATCGGCGGTATGCAGGGAGAAGTTGTAACCTTGCAGGATATTTTTACTTTTAAGCAAGAGGGTATGGGAAAAGACGGAAAAATTATCGGGAAATTCATGGCTTCAGGATTTATTCCTAAATTCATCGAAAAACTTGAACAGAAAGGCTACAAAGTTCCTCGCGGACTCTTTGTTAATAAATAATGATGAGTAAACTTTTTATTCTTCTAACATTTTTTCTTAGTAGTCCATTATGGGCACAAGAAGCGAAGAAAGCGAAGCAAATCGATTTCTTCCTGGATGTATTGGGTAAGAATGGGGTTCTGGGAGTTATTGGTCTTGGTTTTTTTATCTTTTCTTATGTAAATAGTATCAAGATCTTTGCATGGGTTGATGATCAAACCTCTGGAACTCGTGAATATATTCTGAAAAAATTTGAAATTCTTTTTATTGAAGTTGATCCTAATAAAGTGACTTGGGCGCTGCTAATAATGTCTCTAGGCTCTGGAATCTTCGTTTTTTGTGTACTGGCTTTCCTTGGAAAAATGACTCTTGCTGTTGTTGCTGGGATTGCTGCCACCATTATTGGCTGGAAAGTACCTCGTCCATTAGTCGATTTTTTTGAAAATAAACGGAAGAAGAAATATCAGTTACAGATGGTGGATGCTCTGAACCTTCTAGCCAATGGCATTCGAGCCGGTTTGACTATGCCCCAAGCAATCGGGATGGTAGTGGATGAGCTACCGGCACCTGTAAGTCAGGAGTTTAATCTTATCCTACAGCAGGCTAAAATCGGTGTCCCATTGGATGAGGCACTTGAGAATTTAAAGAAAAGACTTTATACAGAAGACAACGAGATGTTCGTCACAAGTGTCAATATTTTACGCGAAACCGGTGGTAATCTTGCCGAAGTTTTTGACACTATTACTTTGGTCATTCGTGAACGTGTTCGTCTTCAACTAAAAATTGATACTTATATTGCCTCTGGTAAAATCCAGGCCTACATCATTGGTTGTATGCCTTTTGCTATGATTGGAATGTTTGGAAGCGGTGATCCCGAGTACTTTCCACTCTTATTTGGAACAGTTCTAGGGATTATTGCCCTAGTGGTGATTTGTGGAATGGTTGGGCTTGGTATGTTTGTTATTTTAAAGATCATTGATATTAAAGTTTGAGTTAACTCCAGCCGATAAAATATCTGGATTTAACTATCTGTAAAAAGGTGGAATTATGAAGTTTTTGAGTCGTTTATTTTATGTTGTTTTGACAATGTTGATTAGCACCTTTGCTCTGGCAGGAGTTAATCTTAAGAATGGAAATTTTTATATTTCATACACTGATATAGTTGTTCCTGGTGGTGGTAAGAAATTAGAAATAACACGTACATATAATTCTAAAGCAACTGAGATTGGTTGGTTTGGTTTTGGTTGGGGTAGCGAGTTTGAAACCAGACTTGAAGCTTCTGCTGATGGCTCGGTCATTATTCATGAACATGGTACAGGAGCTAAAACTCGTTTTACTCCAAAGACGGCAATTGATCCGGTTGCAGCATCAACTAAGATCGTAAGCGAAATGAAAAAGAAAACTGCACTTTCTGAAAAAGCAGCAAGTGAACTTATTCAGAAACTTGCTGGTAATGCAGAATTAAGACATACCTACGCTATGAATTTCGGCATTCGGGCAGTTGTTGCTCCAGGTACAGTTCTTTTCTCTCATGACTTGGGACCGCAGACTTTGAATGTGACTAAAGAAGGTTATCGTCGTGATCATTCAGATGGTCGACAAGATTTTTTCAATGCTGAAGGTCAGATGGTTAAGGTTTCTGATAAATCTGGATACTTCATCGGTTTTACTTATAAGAACGGCCAGCTTGAGTCTTTAAAAGATTCTCAGGCAAAACAGATTTTTTTCTCATGGTACCCAGACGGTTTAGTTAAAGAAATTTGGTCTGCTGGTGATAAGAAAGCAGTTTTTAAATATCAGGAAACAGATTTGGTTTTTTCTAAAGATGTTGGAGACCATTTGTATGAATATATTTTCGACAAATCTCATAACCTTACTGAGATCAAATACTCTGATAAAACAAAACTTGGAATTAGCTATGATCCACAAACATTCTTTGTTTCAGAAGTTGCAGATCGTAACGGTGAATTAACTAAATACCAATATGGTTCCAATCCTAAAAATCCAGAAGATCATTACTGGACAATTGTAACTAAGCCTGGATTTGATGGAAAACCAGTTTCCAATCGTTATGAATATGAAATTAAAACTAAACCAGATGGTGCTCAATATACTTATCGTATTCTTACTGAGATCAATGGTATTAAGACTGACACAATTTACAATGACAATTCTCTTCCTATTAAAATTGCTCGTGGTAACCACGTTACAAATTTTGAATACAATTCGAATGGACTACTAGTTAAGAAGTCTTCTACCAAGGGTGATTTTGTTAATATTGAGTACGATGATGTACTTAATAAAATTAAAAAAGTGGTGAATAACGAGGGGACAACTAGCTTTGAGTATGATCCTAAAGGCAACCTTATTAAAGCTGCAAACGACACTGGTAAGATTGTTTTCCTGATCTATGACTCAAAAGGCAAGATCTCTAAAATGGTTGATCAAGAATCACCAACTCAGCGTCGAGTCTTAGCTTTCAAATATAATGCTCTTGGAAAGCCAGTTGAAATTGAAATGGAAAAAATTGGTAAAATTAACGTAGCTTACGATAACTATGGTGAGATTAAAAAAGTTGAATCAAGTGCTGGCCATAAAATGGCACTTCAAGTGACTCAAGCTTTCCAAAACTTACTACAAATCGTGAAACCTGCTGGCGTAAATTTGAACATATAAGAGGTACTT
>Ga0049084_10001190_pt1 | contig 10665 bp, 9 predicted proteins | sample GreLakmeON33MSRF_FD_66720 | JGI IMG/M metagenome (GOLD analysis project Ga0049084, IMG submission 66720) | Freshwater lentic microbial communities from great Laurentian Lakes, MI, USA - Great Lakes metaG ON33MSRF | ecosystem: Environmental > Aquatic > Freshwater > Lake | place: Great Lakes... | reverse complement strand
GATGATTTTGGATGCCATGCTACCAGAAATTTTCCAGGATGGTATCTGTAATAGTTAACGATCCCCGAAATTGGGTTTCTATTAATATGTACATTGATTGGCGACATGAAAACGGAAACCTGAATACACTTATCTTTAAGGAATTCGGTTTCTTGCGTTTCCTCAATCACAACTACCTTACCATCTGCAGGGCAAATTACATGCTGATCGTTCTTTACTACCGTAATTGCCGGACTCCTGAAAAACTGAAGTATGATTACAAACAAGGCAAATGATAAAATATAAATGATCCAGGTAAACCAGGCAGTATTGGGAAGAAGGTAGTGTACAACTGCATTCAATACAAAAATAAATAGAATACAGAGTGCGATTGAAGTATAGCCTTCTTTGTGAATAGTCATTTTATGATGGTTAGTTCCGAGTAAAAATACAATTTTTCAAATTAAACTTTTATTAACTGTTTACTATGTATGCCTTAAACTGCTTTATAAATATCTCTCAAATTACGACCTAAACCGTTATAATCTAGTCCATAACCCACAACAAACTCATCCGAAATTTCAAAACCGATATAATTAATCTCATCAATCTTTACTTTTAATGATTTAGGTTTAAGTAAGAGCGTACACACATTAACCGAAGCAGGGTTTTCCTGATTGATCATCTCTAGCAGATATTCGAGCGTTTTACCACTATCAACTATATCTTCTACAATGATCACATCCCGATCCTTTAAGGGCATCTGCAGGCCAATCTCCTTTTTGATCTTTCCGCTACTTTTTTCTCCTTGGTATGATGATACCTTAACAAAGCTTACTTCAGAAGAAATATGGATCTCTTTGATCAGATCAGCAAGGAATATGAAACTTCCATTCAGTACTCCAATAAATACAGGGATGCGGTTCTCGAAATCAACATTAAGCTGAATAGCTAAGAGGCGAATCCTTTTCTTGATCTGCTCATATTCCAGCATTAGCTCGAAGTTTTTCTTATCAATTTCTATCTTCATGGCTTAAATTTGGAAATATATTTACTAATTCCCTTTTTTAATTTTTGAGTCCCTATCAAGTTTCCTTTGCTCCCGTTTGTCTTTTCGGGTACTTGGCGCCCTTATTATAACACTGTCTCTAGAAATAATCTTTGGCTTTGGGGCTTCTTTAACCTGCAGACTATCTGTTCTTTTTTTACCAAATAGCTGCTGCAGAATTCCATCCTGTTCCTCAACTCCACTGTCAATCAACAGGCTATCAGAAACCAGAGAATCAAGGGGTAAACCAGATCGTAAGCTTTCTTTTAAACGGACAGAATAAAACCCGTAATAATTACTGTCGGGGGGAGTCAATCCGCGCCTGGCCATAGTTTCACCAATAAAATTAAAATAGGATGATAGTCCCAATCTTAAGCTTCCATCACCTTCAAACCTATACAAACCTGATTTAGGCTTTGGAACTATACTGGCAAGGAAAATACTCTCTCCGATAGTAAGCTCTGCCGGATGCTTACTAAAATAATATCGGGACGCTTCACCAATACCATATACATTTCTACCCCACTCAATCAGGTTAAGATAGGTCTCAAACATTCGTTGTTTACTTGACAAATGACCATTTTCCATGATCCAAACGATCAGGATCTCTTCGATCTTCCTAGCCAGTGTTTTTTGTCGGTTTAGATAAACATTCTTTACCAGTTGCATAGAAATGGTGCTCCCGCCTCTTTTGAATGCTTTTTCTTTAAAATTGGTAGCGATAGATTTTCGGATAGATTCTTCAACAAATCCATTATGGCTATAGAATGAAGGGTCTTCTGCAGTCAGCAGCGCATTTTTTAAATAGGGAGAGATCTGGTCAATGGGGGTATAATCCGGATTTTCAGGACCGATAATAATATCCCGCATCGGTATACCATATTCATAAGGGGTATAAACAAAGCTTCCATTGATCTTCTGGAGGTTCGTTTTTCCCCATTTTTTCACTTTGAAACCAGCATTTTTTAGCCTGGAATTAAAAATAATATCGTCTGGCTTTTCAGAGTCGAGGTAAAAATCAAGGTTATACTGCAGTTTCCCAGTAACCTGGATACCTTCTAGTGATTCGAACAATCCTTGCGGGAATGAATTAATCAATTGCTGGGCATCAAGCTCTTCTGTAAAGATTTTTAATTCGTAAATTTTAGATGGAGAAAGGGTATATTTTAGATAAGGATGAATGTCAATATCCTTCATGTGAATGGTTGAAGTACTATCGATTGAAATAAAATTCTTGCCAATCACCATATCAGCATCCAATGAGGCATCCTGTACAATTACATCATTCGCTGAAATACGGGAATGGTTTACCAGCAAGTTCTTAACTTTCCATGAGCCATTGATCTGGAGCTCATCTCCGGTTCGATTAACCCCTCTCATCTCGGTTGATGCTGTATCAAAATTGAGTTTTAGTCCGAATTTTTTTTCGAGAATGGGCAATTCAACCTTTTTATTATCTGCAAAAAGCATCAAGTTGAGTTTTTTATCACCCGGATCAACACTGCCCTGTATATGCCAGGTTGATTCATTGCCATTCACTTTGATTGTTGAACTGACATCACCCCCATCAATTGTTGCAGTTGTAGTATGGATATCAACAAGGCTTGAGTCATCGGTAAATTTTATTCTAAAATCCCTGATATCCATATCATCCGGAATTTTATACAACATTTTATTGATCAGATTATTAGCAAACTTTGCCAAGTCTAATTCAGGCTTTGCTTTTGTAGTATCAGACTGCTTTTTGCGAAAAAGAAAATCATAATTGCTTGTGGAATCTTTTTTGACCAGGTTAATGATTCCTCTATCCAGATTTATTTCAGCGATTTTAATGTCACCAAAAATCAGGGGAAATAATTTGATGCCTATTTTAAAGTTTTGAATTTTTGCCAAACTATCTTTTCCCCTTGGCACGGCAGTTATATTTTTAAATTGTACACTACTCAACCCAACAAATTTGGCACTTTCAATTTTCAGCTCCAGATCAAACTCTCTATCAGCTTTACTGATTGCCTTTTTGATCGCCGAGTTAAGTAAAGCTTCACGTTTGGCAAAGGCTAATCCGCCCACAATAAAAATAATAGCAAGTAGACTAACAATTGAAATCCTGATAATCTTATAATATTTTTGGGATATCTGCATGTGGTAAAATATACATTAACTGAAAGATAAGGCTTTTAGATAAAAAAGATTTCAGGCTGATTAATAATTACAGGTCAATTGACTGTAAAAACCTTCATCTTCTAACAATAAGCTTAGTACTTTTAGTAGATTTGGGATAAACATAATCAAAAAATATTATCTCCTAAATATTCAAAAATGATCACGCAGGAACAGATATATAATGCACTTCGTCATGTGGAGGATCCTGATCTTAAAAAAGATCTGGTTACACTCAACATGATCGAAGATCTAAAGATTGATGGCAACAAGGTTAGTTTTTCGGTGGTATTAACCACACCTGCCTGTCCGATGAAAGCGATGCTTGAAAATGCCTGTCGAAATGCTATTCTTCATTTCGTGAGCAAGGAGGCAGAACTAGCTATTAATATGACCTCAAGAGTAACCAGTAGACCAGAAAGGGCCCTAGCTGGAATCAAAAATATTATTGTAGTTGCTTCTGGCAAAGGCGGCGTAGGTAAATCAACTGTGGCAGTGAACCTGGCACTTGGACTGGCTAAAAAGGGTGCGAGTGTAGGTTTGATTGATGCAGATATTTACGGACCATCTATTCCTATGATGTGTGGAGTGGAAGGAGCCCGTCCTAAATCCACTCAGAACGCTGAAGGTAAAATCCGGATAGAACCCATAGAAAAATACGGCATCAAATTACTTTCAATCGGATTTTTTACGGATCCCAACCAGCCGGTTCCATGGCGTGGACCAATGGTTTCAACTGCGGTCAAGCAGTTATTCAATGATGCCGACTGGGGTGAACTTGATTATCTGATTGTAGATCTTCCGCCGGGAACGGGCGATATTCACATTACCGTTGCCCAAGGATTTCCAATCACGGGTGCTGTGATTGTTACTACCCCGCAGAATGTTGCACTTGCTGATGCTCGAAAAGGCGTTGGTATGTTTTTAATGGACTCGATCAATATTCCTCTGCTTGGAGTAGTTGAGAATATGTCTTATTTCAGTCCGGCAGAACTACCCGATAATAAGTATTATATATTCGGTAAAAATGGCGGTCAAGACCTCGCTAAGCAATTTAACACCCCATTTTTAGGTGAGATACCCTTGGTGAAAAGTATCAGTGATGCAGGGGATCTTGGAAAACCTGTAATTCTGGAAGATGATCATGCGATGGGTGCAGCCTTTTTGGAGATTGCTGAGCGTGTGGCACAACAGGTGGCTATTCTTAATGCTGTTAAATAGCATTTTTAAAAAATTTGTATATTTATAAAAAGAAGAATCATGGATTTGTTGCAAAGAGTTGAAAATGCGTTAGACACTATCCGCCCTTATTTGGAAGCAGATGGTGGAAATGTATCAATTGAGGAAATAACGTCTGAAAATGTTGTGCGGCTGCGATTGTTAGGCTCATGCGGCTCATGCCCAATGAGTATCATGACATTAAAGGCTGGTATTGAGCAGGCTATCAAGCGTTCCGTTCCAGAAATTGAGTCTATTGAAGCAATCAATCTAACTGATATGGATGATCCGGAAGCGGTTTTGCCTGAACGATTGAAGTAAATTTACCAGCGTAACCAATCATTATATTATCTGTATAAAATACTTTTTAACACTATTTAACATCACTCCGATACGATTTTACTAACTTTGAAGCATGCGAAACTGGTTATTCCTTATTTTTCTGTTTTGTTCTCTTTCTGGGTTCTCTCAGGTTAGTGATAAGAAGCTCGTGCAATTTTCAGGAATAATTATGAACCGAGACAGTAATACTGTGGTTCCATATGTAACCATTACCAATGTAACCGGCAGAGATCAGTTCTTTTCAGCCAACTATAAAGGTTATTTTTCATTTGTTGCCAACGAAGGCGATACATTGGTTTTTACTGCTGTTGGTTATAAGCGTGAAGGTGTTGTAATCCCAACAAATTTATCTGATAATAAGTATACCATTCTGATGAAGATGCAGCAGGATGTTATTAATCTACCTATGGTGCGGGTGTATCCTTGGGCAAGCACTGATGAATTCAAGAAAGAATTCATGACTCTAAAATTCGCAGACGATGATCTTGAAATAGCCAAGAAGAATGTATCACGTGAAAGTTTATCTGCCATGATGGCCAGCCTTCCAAGGGATGGTGCTGAAATGCAAAGTTTTAATTTCCAGAATAATCATAACCGTTTGGTTAACAAGAATATCAATCAGCGTCTGGCAAATCCATTGCTGAATCCTTTTGCATGGGGAGCACTTATCCAACAAATTATGCAGGGTGATCGGAGTAGGGAGCAGTAGGGTTGGAGTTGTAAGTTGTAGGTTATAAGTTGTAGGTTGTAGGTTATAAGTTTTTAATTCTGGTTTAGATAAAAATTCTAAATGATCCTGCTGTCGTTGCAAGGAGGCAGGACGAAGCAATCTCAAGATCTGAATTCAATTGTAATTTGAGATTGCCGCGCTACGCTCGTAATGACAGAGTTAAAAGGGGAAAGGGGAAAGCTGAGGTGAGACAATTCTCTGATTTTTAATCAAAAATGAATAGTCAAAGCACTCTATACTAACTACTCAATACTCTATACTAATTACTAGATTCTAACCAAAAAGCACCCAACACCTACCTTCTCCCCTTCTTAACAGCAGGAAACTTCATTTTATAATCAACCTTCACCATTCCCTTTGAAATTGAGGTAAGTCTATTTTTGAGCATGGCTTTGCGTAGTGGACTTAATTTATCAACAAAGAGTTTACCATCAATATGATCGTATTCATGCTGAATAATTCGTGCTGCTAGTCCGTTGAATGTTTCTTCATACTCCTCCCAGTTTTCATCAAAATAGGAAATGGTCACATTTTGCTTTCTGTCGATATCTTCACGGATATCAGGTATGCTCAGGCACCCTTCATTGAAAGACCATTTTTCGCCGTTCTCTTCCAGAATCTCGGCATTGATAAATATCTTTTTGAAATCCTTTAGTGCAGGTTCGTCTTCAGCAAAAGAAGTGGCATCAATCACAAATAAACGGATGGATAATCCGATTTGAGGAGCCGCAAGACCTACACCATGTGCAGCGTACATGGTTTCAAACATATTAGCGATCAAAACATTCAAATCAGGATAATCTACTGTAATATCTGCACCTTTTTTACGAAGAACGGAATCTCCATAGGCGATGATGGGTAATTTCATATTGCAAAAATATAATGTTTAGGTGAGCTTACAAAGTGGAGGTTTTTTGAACAGGAATTAATCCAGATGAAACACCATTTCAAGAGGTTTTGAAACCGGTGAATGATCCGTATTCGTATCCATAATATCAGCCATATAAACCCACCAGCGTTTAACGATCTCATTTTTACTCAGATCCTGCGATGTGCTAGTTCCCGAGATTTTCTGAACAGCAAAGAGGATATCAGTCTCTTCATCCAGAAATATGGAATAGTCGTATATGTTGTTTTCCTTTAATAAAGCACTCAATTCAGGCCAGATCAGGTCGTGACGGCGTTTGTATTCCTCTTTGAAACCAGGTTTCAGTTTCATTTTAAATGCAGCGATCTTCTCCATCATTTTTCTTTTATACCAGGTTATTCATCATCGTCAAATTAATTTCCAAAATTTATTTTCCGGAGTAAAACTTCAGCTCAATTAAATCGTTTGGTAGTGGAATATCTCCCAATGATTGATGAACAACTAAAGCTGTGCCCTGCGCAGTGGCCTGCGCCATGGATGCGGCGAAAACCTCCATTTCAGGAAACATAAAGGATAACAAATTCATGTAAATGGAGTTTTTACTAAACCCTCCATCCACAAAGATTCTGTTCACATTTGATCCATTTAGAATCAACTGTGTTGATCTTTTTTGCTTTTTTATCAGGTTCAATACCAAGTGATGATAGGCTTCTGCATCCGATGAAAATGCAGAAAAATCTTGTTTTGAGAAATTATCTTCCTTCTCTTCTATATTTCCCAGATTCAAAAGACTCTTGTCAAATGACATTTCTTCAAATCTAGATTTAGGCTTCCCATAATATTCAGCGATCCGATTTACTTCCTGCTCATGCTCATGGCCGGCAAATAAACGCGATGCCTTGACCGGTGTGCCTTTGTATTGTAAATAACAAAGGCAATCTGATTCGAGTTCTTCTTTGGTTAGCGGACTTGCATTAAAGGGGTTTAAACTAATACACCAGGTACCGGTTGAGATCAGTACAAATGGCTCTGTAAAACTGATCAGATACGGGATTATTGCTGCAGAACTATCGTGAAGACCTATTCCTGCATCAAAAGAATGGCCCTCAAAGCTGGTTTTTATTCGTTCATCTGAAGCGGCTATTGGAGCCAGCTTATTTAAAAGATCTTCATCGATCAACCATTGGTGATATTCGTTTTTAGTGAAATCCCAAAAATTGGTATGACATCCGATGCTGGTAATGTCGGTAACTAATTTTCCAGAAATGAGATAACTCAGATATTGCGGAAGGTGTAAAACAGTCTTAATCTTTTGGAGTAATTCCGGCCGTTCATATTTTATCCGGTAAAGCTGCATCCCTGAATTTAAGCTTCCCAATACCGGAGAGGCTGTTTTGTATGCAAATTCATCCTTACCGCCATAGTTTGAATAGAACTGCTCCAACAGTTGATCCGGATAAGGCTTCAGGTAATTATACAGCGGTGTTAATGGCTGTCCGTTTTCATCCAGATAAACGAGACTTGCTCCATAAGATGAAAAATTTACAGCCCGTATATCAAAATTAGAATTGCTGAAAATTGATCTCATTGTATTAAGTACAAAAAGACTTAAACTATCCAGATCTTCGCATGGAAAGCCATCCTCATCTACCGTTTCGGCAAAGTTTCTGGATTGCTCAAAAACTACCTGATAATGTTCATTGAACAAAAGGATTTTTTTATTGGTTTTCCCAATGTCAAAAACTGCAATAACCGGGATCTTCATATCTTTTTTATGATTATAAACCAGTAGCTACAGTTTCAAATCCTCGCTCTTTGATCAATTCCTGCCTTACCTCAAGCTTGCGGAATAAACCAATCGGATCTAAGGCTCCTCCTGCTCTTAAACGAGCTTCGGCAACTAATGGTCTGACATCAGTGCGGAAACTATCCTGCAGGATCTCCTGTGCTTTGGCTACATCATTTTTAAACTGTGCTTCATTTAGTGCAACTCTGTCTACAATCAATGCCTGAGAGTAGGCAATCATAATTGCCTCAACAGATTGCAAAAGATCTTCGAGCGGATCTTTAACATTATGCGATGCATCAATCATCCATGCCAGATCAGTAGCATGGTTCATTTTACGATCATCCATCCCTTCAACCAGCTCATTGAAAATCAGAAATAGTTGGTATGGTTTAATACTACCTGCAGTGAGGTCATCATCACCATATTTTGAATCGTTGAAATGAAAACCACCCAGTTTGCCTTCCATTAACAATAAAGAAACGATCTGCTCAATATTGGCATTGGGTAAATGATGTCCTAAGTCTACCAGAGTAAACGCTTTTGGACCTAATTTACTGGCATATAAAAGCGATTGACCCCAGTCGCCAACAGTAGTTGAGTAAAAATTAGGTTCATATGCTTTATACTCAATGAACATTTTCCAGTCGGCCGGTAAGGCAGCATAGATCTCACTTAAGCTAGCCAGCGTATTTTGAAAAGCAGTTCTGAAATTCAGCTGACCAGGAAAGCATGATCCATCTGCGAGCCATACTGTCAGGGACTTAGAGCCCAGCTCAATGCCATGTTTGATTACCTCAATATTATGATCAATAGCCTGCTTCCTGACTGCCGGATCAACGTGTTGAAGCGATCCATATTTATAGCTTTCTTCCTGACCTTTCTGATCCTGAAATGTATTGGAATTCATCGCATCAAAGCGTAATCTATGTTCATTTGCCAGATCTCTGATCGCCTGATAATCTTTCGGAATATCCCATGGAATATGCAAAGAAATTGCATTACCTGAACAGTTCAGTTTATGGATTAATCCTACATCTTCGATCTTTTCTTCCAGGTTTCTGGGTTCACCACCACCCGGAAAACGGCCAAAACGTGTGCCACCATTTCCCAATGCCCAGCTGGGAATGGCAATCTGGAAATCGATCAGTTTTGATATAATTGATTCAAAATCCTTTAATTGTGTCTTCAAAAAATCAAACTTCGACCTATGAAGATCGATTGATCTCTGGTTATGTTCAGCAATTAAATTGTCAGTTAGCTTCATCTACTTTTATCTTACAAAAGCCATGGCTACACCGCCATCCACATTCAAAACATTTCCTGTTGATTTACCCAGTAAACCTCCCACAAAAGCAAAGCAGGCATTGGCAATATCTTCTGGTAAAATGGTTTCATTCAACAGGGTACGTTTGGCATAGAATGCAGGAAGTTCAGCCACTGTAACTCCATATGCTTTTGCTCTGCCTTCTGCCCAAGCGCCTTCCCAGATTTTACTATCGGCAATCACGGCATCCGGATTAACTACATTTACACGAATCTTATCGGGCCCCAGCTCAGCAGCATTCAAACGACTGAGATGTAACTGTGCGGCTTTTGCAGAGCCATATCCCGCATTATTAGGACCAGAAACTAGAGCGTTTTTACTCACAATATTCAAAATATCACCGCCTCTTTTTTGTTTTCTTAAAACGCTAACTGCTTCTTGTGTAATTTTAAACTGTCCCTTAACAAGAACATCATAAAGCAGATCCCAGTCTTTATCGGTATGCTCTTCAATTGGTTTTGAAATTGATAACCCGGCACAATTGACCACAATATCGATTCCACCGAAGTTTAAGGCTGATTGTGAAAAGGCATTTTTTATACCGGCGTCTTCAGTAACATTCAGTTGTACAGTAGCATAGCTGTCGCGCCCAAATTCTTTCAGAAACTGGGCTCCGGCAGCTGTCAGGCGATCCTGATCTAGATCATTCAATACAACCACGGCACCCTCTTCAGCAAACTTTCTAGATATTGCTTTCCCAATACCGCCTGCACTGCCTGTTACCAAGGCGATCTTGCCACTTAATGATTTAGGTTTCGGCATTCGCTGAAGTTTTGCTTCTTCAAGCAACCAGTATTCAATATTGAATGCTTCCTGTCTTGGGAGCGAAGTATATTCTGAAATAGCTTCTGCACCGCGCATCACATTGATTGCATTGGTATAAAATTCTGCAGCTACACGGGCCGTTTGTTTATCCTTTGAGAAAGAGAACAATCCAACTCCCGGGTAAAGTATAATAACCGGGTTTGAATCTCTTATAGCAGGAGAGTTTGGATGCTTGCAGCTAGTATAATATTCAGCATACATCTTTCTGTAGGCTTCAAACAATGGCTCAATCTGAGCTCTAAGATCTTCAACATTATCCAGATCAGCGTCTGGTTTAAGATTAAGGATCAGCGGACTAATTTTCGTTCTTAAAAAGTGATCCGGGCAGCTGGTTCCCATTGGAGCCAGTCTATCAAGATCATTTGAATTGATAAACTCTAAA